>Ga0209986_10003802_pt1 | contig 13059 bp, 12 predicted proteins | sample BlataG_FD_183168 | JGI IMG/M metagenome (GOLD analysis project Ga0209986, IMG submission 183168) | Deep subsurface microbial communities from Black Sea to uncover new lineages of life (NeLLi) - Black_00105 metaG (SPAdes) (version 2) | ecosystem: Environmental > Aquatic > Marine > Oceanic >...
GCTCAGGAAAAGTGGGCACGAAAAATTCTTGGGGAATACAAAGCTAAAACTCAACAGGATTCTTCCGTTCTTTGTCCTATGTTAATAAATAATATAGGCCGTAAACAATCTCCGGTCAGTACCGACGACCTGATGAGATTAATGCATGAGCGCCGTTCACGACGGCTTTTTATTGATATATCGCTAACAAACGCTGAGAAAACCGCGATTTGTGAGGCAGCACAATATGCTCCTTCCTCCTGCAATCGCCAAACACTTTATTTGATTTTTGTAGAGGATCGCGAGCTAAAGGAATTCGTAGCCTCTACAATACCCGGTGGCTGCCAGTTTTTTTCTCAAGCACCGTGCATCCTGCTGCTCATTTCTGACGCAGGTGACTATAGGTATCCGGAAGATAGAATGGTGCCCTTTATTGAAGGTGCCGCTGCTGTCCAGAATATTTATTTGCTCTGTGAAACAATGGACTTGGGATGTTGTTGGGGCTCGTACTCAAGCTTCGGGACCGTCGCTCGAGAAAGTGAGGTGCGAAAGAGGCTTAAGATTCCTGATACACATATAATAGTTGCTTCTTTGGCTATCGGTAAAAGCAACCAGTTTGTATGTGAAATTCCAAGAGAGCGGCCGGAAAACAGATTTGGGAACAATTACTATGGAAACAAGTAGCTGTGATTTAGATGTAAACCAAAAAGCTCAAGAGTTAATTAATCTTATCAAAACTCGTTTTATTACAACGGATGGACTATTGGCGAGAAATTATCCCGCTACCAACCGGACGCTTTTTACCGATTTTGATGATATTGTGCCTTTTTTCATCTTCTTTAATGAAACTGAATTCTTGTTATCCCAGATTAGAATTATTCACGAAAAGAACGAATCTCTGTTTTCGCTTTGCGGCGTAGACGGGGTTTTGGTAACTCGTACTATCGACGAGTGGTTTGGCGGCCTTTACACTCTCTGGAAAGAAACAGCGGACAATGTTACATATAACTTACTAAAAGAATCTGTCGAGTTTGTTTTCGAGCATCTGATGAGAGATGGTTTTTTTTCAGCTGCCTTCTACCGTAAAAATGGAGAAGCAGTTGCCTTCTATGAGTCCTGGTCATCAGGCATATTAGAGACATTCTGTGAAATGAGAGACGAATTCCCTTTCGCTTTTGAACAATCTCAGAAAGTCTTACACGCCTGGGTCCAGGACGAATATTTCAAGATGTATTCTCTATTTCCCTACCGGGTGTACTTATCACCAGCAAAAAAGCTCATTCAGAAAAAAATCCTGTCAAATTTCTTTCCTATTCGTCGCAACAGTAGGCCGCCCACCTTCACTTGTGGTGGAAGAAGTCGCTGGGTCAAACACATGTTAAAGCGAATTAATTTTTACACAATTAATGGCCTGTACAGCCAGCTAATGAAATCCAACTCGACATGTGCTTTTTCGCTTTTGGAATTTTACAAAGCTACAGGAGACAAATTCTGGCTTGAGAACTTACTTAAATGGGCCACAGGCGCTATAGAAAGCTTTTGTGACCGAGGAAAAGTATACACGGAATTTGTTCCTAAAACCGGGGCCAGAAGAGATGCGGGGACGACGCCGGCGTTTATTCTCGCTGATGTGCTATGCGATACGATCTACTTTGCTGAGAATTGCATACCCGAATACAAAGACAAATTTATGTCAACCATAAAAGAAATCCTCGACTATGGCTGGCAGAGCCGTTTAGAAAATGGCTTGGTTCCACGTTATGACGGCGGTGACTTTGCTCATATCGATAATCAGGTTGATTTTGCTGTTTCTCTTAGAAGGTATTCAGAACTATCGGGAGACCAAACTTATAAAGCCAAGTCAGTAGATTTAACAAAGAGAGCCCTTGAGCTGCATTATTCTCCAGATGGTTATTTCACCTATTCCGGTAACAAACCAAATAACGCTATCGATCCCAAATATAATGCATTGTTGCTCAAAGGCTTTGCTAACCTGCTCACAATTAACGAACCATTATATCCTCACTATCACTCTTTGTTCAAGGACAGATAGCCCGAAATTACTCAGTCAGAGCCGTATTATGTACTTGAAATTTTGGTTTAAGGCGCTTCTCTACCGCTATTGCCCATTTCGTTTTGGATATCTTCGCTCTCTGGATAAAGTCCGAGACCCACGTTATGTTTACAGCCGCGATAAACATCCCGTGCGAAATAAACATCATAGAAAAGGCGGCTGGGAAAATCAAAAACAAGGAAACTTTCAATACCGCGATTATGATGACTACAAAGAATATGTAAGCCATCAAGTGCAAAAGTTTAATGAGAAGCTGAAAGCCAAAGGAGGTTTTACAAATAGAGAGATCGCAGCCTATCGTTATAGGTTCTATCGTAGATTTTGCCATTTACCAGCCTTTTTACCCCGCTCAGGACACATCCTTTGTGCCGGTGCCCGCCAGGGAACAGAGGTAGAAGTCTTACACGACCTCGGCTTTAAAAACGCATATGGTATTGACTTGAATCCCGGTCCAGACAATAAATTCGTTCGCGTTGGTGATTTTATGAAACTGGATAACCCAGATTCTTCTCTGGATATGATTTACTGTAACTCAATAGACCATGCTTTTAGCCTTGAATCTTTCTTCTCTGAACACGCCCGCGTGATAAAACCAGATGGATATGTATTGTATGATATTGCTCTGCAAGAGAAAGGAGCACAAGAACAAGGGGCATTCGAAGCTGTTCGATGGAAATCAGAAGAGGCACTTTTTCTTCTGATGCTTAAATATTTCAAAAAGGTGGTAAAAGTGGAAACAGAACCCGGCTGGAGGTGGGTGTTGTTACAAGGCAAAGACAGCGCATAGTACACCCTTGCAAACGTTAAGTATCAAAAAAGCTAAAAACACCTTTACTATTTGAAAAGACCGGTTAAATGAACATCAAATCCGCAATAAAAAATTTGCTTCCATATATAAAAAGGATGGGGTTAAAAAAAGCATTCTCGGTAGCTCTTCACCAGATAGATTATTACATAAACATAAAAACTCTAAAAAAAGGAGAGGTTATCAGAAAAGTAAATAATTACCCAATGATCTTAAACTTCAATGAAGAGGGACTGTCAAAGCACCTGATGATTCACAGAAAAAGAGAAATATCGGAAACTGAGACGGTTAGGAAAATTGTAAAACCAGGTATGTGCATTTTGGAAATAGGTGCGAATATTGGGTACTACACTATTCTTATGGGAAAACTGGTTGGCGAGAGTGGCAAAATATATGCTTATGAGCCTTATCCTCCAAGCGTTGAGATTCTTAGCCGCAATGTCCAACTAAATAATCTTACTGACATTGTGGAAGTCCGCAATTTTGCGGTCTCGAGCGAAAATACAACCCAAAAACTACATCTTGGAAAAGCTTCAAATGTTCACACTTTAGTTAATTTAAAAACTGATAATAACGACGCCAATTATATTGAAGTTAAAACTAAGGATATTAAGCAAATATTAACAGACACTAACAGAAAAATTGACTTAATAAGGATGGACATTGAAGGGCATGAGCGTGAGCTTTTTAGCAGGTTAAGCAAGGATATTAGCCCGTTCCTCCCGAATCGAATATTTTTCGAGATCCACCCTCTGGGTGATATTGACCCTGATCCAACATTTACAAAGCCGTTAACGAATATGTTGGACTTGGGTTATTGCCCCGAGTTGATTATTTCATCTGCTCATGTCGATGCTAAAAAAAGATTTGATGAATTGAACTATCAGCCTTTTAAAACTGTCACCATTAACGCGCATAAGAACTATCTGTATGACAACATAAAAGCGATTGATTTGTTAAAAGTCGCTGCAAGACGCCCAAAGATAACAAGGGCTATCCTCTTAAAGCGTGAACCGTCCTGAAGATAAAAATATTTATCTTATGCGGAGCGTAAGCAATGCCTTTTAATGAGGCCTAACTAACTTTATAGTTTACAGATGCTCAAACAGAATGTTAGAACAATAATAGAGTTCATAAGGAACAGGGCGACTCACAAGGATGTCTATTACGTAGTGGAAGGTGCGAACTGGTCCATTGACCACGATGGTCGCTCCATCACAGCAAATTTATCCGACGTCAGTTCAGTGGTTGTTACGACTTGTCGCGGGATAAGAAACAGTATAGTTCATTTCGGCTCAGTCAATACCTTTTTAAGTATTGGTGGACTAAGGCTTCCTCACAAAAGCAATAGAATAATAGTAACATGGTTTCATATTTCACCAGGCGACAAGCGGGTTGAATTTATCCCAGAAGCAGTCAAACACGTAGATTTATGGCATACTGCCTGCAATATTACCCGAAAAAAGCTGATAAATCTTGGGGTGCCTGAAGAAAAGATAATAGTGGTCCCGCTTGGAGTAAATCTGAACGCCTTCAGTATACCGACCGTGCAACAGCGGGAAAATATCCGTTCTAAATTAGGTATCTCAAAGGGAAAAGTTGTTGTGGGCTCTTTTCAAAAAGACGGTAATGGGTGGGGGGAAGGGCTGGAGCCTAAACTCATTAAAGGGCCTGACGTTTTTTGCGATGTGGTGGAGAAGTTATATAGGCGGTATGATTTATTTGTATTACTTACAGGTCCAGCCCGTGGTTATATCAAGCGAAGGCTTGAAAGCTCAGGCATCCCTTATTCGCACCGTTTTCTAAACGACCCTGATGAAGTTGCCGAGTATTACAAGGCGCTGGACCTCTATATTGTGACTGGCCGGGAGGAAGGGGGACCGAAAGCCATAGTAGAATCTCTGGCAAGTGGGGTCCCGTTGGTATCCACAAGAGTGGGTATGGCCCCCGATGTTATCAACGATGGTGAATATGGACTTTTATGTGATGTGGACAACGTTGATGAAATAACAGAGAAAAGTTTAAGAATACTGGAAGACAAAAGGCAAAGAGAAAAAATTGTTGCCAAAGGCTTAGCAACAGTGCGCCAATATGATTGGAGCCGTATAGCGCAACGGTATGAAAACTATCTATACTGCCCTCTTCTGTGAAAAGTTATATTTGCCAACGTACATAAAACACACTAAGGTTTTATCTTTAAGAATGGAAAATGACAGCAAAAGCAAAGGCAGTTAAGGCAAAAATGATTAATAAAGTGAGGGTGTTAAGAGACCTTTGTGATTTGTTTGGTAATAGACCAAAGTGGTACGAAGACCTGTGTGAGTATTATGGGGTAACGCCGTCGCAAGCCAAGGAACTGGGGGTTCGTTCTGAGAATCGCCGGCCAGATTTGCCGGCGTCGCCAACAACACACGCTGTTTCCGGGATGACAATAGCCGAGATTTGGGAGAGCAAACCTCGCGATACAACTGAAGAAGTTCTTCAATGGCAAAAGGATTTGGGCTCGTGGAGTTCTTTCCGCCAATGTTATTATCATCGTTATGATCGTTTTGATTGGCTCGTTAAAGGGATGCCGTCTGGAAGCAGATACTGTGAATATGCCTGTGGAACCGCACCAATATGTAATTGGATCGTAGAAAATGTAAAAAAACGATTTTTCCATCTTACGACTGCCGACGTTGATTGCGAACATCGAACCTTTGGGGAGTGGCGTCTTAGGCGTAGAATCGAACGTTCCAAGTTGCCATTTACGCTGCAAGCGTTAATTGTTGAACCAGATGCTCCTTTACCGTTGAAAGATGAGTATGATGTCGTCAGCATTATAGAAGCTCTTGTCCTCATTCATAATCCTCTCGAGGTAGTTCAACATGTGACAGAACACATCCGCCCAGGGGGCAAACTATGGGAGACATACACAGTTATGGACGATCATCGAACTGAGGAATGGCTGTCTTTCCGACAGGCTCAGGAACAGAGGCCCGCGGTATTTGATTACATTCGCGCAAACTATAAACTTCTTAAGGGCCCTGACCCTGACACTCCGAAAGATAGTGGAAGGCGATGCTGGGAGAAGCTGTAAAGTGTTGAAAAAATACCCAAATTTGTCGAACAGATAAACTGTAAAACATTCGCTTTGTGGCTAATATAAAAATCCACATCCTGTTTGAAATCAGAGATGGGCCTTACGGAGGAGGCAATCAATTTCTTCGCTCTCTCAAGAGCTATTTCCGGTCCATTGGTGCGTACGAGGAAGATGAAAGAAAACAGATATCATTTTGTTCAACAGCCACCAACATATTAGCGAAGTTGCAAGAGTTAAAATCAAATATTCTGATATGCTTCTTGTTCATCGAATTGATGGGCCGATACGGCTTTATAATAAAATGAGTGATAAGCGGGATGATATTGTTTTTATTGCCAACAAATGTCTGGCCGATGCCACGATTTTTCAGTCAGCCTGGTCACAGGAACAGAATCATCGTTTGGGCTTACATCAAAACTCATTTGAGACGGTAATTCCCAATGCGACCGAACCATCGATTTTTAACCGCCAGGGGAAAGTATCATTTTCAAAAGACCACAAGATTCGTTTGATTGCTACAAGTTGGTCTGCGAATTGGAAAAAGGGATTTCAAGTTTATCAATGGCTGGATGCCAACTTCGATTCTAATAAGTATGAAATGGTTTTTGTTGGAAAATCTCCTATTGAGTTTAAAAATATCAAACACATCTCTCTCCTAAGCAGTAAGGACATTGCCGAAAAACTAAAAGAAAGCGATATTTTTATTTTTGCGTCCCCGATCGAAGCCTGTTCCAATTCTCTATTGGAAGCTTTACATTGTGGCTTGCCGGTCGTTGGGATCAATGGAAGCAGTAATCCTGAGTTAATTGGTAAGGGGGGCGAGATATTTACATGCTGCGATGAAATCCCTAGCTTACTCGAAAAAATAGCAAAAAACTATCATGAATATCAGGCTAATATCCACAATCCATCTATGAAGGAAGTCGGTGAACAATATTATGATTTCATGACTCAGGTTTATCGTCAGGTTCAATCTGACAAACAAAAAATGAAGTCTTTCAGGTGGATGGACTATATCATGGTTCAAACAACAATTTACCGTTGGAGGCTTTCCATACGTATTCGCAGCATTGTCGGAAAATTTAAGACAGAGAAGTGATCGAAAGGATAAAATGGGCTAATTAGAACAACAAATGCTTTCTCTTCAATTTATCAATCTCATCATCTGCACTATAACACTATGAAGCTTGCACTTTTTTTTACGCGCAATGTTTCTCTGAAGCTTTGGGTCGACGTGGGGTTATTTGACCGTGAGAAGCAACTCTACGAGGAACATCTTCGCAGGGGATATCTGCGAAAAGTATATTGGCTGACTTACGGCAAAAATGATGCTGAGATAGCCGACCAGCTTAAAACAACGGGGCGGTTGCATCCTGATATTATGGTGTTACCTATGCCGCATTCTTTCACGGAAAAATGGGCATGTTTGCTTTATTCGTTTCTTATGCCTCTGCTTCATCGTCGTTCCATTAAAACGGTGGACGTCTTCAAAACCAACCAGATGGACGGGAGCTGGAGTGCCGTGCTCGCCAAGTGGTTGCACCGTAAGCCTCTCATGGTCAGGACAGGCTATACTTGGTCCCTCTTAATAAAAAAGCATGATGTGCCTAAGTACAAACAGAGGCTGATTAGGATAATTGAGCATTTCGCATACAGCAACGCCACAATAGCCACAGTCACCAGTGAAAGACAAGCGCATTATATTTCTGAACGCTACTCAGTGTCTGGAGAGAATGTTCAGGTAATACCCAATTATATTGACACGCAGCTTTTTGCACCAAGAGAATCTGCCAATAAGTATGCCGGTCGGATCGTTTTTGTCGGCAGGCTTAACGAGGAGAAAAACCTCTTTAACCTGATCAAGGCTATTGCCCAAACCGGCCTGACACTTGATATCTGCGGCAAAGGTGAACTCCGTGATAAGCTTGAGGCTTGGGCAAAGAGACTGAATGCAAAGGTTAATTTTATGGGCGTCGTTCCCAATAATGAATTGCCCCATGTACTTAATCGTTACCGTTATTACATTTTGCCCTCTTTCCACGAAGGAATGCCGAAAAGTTTGTTGGAGGCCATGGCATGCGGCTTAGTATGTATTGGCACAAATGTAGAGGGAATCAATGAGATCATAGAAGATGGAGTTAACGGATACCTGGCGAAAGGAACTCAACCAGAAGCTCTTGCTGAAGTAATAAATAAAGCAATACAACTTCCACATAATTCTATCACACAAGAAGCAATACGAAAAATTCGCAATAACTTCTCACTCGAAGCTGTAGTAGAACAGGAAAAAGAAATAATGATGAAGCTGAAGGTATGATACGCTATTTTGATAAAAGTAATAACCGACTTGTTTATGTGGGCGAAGCGGCCAATGACACCTATTGGGATCAGCATTGGAAGTCTGAAATTTCAAGACTTAAAGAACAAATCAAAAACGACAGATTTGTAATCGGCTGCACTAAAAAATACCTTCCTCCGGGGACTAAAATATTCGAAGGGGGATGCGGCTTAGGACAGAAAGTTTGCGCTCTTCATTATCATGGATATGACGATGACGCCTATGGTGTTGATTATGCAAAGGAGACTGTCAAAAAAATTAACCGATACGCTCCAGAGTTGAAAGTTAAGTTTGGAGATGTCAGGGATTTACCATTTCCAGATGAATTTTTCGACGGCTATTGGTCATTAGGAGTAATAGAACATCTTTATGACGGTTACGAAAAAATTGTCAGCGAAATGTTTCGAGTGCTCAAGCGCCAAGGATACCTTTTCCTGACAGTACCCGTATTGTCTCCGCTGAGGAAAGTTAAAGTAAGGCTGAAAAAATACATTGAATATAAAGAGTCCGAAGAGATGAGGGAGAATTTCTATCAGTTTGCATTTGACCCAAAGGATGTTATTAATGATTTGAAAAGTAGAGGATTCAAATTAATCGATGTGAAACCCTATGATGGGGTTAAAGGCTTGAAAGATGAGGTGTTGATATTAAAACCTTTTCTGCAGCATCTATATGATAAGAAAAATCGCTCTTCAAACTTGGTGAAAAAAGCATTAGATATTATATTCAGGCATTTTGCAAACCATATATGCCTGTTCGTTATGCAGAAGGTTGAGACAAATTGGAACCAATAAGAGAAACATACTCAGACAGAAGTGAATATTTCGAACTCATAAGACCAAAGAAATTTATTGATGCTCCTGTGATTTCCGTTGTAATGTCAGTCTATAATGGCGAAAAATATCTGCATGAGTCGGTCGACTCAATTCTAAATCAAACGTATGAGAATTTTGAGTTCATTATCGTCAACGATGGCTCAAATGACGCGAGTTTAGATATACTCGGTGAGTATCAAAGCAGGGATAACCGGCTTCTAATAGTAAACCAGGAGAATATTGGGCTGACAAGATCACTAAACAGAGTAATCAAGTTGACTGTGAGCCAGTACATAGCCCGCCAGGACGCTGATGATATCTCTACTCCAAGCCGTTTGGAAAAACAGCTAAGGTATATGGAAAGCCATCCGGAGGTGGCAGTGGTCGGTTGTCTCGCCGATGTATTCGATACCAACGGAGTCATTCATAGAAGCACAGACCCAAAGTTCAAATTATCCCCTTCAGGAATAAAGCGATATCTGGCAAAGAAGAATCTGTTCATGCACGGCTCAGCGATGATGCGAAAACCATGCCTGGCAAAGGTAGGTTTCTATCGTGAATTTTTTCGCCACTCCCAGGATTACGACTTATGGTTGCGGTTATCGCAGCATTTCGACCTTGCCATCTTGCCCGAACACTTGTACCAGTATAGAGTTACCGCCGACGCGGTAAGCGTCTCCCGGTGCCACACCCAAAAGCAGTATGCCGAACTCGCCAGAAAACTGCATGCAGAGCGACTAACGACGGGAAAAGACTCGTATGATAAACTTGTTTCATCCTACCCTGATGGTCTGCCTGTTCGGGAGGTGCTTAATAAATATGATTACCACATTTTTCTGGCTGGGGAATTTGTGAGCGGCAACAAACTGAGCCAAGCGCGTAATGAACTCCGCAAAGCCTGGAAGCTTGGTTGTCGAAGACCGCAGATATTCTATTTGTTCTTCAAAAGTCTGCTCGGTGCCGGTTTGCTGGATACGGGCAGAAAATTGAGAAGCTGGTTCAGGAACGTCGGACCTGAAATCTGACGCCTGAATTCATCTGGCTTAAACCGTCACATCTTCCTCATTGTGTTAACGGGTCTCTTACTTTCTGGTCTTGTGACCCGGAGATTAGGTACGGAATATGGCTTCGGACACAGTCGTTCTCATTCCACATTATAACAATATTGAGGGTTTGAAGCAGTCGCTGCTCAGTATATCCAGCTCCGCCACTTGCGTCGATGTATTAATTGTGGATGACGGAAGTGACGTCACCGTTGAAGCCGATGCCCTGCGGCAGATACATCCTTCAACACAAGTGATATCCTCGTCTGAAAATCAGGGCATTGAGCATGCTCTGAATAGGGGGCTGCGATACATCCTCGACCACGAATCGTACAAATATGTCGCACGTTGTGATGCAGAGGATGTTTGTGCTCCTGAGCGCTTTCTTAAGCAGAGAGAATTCCTGGAAGACAATCCCGACGTGTTTTTGGTAGGCTCCTGGGCTATTTTTGTCGATTCCTCCGATAGGCCGTTATGGAAGTTTTGCCCGCCGACTAAACACAAACATATTCAAAGGCAAATGTTCCTGAACAATATGTTCTGTCACCCAACCGTGATGTGCCGCGTCGAAATGTTTAAGGAAGTCGGATTTTATTCCACACAACACCCTTCGGCAGAGGACTATGCCCTCTTTTTTAAAGTTACCCGCCGATTCCACGTCGCCAATATACCAGAGTATCTTGTGCGAACCTTTGTTACACCCAGGGGCATCTCATTGAGCCGTCGCAATCAGCAGGTAACCGCGCGTATTAGAATCATACTCAATCACTTTGATTTTTCACCGTGGGCTTTTTATGGGTTAATGCGTAACCTTCTTTTATGGATTCTGCCGTATCGTTTGGTGCAGAGTGTGAAGTGTCGAGTGTACCGTCCCTGACCGTGCTTCGGACAACACAGAACCGTTTTTGTCAGGTATGCTGTGGTTGAAATGAAGAAAAATCCAACAGTCAGCGTTGTTATTCCAACTTATAATCGAGAGCAGCTAATCGACCGCTCCATCGAAAGCGTACTAAGCCAAACATATCAGGATTTCGAAATTATCGTTGTTGATGATGCCTCAACTGATAATACCAAAGCAGTTATCAACAGCTTCGATGACGATAGGATTAGATATGTTCGGCACAGCGAAAATAAAGGAGAGGCCGCAGCCAGGAATACAGGCATAAAAATCGCCAGAGGTGAATATATAGCCCCTCAGGATAGCGATGATGAATGGTTCCCTCAAAAGCTTGCCAAACAAATTGAGCTTCTCAAAAATACATCACCAAAGGTTGGAGTCGCGTACACAGGATTCTGGAAAATAGAAAACAATGAAAAGACCTATATCCCATTTTCCTGGGTAAATCGAAAAGAGGGAGATATACATAAAGAACTCTTAAAAGGAAACTTTATAGGTTCCCCAGCTACTCTTATCAAAAAGGAATGCTTCAAAAAGGCCGGAATGTTCGATGAGAGACTTTTTCACCTTGTGGACTGGGAAATGTGGCTCAGAGTGTCAAAATATTACCATTTCAAATTTATTGATGAGCCGTTATTAGTAGCGCACTATGGCTCCGATAACGTTTCCACAAATCAAAGTGAGTTTATCAAAGCGCAGGAACTGATTCTTAAAAAACATTTCGAGGATTTCAGCAAAGACAAAGAGCTGCTCGTAACATATTATGTTTATATTGGTGATTTATTGATCTCAGTGAGAGATGTAAAAAAAGGAAGAAGCTATCTAATAAAAGCTCTTAAAGTATCTCCACTCAACATTAAATTGTTATTGGTTGCTCTTTTGACATTTTTCGGTCAGAGCCTTTATAATAAGGCTATAGGCACATATCAGAAAATAAAAAATATAAGATTATCCTACAGAAAATGAACCATCCCAAAATTTCAGTCTGTATGGCAACATATAATGGGGGAGAATATCTAAAACAACAAATAGACTCTATCTTTGCTCAATCAAACCAGGATTGGCAACTTTTAATTCGAGATGACGGTTCTTGCGATAATACTATCAGTATTATAGAAGATTACATAGCAAGGTGTCCGGGCAGGATCAAGTTGATTACAGACAAAAAACGTCATCTTGGAGCGAGTTTGAATTTTGGACAACTATTAGAATATACGGATACTGAATATATTATGTTCAGTGACCAAGATGATATTTGGCTGCCAAACAAGATAGAGCTAACACTAAATGTAATGAAAGCGACAGAGCAAGTTTGCCTGGATAAGCCTGTATTGATACATACAGACTTGAGAGTTATAGATTCTGATTCGAACACAATTGCTGATTCAATGTGGAGTTACCAGAAACTCTTTCCTGACATAGGTAATAACTTAAATAAAATTATGGCCCAGAATGTAGTTACAGGCTCCACAATGATGATAAATAGAAAAGCCAAGGAAGTTTCAATACCTGTTCCCAGAGAAGCTATAATGCATGACTGGTGGATTGCTATCAATGTTGCCAAGTATGGAAAAATTGCTTATGTCTCAACTCCATCCATCTTATACCGACAACATTCAAAAAATGTGATAGGGGCACAAAAAACACAAAGAATAAACGTCTTTCATTTTTTGAAAAAACTGTGTCGCTTAAGGAAACTTCTATCCGCTCATTATAGGATGGTCAAAAGATTTAACCCTAATGCAAATCTTTGGTCACTGGTGTTAAATAAGTTCCTTGTTAAAATTGCTCAGCGATGCAGATAAGCATATTAGATTGCTTTGTAACGAAAAAATGATTACCATAATTGTCCCCACCTACAACGCATCGGAATATTTACCTTCTTTGCTCACAAGACTTGAATCTCAAACAGTCAAGGATTATGAACTGATAGTGGTAGATTCATCCTCAAACGACAATACTGTTGATATTGCTCAATCTCATCGAGCCAAAATCATAATCATTCCTCAATCCGAGTTTGACCAT
>Ga0209986_10003803_pt1 | contig 13058 bp, 20 predicted proteins | sample BlataG_FD_183168 | JGI IMG/M metagenome (GOLD analysis project Ga0209986, IMG submission 183168) | Deep subsurface microbial communities from Black Sea to uncover new lineages of life (NeLLi) - Black_00105 metaG (SPAdes) (version 2) | ecosystem: Environmental > Aquatic > Marine > Oceanic >...
ACATTTATCCCGTTCACTTCGCATACCGTCTCGTAAAAAATAGGCGAATGAAGGTGTATTTGCGTATCCACGTTTTTCCGGAACGCATATTCCGAAGCGAGTTCGAGTGCGGTAATTATGCCCTCCTCTTCTATACGAGGGTCTAACCCTACGCTCGGCTCGTCTATTGTCGCGCATTGCACTTCATAATTCCTCGCTCCTTCTATCGTATGCTTCACGAACCTACCTACGGATTTCGCGAGGTTCGACAGCACGTCAATATATACGGGAGGCGGAAATTGGTTATAATACAGTTCTATCGGACCGGTAACGCATATTCGGAGCTTCAGTTTTTCTCCTCGCTTTTCCCTGTACTCCTTCGCCATCTGCTCTAAGGCATCCATCTCGACTATCTTCGCTTCTTCTTCTTTTATAAGCAGTGGCGCTTCTGTTCTGTCATCGTCCATGATAGGCACGATAAATTGAGCAATCATATTCTGAAATTGAGGATAGTTCGGAACGTCCACACCCGCATTTAGTTTCTGCCACATTGCAGCTCGTATTATTTCGTAGAGCCGATTTTTGTAGGAATCGAGTTCGCGTTCTGGTTCGAATTCAGGTTCAACTGCGAGTTTAGTGAACGTTTCCGTTACCCATTCTTTTGTCGTTCCTTCGGGTAGCGGGTAACTGCCAACGTCGTCAAATATCGCTCTTGCTATTGCTCTTTTCATTAGATTAGATAACGTATAACTTCTTTCTATTTAAGACACGGATTTACACTGATTTACGCGGACTTATTTAAGTTTAACCGTGTTGATTCTTATCATCTGCGTTAATCTGTGTCAATACTTCCTTTTCTTGTTTCTGCTCCTGTTTCTGCTTCAGTTTAACTTTAAGTTTAAATTTATAGTAGTTTAGAGGATGAGAAACTTTCTCACAAATTTCGTCTGTTTCAACACAGTTCCCGTAAGTGCGCATTGTATCACACGAAGGCGCAGTATACTGAATGCCGCTCTTATCCCCTGCAATATGCTCTACTTGATACCGCGTTCTCTCCTCATCAAAATCCGGCGAATTCCTGTAAATCCCTATTATTTCCTCTTCACTTAATCCTATATTCAACAAAAAGGCAGTAACCGCGAATCTTGCGCCATGCGGCACATTTACGCCTTCTTTTAAGTTGCTCAGGACATACGATATGCAGGGCGGGAAACAGCTTGGGTCTTTCACGACCACTCCCGAATCCGATTCAAAACCATAACCAGCCGCACCTAACTTTTTTCGCATTTCTTCCAGCTCGTGCTTTATATCCTCCGTGTATCTGCTTATCGCTTTGCATATATCCTCAGGCACATCCAGCGGCAGGTCTTTCTTTATCCGTTCATATATCGCTTCCTGGACAATACGAACAAATTCGGCTTTTCGTAGTTTTAGCTTCCCTTTCCCCAATCCACGATTCACCAGTTTCCATCTTTTATCGCGAAGATTGGTAGTGAATCGGAGATAATCAACAAAGGGCACCTGAACCTGCTCTCGCTCACCCGCTAAGAAGTCCATTCGTATGTCGAACTCTTCGGACATCTTGTAAATAATATTGGTGCCAGCACTGGAACTGGAACCCCCTCTGCTGGACTCTTCTAATAGTTTTTCGTGTGCCGCTTTAGCTTCTGACAGCGCATATCTGCGGACAAGACGCTCATCTCCTATGCACGACACAAGAATACGAGCAAATGGATAGGATAATAATTCCATCTCCGCTTGAGCGTCGCTAATTATAACGGGTTTCCTGATTGTCCCCTCTTTTATCGCTTCCGTTATCCTGCTCTTGCCTCGCAGCCTCGCACGTTCAAAAACCGCGGAGTCTATCAAATTCTCCAGCGTTACCCCTGACTCTTCTACACATTTCGAGGCTGCCGATAGAAAGGGATAAAGGCACAGATGTGCGGGTTCAGCATGCCATTCCGTCATAATATTAATTATTACTTTTGTTTTCTGCAATCAAAAAAGAATAAACTCAATAGGTCAGATTACGATTCCACCATCACCCATTTGTCCTTCCCTTCCCATATTCTCAGCGAATACAGCGACACCCCCAGGTTTGAATCGTTCAACTTCTTCTCCAACTGCTCCTTCAGGAACAACGCTATATTCTCGCTCGTTGGATATGATATTATCTCATTTAAGAACTTATGGTCTACGAGTTCAATCACTTCTTCTACCAGTGCCTTCACTTCCGAGAAATCGGCCACGCACTCCGTATCTTCTTTTTTATCGCCTTCCACTACCACATCTACTTTATACGTATGCCCATGCAGATTCTTGCATTTTCCGGGATGCCTTGGCAGCGAGTGCGCCGCGCTAAAATCCGTTGATACTCCTAATTTCATTTTCCGTTCATAACCACAAGATTACACACAAGCCCTTTCAGGGCTTGCGGGTAAACCCTTACAGGGTTTTCGGGGTCGCGGGGTGGAACCCCGCATGGGGCAGAGCCCCATAATTTTCACGAGAAACATTTTACTATATTTTATATGATATTATTTAAGTCTCTAATCTGAGAGATATTTAAATAGAAAAAACCCTCTCTGATATAATATATTTAATATGTATTGACAGTGATAATAGCAAGCAATGGGAAAGAAAACAAAAGGCAGGAAACTACGGCTATGCAAAGCGAATAAGCAAAACCGAAGAGTTCCAGCATGGATAATGGTAAAAACGAGCCGCAGGGTGACTACACATCCAAAAAGAAGGCATTGGCGGCGGACAAAGCTGAAAGCGTGAAGTAGGTGGAAAGAGGGAGAAAAGCTACATGGGAGAAGAGACAGGAGCAGGTGGAGGCGAACGGATTTATACCATACCATTGAGAGATGTGAAAAAGGCACCGAGATGGAAAAGGAGCAACCGCGCAATAGCGATAATAACAGAATATTTAGTACAGCATACAAAATTCGAGGATGTCGTTTTAGATTCCGCGATAAACGAGAAGGTGTGGGAGCGAGGCTCACAGAAACCGCCTTCCAGGATAAGAGTGAAGGTAACGGAAGAAGAGGATGTAATCAGGGCTGAGCTGGTAGAATAATTTTTTTAAACACATAAAAGAAATAAAGTGACGATAAGAAGGAGCGGTAAAGAGACAAAGAGAACATTCAGTATTGATGGCAGCGCGTATATAGGTGTTTTTGCAATTGCTACCGAATCGGTGCTTCTTTTGCCTTCACACATATCAGATAATTTAGCGATGGAAATGGGGCGTGCATTGAAGGTAAAAGCACTAAAAACGTCGGTAGCAGAAACGTCTTTAATTGGCTGTTTAGCTGTGGGAAACTCAAATGGGTTTATCTTCTCCCCGTACACACTGGATAGCGAGTTACAGCAAGTAGATGATTTGGTGGGCTCAGAAGGCTCAGGGGAAAAAATTACCCGGCTGCCGGAACGCGATAGGCTGAACGCAGTGGGGAACGTCATACTCGCGAACGATACGGTTGCGCTAGTTCACCCGCGACTATCGGCGAAGACCGTGGAGTTGGTAGAACAAACACTTGACGTAAAGGTTTATAAGGGCACGATAGGTGGATTGAACACCGTGGGGATGGCGGCAGTGGTGACAAATAAAGGCATCTTAGCGCATAGGAATGCAAGCAAGGAGGAATTGGAATTCCTGGAAGACATTTTCGAGCTGCCTGCGGAGATAGGCAGTGTTAATTTCGGCATTCCTCTGATTGGTGCTGCGCTGCTCGCTAACACGAAAGGATACGCAGCCGGAAGTGATACGACCGGCGCGGAGTTAGGGAGAATAGAAGATGCGCTTGGGTTTTAAACGCTATGGCTCAATGCAAAATGCAAATCGAAAAATGTAAAATAAAACAGGGACATTTGGTGATTATTTTTCTTTTCCGCCAACGCTTTTCTTTTTTAAAGAAAAGGGTTGATGATGCGTCGACCGGGATTTGAACCCGGGCAGTGGGCTTGGAAGGCCCAAGTCATACCTCTAGACCATCGACGCTTTCTGTAGTTATTCATTATTTAACCTTAAATCATATAAGAACCTTTGCCAAAGAAATAATTTTTTCTTTTAGTGCAGGTTTTCTTTTTATTAAAAAGAAAAAGTGCATGCGGAGGTCGCCGAGTGGACAAAGGCGTGAGGTTCAGGGCCTCATCCCGCAGGGGTTCGGGAGTTCGAATCTCCCCCTCCGCATTGTTTTACCGGTAGTCTTATATGTAACCTCACGCTTATATGGAGTGGGGTGCGAAAGGCGAAAAAAGAAAGAATAGCAGACACAAAAAATGGCTCATTATAAACATAAAAGCTGCGGTGCTGCGGAAAAAGTATGGTTACCCTACGAATTTGAGGGAAGAGGCAGAGGGCGGAAACCACATTCATATTGCGTTCACTGCGGCATTGTTTAAAAAATACCGTAAAGTGCCTGAGGATAGGCTAAGAGCATTTTTATAATTTAGCTTAGCGGATGGGATGGTGCCGAATCGGAATTGAACGGGTAATAGGACGGTCGGCACTGGTCAGCGGAGGCTATGAAATCTTCATTGGTTGCGAGATGAATGAAATAGAACGGCTTTGTTTCGGATATGGCGGAAGGTTTGTTAAGATTCATCTCTGCAGATGAATGTGATGAAACAGGCTATGTGGTTAGTAAAGTATTAACATCGGGTAAACATACGTTATAATTTGATTTTGGTAGACAAAAAGCTTATGCTCATAATGATACTGGAGAAAATTTAGATTTTGAAGATTGGGGATCTTTTTCAGATGGAGATACTACTTTATCTGGTTCTAATTGGTCTAATGTTGCAGTGGATGATTGTGACTGGCAGACAGATTCAGCAGGAACACCGTCTTCTTGCACTGGTCATAATATTGATCACCCTCTCGGGACAACGGCCGGTAAATATCTTTATCAAGAAACTTCATCTGGGTGGTGTGTGAGTAGTGGATTAGAAGCCCAAAATGATGATAAAGGAGATGAGAGGAAAGAATAAAAAAGAGGATGGACGCATGAAGAAAAGAACAATTAAAAAGATAATTGTAATTATTTTATTGGTGTTATTAGCATCCCTTCCATCACTTGTATTTGCAGCCATACAGACCGCAGAGGTTTCTGCACCTGACCTCACACTTAACTCCTCTGATATTTTATTCTCTCCCGAAAATCCAGCCATGGGACAGCCGGTAAACATAACTGCAATCGTTCACAACGTCGGCAGGTTCACGGCAAGAAATATACCGGTTGATTTTTATATTGACAGCACCCCAATAGTACAGAAAGAGATAGATGAGATTCATCCAAATTCACAAAAAAGCAGTTCTATCAACTATATCTTTCTTTACACGGGTTCTCACAACGTCACCGTAACCATTGAGCGTTATGTAATTATCTCCTGGGACACAAATGAAATAAGCGATTCGCGGGTGAAATGCGGCATGAAATCCGAGCAATATACAATCGAAGAGCACTTGCCCAAATATGTTCTTTTCCATAAGGTCGCTCTTAAACAAATTCGGCTTAAAAATATCTATGAAAACACTACTTATTACTTTGTCGTAAATAGCACGGACCCCAGCGGGAACTCTGCCCAAACAGAGGAATATATGTTTGTCCTCACTCCTCCCACGCGAAAAGCAATATTGCCCTTTATCCTGCAAATACCAATAACACTTTACACACACAGGTGGTGGTTATTGCCCGCAATAATTATTGTGTTAATAATTACTGCAATAGTAACGCCAAGATACAAATCAAGACAACTTTTCAATTCGCTAACAGGAAAGCCGGTGGGAACGGAAATTTTAATGTATCTGTATACGACTTTTCCGAATGCGTCACGTCCTGCAGATATTTCCAAATCCACTAAAGTTGACTTGAATGGTGTTTTCGAGGCACTTCACACTATATAAGCAGTAAGAATATGTTAGAAAGTCTACTCGGAATAGGGCTCGCGGAGAAAGTAGAGTATGAGGGAGAAGTATGCTACTACATCTCTAAACGAGGGAAATCACTGGTGGATGGTTTGAAATAAACCACGAGATTTCACAAGATTACACAGAAAAAAATAATCTTGTGAAAATCTGTGAAATCTGTGGTTTAGAAAAATCGCAATGGACTTCACCTCTTGTAAGCCTTGTCGTGATGAGTGAATCTTTTGAAAATAATAAATGTCATTTTAATCCCATTAACTCATCCAGTTCCTCTAAGGTCATGGGCTTGCCAGAAGGCTCATCCCTTGCCTTCTCTAACTCCTTAACAAAGGATTCCTTCAACGGAAGTTCATCTACGGGATGCCAGTCAATTTTATCGCAAAACTCTTGGTCATCATCAGAGAGTGTGCCTGTCTTGATGAATTCCTCAAATATGTCGCGCTTCATTAACCTAACAACAGCCTTAGCCAATAATTCAGAATCTAATTTAAACTCCTCCTTCATGACTGATTCACTCATTTCCATCACCAATAATAACATTGGCTCAGGGTATTTAAATAACTTTCTATCCATATCCATGCGGAAGGCTGAGTTACCCGTTAAAGACAGGAAGAGATTAGAGGAGATAGGAGGGTTGATGAAAATCTCGGAGAATGCCTTCCTCGCAACAGAAGACCTGTCGACCCAATCCACCTGGGACATCCTCCTCTTCAACTCATCTGGAACAGATAGTGCTATTGACTTGGAGTATATAAATACTTTTTCATTAGAATGGCAGCTACCTCCGGATTATCAGGTTTATCCGCATGATAGGGAGATGTATGAGATTGTATTAGAGGATGGTTCTACTCTATTGGTTTCACCGGAGCATAAGGTTTACGGAAAGATAGAGAATAAACAAACTCAGATAAACCCAAACATCTTAAATATATCTTTATTAGAGAATACCCTTACAACCTTCTGTTTTGCCAATTTAACTTCATTAGACCATATTGGGATATTATGTAATAAAGCCACTGCAAATAGTTCTGTATCTTTCTCATCTGGAGTTATTTCCGATGCTTCAGGTAATTTTTCTTTGAACTCTCCAAACTTTATCTCAATTATTTCCCATGATAGAACAGTTCTCCAGAATTTATACTCTTCTGAATCTATCTTAGCCTTAGAACAAATCTCGGATGTGTGTTTATCAAGTTCTTCAAACACCTTTTCAGGAGAGAATAACATAACTTCTGGTTTGAGTATAATCTCTCTAATCCAGGAACCTTTTCAGAAAAATGAGAACAAAACATTAGTATCTATAACAAATCGTTCCATAGTTATCAGTTATCTATATTCCTCGGGATGCTCTTTTTTGAATCTGTTATGTAGAGATTCCTTCACCTCTTCACCAAGTCTTAAGGCATCTTCCTCTGTTAATTCTGATCTCTCAAAGGCTTTATCAGCCAGTCTCAGTAAAAGTTGCCTTTTCAATTCTTGGGATACTACCTCTTCCAACTTCTTAGACCAGTCAACCTTAGGAAATATGTCCATCTTATGCTTAATATCCTCTGGAACCCTAACAACTATTTCTCCCATTTCCATCACCACTAATAATATTGGCAACGGGTATATAAATAACTTTTCATTGGAGTGGCAGCTACCGACTGCTTATCAAACCTATGACCACAATGGCGAGATGTATGAAATAGAATTAGAAGATGGTTCTACTCTGTTGGTTTCGCCGGAGCATAGGGTTTATGGTTATGTGGGTGGGGTTAGTAGCAGAAAAGGTCAAAACTATTCACATATCCCTCAAGAGCTTACCCTTAACTCCGACTTTGACGGCAGCTTCATACATCTTTTTGTCGTCAGTAAAGAGAGTGGAATCCGTAACCCTGGCACAGGCTATAAAGATACTATCAAAGCCGCTAATCCGTGTTTTGGCGGCTATTCTGACAGCTTCCTCCAGCAGATAAAAGTCATAGACAATGTTTCCATGTTCCTTGACGTAATCAGAAGCCTGAATTCCTCTTTCATCCTTGCCGGTGAGTCTAGCCCCTACCGCTGTGATTTCAACAATAGCAATGGAGGGTATATTCATCACAGTCTGCCTGTTTTCAACCTCTCTGATTATGGATTTGGCAATAGTGTGCAGCCTGAACTGTTCTTCATAGACAGAATCCTTCTTCCTTCTTCTTGGTGGGATAATACCCTTTGCCAAGACAGTAGTGTCCAGAGTAATGCTAATCATAAGTTATACTCTCTATCACGCATTTCCCGTATCAATTTCGTTGAGTCAACGTCCGATATCCTATCTTTTTCCATGCACTTATTTAATTCCGACAAGGATAGTGTCCTATGCTTCCCGAACCTTAATTCATCTATCAATGCATGCAGTTCCCTATCAACACTCTCTAATCTTTTCACAATTAATGCATTTTCCATTCCTATTCCCATTTCCATCACCAATAATAACATTGGCTCAGGGTATTTAAATAACTTTCTATCCATATCCATGCGGAAGGCTGAGTTACCCGTTAAAGACAGGAAGAGATTAGAGGAGATAGGAGGGTTGATGAAAGCTTGAACCTAAAAAATAGTAGGGAAAATTTCTGATAACAAAGTTGAAATTTACCCCGGAAACATTGCCTAATCAAATCAAAATTGCCCGGAATAGAAAACTTTATATAATAGCTGTTCAATATGTTTATAATTTATGGTAAAGATAAAGGGGGGAGGGATAAAAAGGGAGGGGAAAGGTTGCATGCATCACGCTCATAGCATTGCTAATCGCACTTTCAATTGGATTTTACGCAGCTCAAAACGTAACCGATGGGGGTGGTTTTAGATGAAAGGAATTGAAAAAATAAAGAGGGGGCGTGTAGATAAAAAGAAGTCGAGAACTATTATTCTCATCGCATTCGGCATATCGGGAATGGCGGCTCTGATATACGCGGTGGTGTGGACGAGACCTCTGTCATTGATCTTTGGAAGCACCGTCTACGCCGTAAGTACCATGCTTACTGCTTTCCTGGCTGGTTTTGCCTTAGGTTCGTACCTTTTCAGAAATATAGCAGTGGAGTTCTCTTCTGCCAAGACCATAATCCTGGGGAGAGACCCTACGAGAGTAATCAAGGATATAAACAATTTTTTGGGAGGTAAAAGGTGAAAAGGAAGTGAAAAGCAAGAGTCCCAGGTACAGCTTAATGCATAAAGCAATGAAGAAATCAACCAAAAATAAGGAAGATCGAAAAATGAACCGAAGAACAGGTGCTGTTGCATCCACACTCGCCTTCATCCACCCAACACCTGCAAACAACCATTATCAAACCGAAGACTTCGCCGGGATTAACGTCTCCATCGTTGAACAAAATCTGGACACCTTCATCTTAAACTGGAACGGCACGAACTACTTTTACGAGGCTTCTTTAGTTCTTAGATTGAACTTCAACAACAATTCTGCAATTGGCGAGTGTTACGATGAGCAAACAGAAATTCTAACTGAGAATCAATATAAAAGCAAAGGTCTTTCCTTCAGGGTTCCTGTTGTGGGGTCTACATCAAAGCCAAAAGATTCTAAAACCACTACTCCAAGCAAAACCTTGCCTATAAAACCCGAAATCCCGACGGAAAAGGCATCTTCCTTGCCCTTCAGCTTTATCCAGGCTCTACCCCTCTTTACCTTTATCTCTCCCGCTCCTGTCGAAACCTTCTCCTCGCTTATAGTTTTTATCTCAACCTCGTCAGCCAGTTTCTCTGGCAAAACGGTCAAACTTGCCCCAGCATCAACCAAAGCTTTCACCTCAATGGCTTTCTTTCTTCTTTTCGTGATCGGAAATCTCAATTTCAACCCATGAATGCCCCATTTCTACCTTTGTCCTAAGAAATCAAAACCCCGGAAAGAAAGCATAGTATCACCACGGGTATCCACTCGCCATCAACGAGTAAATCCATTGACTTTCCTATCTTTATTCCTTCTTTGCAAAAATGCAGGATGTACCAGTATCCGTATGTAATGGCAAAGATTAAGACGAGTAGATATTGGTGGAAAAAGCCGGCATGATAAGAAAATGCAAGCCAGGGTATAAGTGTTGAGTTAAGAACAAGAAGAAGATTTTTCGTTTTTTGCCTTCCAAAAACTACGGGTATCGTTTTCACACCACTCATTCCGTCACCTTCGATGTCCCTTACGTCGAATAAAACAGTGTTGATGAAGCACTTAATGAAGAAGAAATAAAAAATCGCGAGGATTAGAATGGAACCACGAAGCGAGATGGCTAAAGGTAGAAAAGTGCCTATTACAGCCCAAGGAAGTGCGACTACAATATTTTTTATGCCTGTTATATCTTTCAGTCGGAAACCCGATATTTTTATGCTGTACACAATTCCCATGCAGAAAGGGAAGAGAATTACAAAGATAGAAAGAGTGTTTTGTAAAAAAGATAAAGATAAAGCAGCAATGTAAGATACTATTGTAGCCCAGGTAACAAAACGTTTATTCTTTTCAATAAATCCCGCCCTATCCGGCACATTTACCGAATCCTCTTTTATGTCGGTTAATTTATTAAGACTGTATATAGCGAAAATAGCAAGGGAAGAAGCAATAAGCAAGCGGAAATCAACCCTTACTTCATAAAGCAAGAAAGAAAAATAAGGTAGCAGAAAGCCAATTATTGCAATAAATATAGAAGTTATCGTTAAGAAAGATATGACATCATCAATTATTGTAACTGGCCAAAACTTAGACATAAATATTTTTCGGTTAAAAAGGCTTATCCTACTCTCTTCCATTTTAAAAGATGCGTTTATGTTTTTGAATGGTGCGAAAGTGAAAACCTAATTTGCCGCCATCTGGTACTGTGTAACGTTTGATGTTATTATCGGGCATTAGATAAAGCTTAAAAATTCACAATAAATCTTTCTGCACGCTTGCAATACCACTCAAAAAGTTCTCTACCCCATTCAATTGCTTTTCTATTGTAGCTTACCAAATCCTTGTTCCAATCGTATGTCCCGTCGATATTGAACAATCCAAAGGAGATAAGATAATCAGTAACAGTAAAAGCGACTTTTGTATCTTCTTTCATCATGTATAGTTTAAGTTTAGAGCTTTTGTCAACGAAGATTCTTTTCAAGGTTTCCTTATCTATTCCCTCCAATATTTCTTCTGTCAATATAAGCTCCACATCAACATTTTTCTCGATTGCCAGCTCTTCAAGTAAGGATCCGAACTCGGGGATAAACATGGAAGTTATACCTCTTATCTCTTTAGAATTTTTCAGTATATCAATGAAGTCGGTGAAGATTTTTAAAACATCAGTAGCAGGAGCTTCTATTAGAGCAGAATCCTTCAACCACCCAATCTTCTCGAGCAAATGCGGTGGAATCCCGCTGAGGTCATGCGTAAGCCAAAAGTCCTCGTGCTTCTTCAACACTTTTATCGCATCTATGAAATCGCTTAATTTCAACGCTATAACCTCACCTATTTTTGTCAATGCATAATCTCTGTGTTCATCTTGAAGAACGAGGTGTTCCTTTTCAAGTTCTCTTAATGCGTGAATAGCCGTTGTAGAACTTATTTCCAGCTCAGTTCGTAATTCGCTTAACGCTTTTTTCCCTTCCCTCAAAGAGACAAGAATACCTCTTCGCAGTTCGGAGCAAGCGGCGAGGCGAAGAGTATTTTGAATAATTCCCGGCTTCTTTTTCCCTTCTGACGTTGTCATCGCTATCGCTCTTTCGCTACCCATAAGTATTGTTTCTTCTCCACCTATTCTCCCTACCGCCACCGTTGCCATATAATGACATAATACTTTATTGTTGTTTATATAGTTAAAAGAACAAAATATTGCTCAATTAAAGCAATATTGCCGAGGTATAGAAAAGCTTATATAGTCAACATCTGATTTTTATATATGCTGTTGCGGAGGGAAAGAGGTAAGTGGAATACGGAGAGAAAAAAATGAGAAGGGAAAAAAGTTCAAGAAGCAGATGGGAAATCATTCTGGATATTCTGGAAAGGATATCCGAAGAAAAAGGTGAAGCGAAGAAGACACGCATCATGCAAAAAGCATGTTTGGATTGGAGAAGCTTCAAAAAATATTTTAACTTCCTCTTAGAGCATGGTTTTATAGTTGTCGCCAATAGTTGTAAGCTTACAGAGAAAGGCGAAGATTTGCTGCGGAGATTACGTGAAGTGGATGATATTCTACGCTAAAACTTTAATTTTCTGAAGGAAGTCCCAAAAACTTCAAACCCAGTGGTTTTATCTTTGCCCTCCCGCTCTCTCCATCAATGCTAATAAACTCCTGTTCTTCTAACAGGGAAATGATCTTATTTGACGTATCTTCTGCACCCATTGGTAAAGATGTAGAAATTTGAGTTCTAATCTCATCCAATGAATGCCATTGCAAATCACGCAGCGATTCTAATATTTCGTCAAGAAACTTTAATATGCACCTATTAACCATATAAGCACCTTTTTAAAAGCCTTATTTCTCACCTACTTATTTTTAAGGATATTTTACTTTAAAAAGGTTTCGTTTATGTCAGAATTTGAGAAAAGTTTTATTCGCGCGAAAGTGCTAAAAATCTCAACCCTGAAGGTTTTATCTTCGCCTCGCTTTTCTCCTTAAAGGTAACAAAGTCAAACTCTGCAAAGAAGATTCGATTTTAGTGATAAAAGCCAAAATTGCTCTTCTTCACTTATATTTTACATTTTGCATTTTTCAATTTGCACTCTGCATTTTGCACTTAATTGCTCGAAATCCACAAGATTTTGACCAATTACATTTCTTCCATACGCTCTAATTTGTCAACTTTTTCTTCTATCGCCTTCCCCACAAAGCCTGATCAATTAATCTCCGGGAATCTTTTCATTTTCTTACCCACTTCTTCTGGAATCTCAACCTTTAATTCTGCCATTTCCAACACCAATGATAATGTTGGCTCAGAGTATATAAATGACTTCTCCTTGATGAAGGTCGCGGATATATTATAAATGGGAGTGGTATCTACAAGAAGTTTGAATTTGTGGACAAGCTTTTTACAGCATTTTCTCAGTCCCAAATTTGTATTTCAATATTCGTCATATTTAAAAAAAGGGAAAAGGGGGATTGCATGCATCACAACCCTTTTAAACAAAAGCGTTGACGGAAAAACGCTT
>Ga0209986_10003806_pt1 | contig 13054 bp, 13 predicted proteins | sample BlataG_FD_183168 | JGI IMG/M metagenome (GOLD analysis project Ga0209986, IMG submission 183168) | Deep subsurface microbial communities from Black Sea to uncover new lineages of life (NeLLi) - Black_00105 metaG (SPAdes) (version 2) | ecosystem: Environmental > Aquatic > Marine > Oceanic >...
AAACCTGCGATGCCTCACTTAGCACTTCCATTTGGTCGGGTATTATTTCGTATCCATTCGGCGCCTTGGACTCGCTTTTTACTTTGCCTTCTATCGCTACTACCGATTCGCGAGGCACTTTTTTCACACGTGCAAACAGTTCCTGCTCAACGCCGCCCTTGTGCTTGTGCAGTGTAACCTGAGCAAAACCGCTGAAGTCTCGCACGATAAGGAAAAAGACGCCGCCTAAGTCCCGCTTCTCGTGCACCCAGCCCGCTATGCACACGTTTTCTCCATCATTGTCTGCGGTTATTTCAGTTGCGTATTTGCGGTTCTCGATTGGCAATTTCATAATCACTACTTTACCTTTGCTCTTAATATAAAGCACTATCTAAAACATGTTACCTTTATATGCACAGTTGCACTCATGTATTAAAAATCCCGCATGTAACGTGGATGAATCGCCATTCCATTTGCAGCACAGTAAAAACTTTACTGCACCTCGGAACACATTTCGTTGTTACACTACAAAAGCTGGTTTTGCACTTAACAATACTAATTTGAAGCGATTCTGGTGAAAACCCTCAAAAGCGTAAACTTTTTATGAATCAGAAAACTTTACGGATAATATGAGTGAGCCAAGTCACGATTGGGAATTCGAGAAAAGATTAGCAATTATTGCGATGCCTATAAGTACAATAGGCGTTATTGTTAGCTTATTTCTAAAAAATTCGGTAGGAGTATTAATATTTTTCATAATAGGGACTTTATCCGTTTTTTTTATTGAACACGCGTGCTAAAATTCTCTGGGGATGGGTGATTATCGCGTGTGCTCTTATTGGTTTTCTTATGGGCTTATTCTTGGTTACCTTAGTTCTTTTCACAACAGGTTGGTATATGTTCCGATGGCTGAGGGACGTTATATTTGAAGAAAAACAGCAAGAAAAAGGATTGAAAAAATATATAAGGGATGAAGACGGAGAAGTAAAGTGGGGAACACCTGAAGAAGTAAAAGAATGGAAAGAGCTTGATATAGGACTGTCTAACAACTTCGCAGATTATACCCCACGTGAATTTGAAAAGTTTGTCTGTGACTTATTTAGAAAAATGGGGTACGATGTAGAGCTAACTCCCGCATCCGGGGATTATGGTGTAGACGTTGTAGCAAAAAAGCTTGGAAATACCGTTGCAATTCAGGTTAAAAAATATGCGGATGGAAATATGGTGGGTGCACAGGTAGTTCAACAAACACTTGGTGCTATGAGCTACTGGAAGGTTAAAGCAGACCAATCAATCATTGTAACAACTTCAGGATTTACCGTTTATGCCCGAGAACAAGCAAAAGAGGCACCTATTGAGTTATGGGATAAAAAAACACTACATGAATTCGTTATGAAATATATGGTATAAATGGAGGAATAAATATGGATTGGTCTGAAGCAAAAAAGCAAATTGAAAAGAAGATCCAAGTTGGAATGGATGTAAATAGTGAAATAAGTACACTAAGAAAAATACTGAGAACGAATTACCCTTGCTACAGTTTGAGATATGGATACAATGGAGAAAAAGGCTTTCTTGTGAGTATTGGCAAAGAAAATAATTTGGAAATACCTTGGAGTATGCTTGAGAACAGAGATATAAACTCATGTACCTAACAGGAATATAGGTAAGATAAAAGTCCACGGGATGGGTTGTTTGAGAAAGATGTGTAAAAGGATGAAGAGAGGGGTAATCAGGGAAATAGGTAGTTCATCCAGAGGGATGTATATGCGAAGTACTTCAGATATACTCAAAACGTTATGCGACATTAATCTAATTTGGAGGTCCTGAAAATGGCTAAAGTTTTTATTTCTCATTCTTCAAAAGATAAAGAATTCGTACGTATGTTAGCAAATGATATTACGGAAGCTGGTCATAAAGTATGGCGTGATGAATGGGAGATAAAAGTTGGTGAATGTATTGTAACTGGAATTGAAAAAGGATTATCTGAAAGTGAATACGTAATTATAGTATTAAGTCCAAATTCTGTTTTATCAGGTTGGGTTGAAAGGGAATGGAAATCGGCGTATTGGTCCGAAATACATAAGAAAAAAATTATTGTGTTACCTGTACTATATAAAAAATGTGAAATACCCCAATTATTAAGAACAAAGAAGTATGCTAATTTTAGTGAAAAATATGACGTTGGTTTAAATGAATTAATTGAATCAATTCATACTTTTGAGTTAAATAAAAAGGAAGAGTTTAGCGGTCTAAATAGTGACAAAAATTATAGGAAGCAAACAGTAACAGATATTTCTGAGAGATTCAATCACATTCTGAAGCTAATGAATCAATGGTATCAGGATTGTTCTGTTGGGAAACTAGCAGAAATAATGGGACTTGAAAAATGGAGTGATTTGTCAAAATATTTTAATGGTCAAGAAGAACCAACATTTGGTTTTATGGAGAAATTCTGCGATTATTTTGGTGTAAACGTCAATTGGCTAAAGTTTGGTGATGGAAAGCCTTATAGAAGTACAGAATATATAGTACTTTTTGCACTTAATTATTATGAAAGAATTCGTGAATTACAACCTAAGTTTATTTATTTTGTAAAAAGTAAATCGAAAGAATGTGAAACAGCAATTGTGTTAGAAATAGAAGAGTATAAGTATATTTATTTCCCGAAGTATTATCATATAAGTTCCTATGTGGGTTCAACTGGTAGAGAACAAATATTCTCTTTTTATCAGTTAATCAAGAAGCTTGAACATAACGGATTTTATAATAAATGCTCTGGACGTATTGTGGAACACAAGCTCTTTGTGGATCTCATTACGGGAAGCGTTTTTCCTGGTGTTGTTTGTAACCGATATGGATTTAATGAACCTTGGTGGGATGATTTCACTGATGTATATCATGAGTATCCAATCGCTAAAGAGTATGAAAAAAGACATGGTAAAGAATTCATCTACGCGCAGAGGACAGTAAGAGGATTTTTAGATAGAAATAAATATTGATGACATTGCATAACCCTAGCTTCCCGTAAAGGCGCGTGAAGTAAGGGTTCGGGGCGGGCGCGCCACCCCCCAGTCTAACTGCGGCAGCGGCCGACTTGCCCGAACCTAACATAAGAGCTATGCATGGTTCGGTCATCGCCTTAAGGCTGGGTGGCGTCGGGAAGCCGATACCGTTATACCCAATCAATGAGTGGAAAATCATAAGAAGAGAAAAAGCAATTTGATGTTTTAGAGAAGAGCATGCAAGGGACTTGTTAACTTATTGGGGGGGGGTATCCGCAGATGTCGGACAAAGCGAAAAAAGATAATATCCGAAAAACGCTAAAAAGAGCACGTCATTATTTTTTCTTGAATCCTTATGAGGATATGGCGTTCACCCGTTGTCCAAAATGTGACGAAAAAACGAAAATTAGAAAGCATTGCTTAGTTATCCACATTGACCCAAAATTTTTATTATCTCTCAACAAGATTTGTCGGTATTGTCCCAACTGTGATTTGATTATTGTCAAACAGGCGGAGTTAGAAGGTCTCCTTGCTGCCATCTGTGAACAGTATGCACCTGATATTGTTGGTAATGAGTATTTTGTCTTTGGCACGATGGATAGAAAAGATTGGAAAGAAGGACAGACAGGAAAGATAAGCCAGCAAGAGGGGATAAAACGCGCATATCCTTTCAAGGATGCTTGGAAGTTCGAGGTACGCCCGGCAGGGTGGTATCCTGCAAAACAGGTAAAATCTTAGTCGTGTTTCTATAAAGATCGGTTAAAATAACTGTGGGGAAACACCTCCACTCTCTTAAGCGCATTTGAACTCTGTCATCTCCCTTGTACACATTTATTCCCCCAGCAACCTCACAATCCTGCTTTTCCTTCCCTCTTTTTTCCTTCCGTTTCCTGCTCCTTCTCCTCTCTTCGATTCGTTTTTCGCTGTTCCATCCATTTCTACTGCTCTACCGCCATGTTCACTCTGCCGCACACGTATATCAACCAATACGGGCATTTCTATGCTCGTGCTCGAAAGAAGAGCAACACCCTGCGGTATTCGTTTGATTTCCTCCTCCATTTCCGCACTCATGAACTCCAGACCGCGGCTCAACGCTTTGATGTCGTTTGGATTTGTTACACGCAGGATTATTTGTGTATTACACTGCGAAATAACGTTTTTATCCACACGAGCAGGTCGTTGTGAAATGACCAGCAGACCGAGCCCGAATTTCCTGCCCTCTGAAGCGATAGTTCGCAAAATATTGGAGCTGATTGCTTTTCCAAACCCCCGCTCAGGGCAGAAGTTGTGCGCCTCTTCGATAACGAGCATAAAAGGCGGTATTTTCCCCATCTTCCTGCCTTCAAAAACTTCTTTGCATACTCGATAAACAATCATCTGCTGTAATTGCGGTTCTGCGCCTTTCATATCTATTATTGCTGTCTTTCCTACCTTCACGAGCTCTTCTATGCGTGTGGGGCTGTCGGATAATATACCGGTCTCGCGAATTCTCTCTAAGTAGTGAACAATTCTCCACTTTGCGCTGCTTTTGCTCTCGGATACACCTTTGATGATGTCCTCAATCGTGTAAAACTCCTTCTTCGCCTTTATTCCGTTTATACACTGGTATAAAACGCCCAATTGCGCATCAGACAGTGGGAACAAGTCATATAATTCGTTCACACTCAGGTTTATCCCATCTATCCGGAACAATTTATCAGCAGCGGGATTTATAGAGAAATTCGATGGCGTATAGACGACAACTTTAGATGCATACCCTTTTGGTGCGATGCCAAATTTCTCCATTTGTTTCCGCTCTTCTTTATTCCTGTTTTCGTATTTCAGTGAGAGGTATTCACCATGAGGGTCAATTATAAGCAACGGGACATTCTTATCGAGCAATTCCTCGATTAGCACGCCGGCGGTATATGATTTCCCGCTGCCCGTTTTCGCTAATATGCTGCAATGTTTCTGGATAAGTTCTTCCTTCTTCAGATATACCGGTATATTGCGTCCATCAAGCATACCTAAATAGATACCGCCTGATTTGAGTCCCAGGATGTCGGTGATGAATGTCTGGTCTGCCTTGAACACCTTCCCGTCACGTGATAGCGTGCTCTTCGGCTGCATTAAAAACCCCCTTTCGTCTTTATAGCCGATAATCTCTGCAGTAGCGATCTTTTTCGCGGCATCTACTATTGATACTACTCTACCCAGCACCCATCCTTCTAATTCGTCGTTCCATACTTTTATATATTCATTGCTTCTTACCGCGTCGGTAACGGTAAAATCAAATTCATGCAGTTCAACGTCACCAGAAATGGTGCCTACTAATTTGTACATCGCTTTCCTTATTTTTTATCTTTTTCTTTTTATTACCCAAGATATGTAATTGAAAGGAGGGCTTATATATAATTTCCCATAGCCGCGAATCAATTCATAGCTATCGGGTTCACGCAATAGTAAGCTAATAATCGCTCTAAAAATAGCAATAGAAGGTAACTCTGTTGTCTTCTATATGAACAGGAAATATTGAAATATTTTTGTATTTAAATGCGGAACCCCCTTTTACGAAGTTGAAAGGGGCAACCAGCGGTTATCCAGTTGTTTCATCCCAGACTTCGATTTTTACTATCCCCTTTTCTTCTTCGATAGAAACAACTTTGATCAAATTACCTTTCACCAGGGCACTCTCACCTAATTTTATCTCTGCCGTTTCAAATTTCGCTGGCGGTGTTGTAAGGCCGCAGTGATGGTTGTGATGGTTCTGGTGGTTTAATTATTATACCTACGGTATACAACGAGTACCGCAGTGATTGCTACTGCAATTAACATCAAAATCACGGTTTTCTTTTTCATCATTTTTTCCACATTTCCTATTTTTATTCTTCGTTTCTTAAAGTGGCCCCACCAATTGAGAAGGTAACTTTGTTGTCTTCTACTTTAACAGGAAACATTGTAATGTTCTGGTATTTAAATGCGGAACCTCCTTTTACGAAGTCGAAAGGAACAACCATTGGTTCTCCCGTTGTTTCATTCGTGACTTCGATTTTTACTATTCCTTTTTCTTCTTCTATGGAAATAAGTTTGATCAAATTACCTTTCACTAATGTACTCACATTTAATTCTATCTCAACATATTCAAATTTTGGTGGCGGTGTTACCGGCGGTGGTTCTGTAGATTTAATTATTATTCCTATAATGCATACAAGTACCACAGTAATTACTACTGCAATTAACACCGAAGACACGATTTTCTTTTTCATATTTTTCCTGCATTTACTTTGCTTAATTATAAAAAATAAAAGGTTCTCGACTTCTGAAAAAAGAAGAAGCCGAAAACTTTACTTTGGTGTTTTTCTCTGGTTTAGATCCGCGTATATATTATTTGTGCCGTAGTATCTCTCGTTATGTTCGTTGTTCATATTTGTGCATGGCCACTCTTTCCACTTGAAATTGGCTTTTAAATCCACATTATTTTTGTTCTTGTCCAAAGCGTTAAAATCAATAAAATTCTTCCAAAGGCTGTTCGGTGTCACTGTACTATTATGTTCCAGCGCTCCATCAACTCCTCTTATTAGTTGTGTATCAGGCAAAGTATATGTCTTACTCCAAAAATCACCCGTCGTTTGATCCCACAACCAAAAGTATATTCTCGTATACTCTCTTTTCCCAGTTTGATGCTCTGGTCGTATTCCTAGGCTGAATACATGGTCTGCAGGACGATACACACGATCTCCTGTGTAACCACCAAGCGCTGAGATATATGACCCAAAGACGGCCGAATTTTGCCCAGACCCTGGGTGGTATGTAGCGACAATAGCATTTTCTCCTTCTGTGGGCCATTGGTGAACAACATGCCACTCTTTCGCTTCCGGCTTTAACTTGGTAACTGTACTCGTTGTAGCGGCAAATCTTCCACAATATGTCTTAGTTATTTCCCACCAGTGTAGTTTACCAAATGCCTGGTAACCAGCACATATATCTGAACACATAGGTAAAATGAGGTCCTCGTCTTGATCTATAATTAATCGGTCCTGTTCAATGGGTGGTGTAGGTCTTGGTAGAAGTTCAGGATTTTCTGGAGGCTCATAGTCTTTTGCCCCTGGAGGTTTATCAATTTCCCCCGTCAATAAATCGTGCACTATCCTGCGATACTCTTCTTGGCTGTGTGAAGCACTATTCACTAAATCTTTGCTCTGATCTTGGGCTATAACTACTCCAACACTGCATATCAATATCACCATTATTCCGATTACCAATATCTTTTTCATCATTTTTTCCATATCACCTCCTAAATTTTTTAATCCCTTCTTTTCCCTTCTATTTTTACTTCACGTCCCTTTTTAGCGCCCCTCCTCAACGCCTTCCTTCTTCACCCTTTTGCCCCTTCATGGATTCACACCACGCAAGGGACTTATTTTTTATTTTCTCGCTTTCTCCTTCCTTTCCCCTGCTTAGATCCCCTTTATCTTTACATCCCTTTCTTCAGAGATGCGACTTACCTATTTTATTATTAAAATTAGGTATATAAATAACATTCCCTAACAAAATTAGGCATAAACGTAATATCCTAAATTTATTCGATTTCTCGGATAAAACATATATCACCAAATTATTTTACTTCCTACATAATACATACCATAAATTTAAGCAGTTCTTAGCAGTTCTTTTGGTAAATATTTAAATTTGTAGGATCGTATTGGTTAAATTAACAGAAAGGTTGAATTGTGTAACTTGTTGGTTATGGCTCGGAAGAATTCGTTGGATACCGCTTCCTTTCAGTCATTCAACTTCTTCTCCCCTCACTTTACCTTCTTCTTCGAGAAGATTTAACGCTTTATCGCAGACATTCTCAAATAAACTCCCCCTTTTAAATCCGCTTAGCATTCACCAACCCATCCTGACCCGGTCTGCTTGTAACGACGGCATCGCCAATTTCAGTCTCTATCACCGCGCCCTTCGTGGTTATATTCCGCCTTGCGAAGAAGGGATTTGCAGGATTGCTTTTCACAGCCATTATCTTAACTCTTTTCGTGGTTCCGCTTTTCGCGTCCGCGACATTTGCAAATTCGCACCTGTACAGCCGCATTTTCTCGTTGCCTCCTTGCGTTCGTATTTTTTTCCGTCGTACAGCACCAACAGTAGTATCTGCCGCGGGTCTACCGGCTTCATGCTCCTTCTTTCTACGATGAGCGTGGAGCCTTCCCCCTGTGCATTTCCGCTTTGACCTACCTTGCCATCTCATTTTTTTAGTTCACGGTCCTATAAAACCACATTTCTCACACCTATATAAATTACTTTGCTTTCTACACTTTGCGCATCTACCTATTTCCACCTTTCCGCAATTAGGGCACAGAAAAACGGTGAAACCCTTCTCCAACAGCTTTACTCCGCAGGACGTGCAATACTCGGTCATAACATGCTCCTTTTCTTTTTATTTCGATTTCCCTTTTTTCATTCGCCGTCGCCTTCGACATATCCACCACGGTGGACGGCATACTATATTTACACTTACCTCCATTTATAATAATACCCAATAAATCTACTTTTAGTTTTAGTTCTACTTCTTCTATACAGGTCGGTGGATTTCTACCTGACACATTCGCACTTGTCGCAGTTATAGGTCCCGTTTCTTTTATTATGCGGGTCGCGATTTCATTATCCGGAAACCTCACGCCGACGACCTCCGATGCCGCGGTTAAAATGGCAGGCACAACGTCCTTTTTCCTGAGCAATATCGTGACAGGTCCGGGCAGCAGTTCGGCTATGATTTCAAAGCATTCAGAATCTATATCCGCAACTTCGTGTAGCATCTCGAAGGAAGAAACAGCGATGGAAATAGGCCGTGATAAATCTCGTCTTTTTATTTTGTATACGTTCCGCACTGCTGCTTCGGAGAACGCATCAGCTCCCAATCCATAGACCGTTTCTGTTGGGTAAACCACCATGCCACCGTTTTTTATTATTGCTGTAGCGGTTTTTATTTGGCCTTCTCTATCGTTTTGCATTTTTTATTTCGCTCTCGATGTATTTAAATATTTCGCTCATCAAAAGTTTAAACATTATCGTTGCTTTTTATCCGAATACCGTAAAATCACACACATAAAAATCCGGCTGTCAAAATGACCGCAATTCTTATAACTTCGCCGAGTAGACTCCATTTCGCACTTATAGACCTGAACGCCGAGCTCGGCAGAGTGGACGGTGGAATAGGAGTGGCATTAAACGAGCCTTCGTTGACAATAGAGGTCTCCGCAGTTGATAAGGCGGTTGAGCGTGAAGAAAACCCAGCAGCAGTCGTTCCTGTATTGGAACGGATACGAAGTCGAATAGAGCCAGAGCTAAGGGGACATTACCGTGTAAAGATTCTGAAGCCCCTGCCATCGCACGTGGGTTTGGGCTCGCGGACACAATTGTCGTTATGCATAGCAAAAGCGATAGCGGTGTTGGAAAGCAGAAGCTATAGCGCAGTGGAATTAGCAAAACTGGTGGGTAGAGGCGGCACTTCGGGGATAGGCACCGCTGCTTTCGCTAAGGGTGGGTTCATCTTAGATGGGGGACACGCCTTTCGGAATGCTAAGGCTGAGGATAAAGCTACGACTGAAAGCATGAAGAAACAGAAAAACGGCGAGCTAAAAACGAGTTTCCTACCTTCTTCGGCATCAACGGTTTCTCCTGCTCCTGTTCTGTTCCAGCATCATCTCCCTGAAAACTGGTTCTTTGTCCTCGCGATACCTGATGTGAAGCGGGGCGCACACGGACCTGAAGAGGTAGACATTTTCACGCAATATTGTCCCGTAAAAAGGGAAGAGGTGGGCGAAATCAGCAGGATAGTGCTTATGCGGATTCTGCCTGCTGTGCTTGAGAAGGATATAGATACTTTTGCTGCGAGTTTAACCGCGCTGCAGCAGGTAGGATTCAAGAGAATAGAGGTGAGACTTCAGCACGACATAATAAGGGGGTTGTTCAGCTTCTTCGATGCTCATGCGTTAGGTCACGGAATGTCATCTTTTGGTCCCACAACGTATGCGATAGTAGAAGGTGAGAAAAGAGCAAAGGAACTCGCAGCGATGACAAAGGCGTTCCTAGATGCAAACGGTATACGAGCTCTGGTGACGTATTCAAATGCAAATAATAGAGGTAGTGAAGTGAAGTGAGCAAAAAAAAACTATAGTCATTCCGAAAATTATTAACCACCAGATTACACAGATTTACACAAGATTATTTATAAAACTTTTTTGTTTTTTCTTTTAGCACAGGTTTTCTTTTTTCAAAAAAAGAAAAAGTGTTGTGTTAATCGTGTAAAATCTCGTGGTTTATTAATTGCAATTTATTACGGGAATGACTATAAACAAAGATTGAGACCGTCTTAAAACTCTGTGGTCTCAGCGCTCTCCGCGGTGACAAATCATTTACTCGATTTTTAGACTGTGCCACCTCGCCCAGAACGACTCAACACAGCTCTTATCAATCCGACGGGTCCCGTCATCATCATATCGCCTCCGGGAGCGGAGAAAATGCCGAGTCCTTTCATTCTCCCTCGTTTTGGTCCCGTCACCGAAATTATCTCAGGCTGATTTTCGGCTGTTACGGATGCTCCGTGCCCGCCGTCATCAAAAACCTCTTTAAATGTTATCGTTCCCTGCGAAAGTTTATCCATATAGTAACCCAGTTTTTGCTTGTCAAGGTATTTTGTGTGGTGTTCAAAAACACCTATTATTCGCGTCTCGTCCAGCGACATCGCAATAGTATGTGCATTGCCAACATTTATGCACATTCGTTTCTTCTTCGCTTTTACCCGTTCATCTTCAAGCGAGCCCAATACCGCCGCAGGTCCGGTGTCCATCAAAAGTATATGCCCCTTATGCCACCGCTTCACCGATTCAAAAATCGCGTTCATCCGGCTAAGATTTTCCGGCACACGATCGAAATATGCAAACGATTCTATCTCTTTTCCCACATGCTCCTCGATTAACTGAAACCTGTTCTCTCTATCGGTAACGCCGGGTGGTGCTACGCCATGGTCCTGAACCGCTATTGCAATAACGTCAAACGAGGTATCCAATCCAAACGAGGAAAAAAGAGGCAGAAGCCCGAGATTAAAGTCAGCAATCCTTATTGGTTTCGCTATTTCACTCATGTTCTCGACTTCATCCTCGGATATAATCTCGATGCCGTGGCTTCTAACGATTTCCAAATCGTCTCTAAGAGTCCTTGCGGCTCTTTCTGTCATGTAAACCCGGTGTTTTCTGAGATGCTCGAGCACGGCACGAGTGAACGGTCCGCCGCCCATTGTATCGCCAAAGATTACCAAATCCTCATTGGATTTTCTTATTTCGGAAGCGAAGAAGCGAGTGGGGGAAGGTAGAACGAGCTTGTAAGCGTTATCGAATCCTATATCTTCGTTATACACCATTATATCCTGTGTTCCAGCTCCAATGTCTATGGCGAGTATGTTCAACATTTTTTCCCTTTACAAAACAATTTCTTTTCAATAAAATAGTGAACGAGCTTTTCGTTCCATTATGTTCTGTGATACCAGCAGAAATGCATCTTTCATTGGTAAATCAAGTTGTACGATGTACTGAGCCATTCCATTTAGCTAAAGAGACACATAATTTGATTTGTAATTGATTGCTGACCTCCAACACAACAACCCCTATCTGCCTATTGGCTGTTGGCTACTGGCTATTATTGGTGGCGATTGGATTTGTGGGCTCAGATGCTCAGCGCGAATAAATAACGCTTTTACTTTCTTCCTTTTCCTTTTTCCATCGGATATTTCCACGATGAATGCTCTTCCTCGCTCTCCTATTACCTTGCCGGTCATACCGTGAAATCTTTGATGCGGCATACCCTTATGAACGCTCGGGTCAATGCGAATGTGTACGCTTTCGCCGGGTTCAAACTGCTGGATTGCTTTGCTTATGGGCGATAGCCCACGTGCTCTCTTTTGCTTGCTCAACTTTTTCCTTGTTCCTTTCCGCTCCCCGTGTGAACGTGCCATTTGTTTGTTCTACCTCCACTCAGATTTATCAAGTATAAAACTTAATAGAGTATAAATATCTTCTTATATAAAGAATAAAGAAAATTAAATAATTAATAGGTAGGGCGGATGTAAAAATGCTTATTGAATTGCCAAGGCAAACGGAAGTATTTGGTTCGGTAAAAATCCACGAGCTGCAGCGTATATTGAAACTTGATTCCGGCGGCTTTGAAAATCCAAGGGCAAAGGACATCCCATTTGACGAACTTAAAGATGTTCTGAAGCGTTTCGCAGTCATCATACCCACAAAAGACGAGAAAATACATTTGCTGGATGGCGTTTTAAGAGCAATTCCTTTTGACTGTTCTGTAATTGTAGTGTCAAACAGCAAGCGAAAAAAATACGACTTGTACAAGATGGAAAGGGATGCGATAACGAGCCTTCACGAGCGGACACAGCAGGAGATTATGGTAATACACCAGAAAGACCCCGAATTGGGACTTGCTTTTTATGATGCGGGCTATGATTATCTGCTCAGTAAGAATGGATTAGTCAGGAATGGTAAGGCGGAAGGAATGATGATAGGCATGCTGCTTGCGAAATCGATGGGCAAAGATTTTGTCGGGTTTGCGGATGCGGACAACTATATACCGGGTTCTGTGCGTGAGTATGTGCTGGATTATGCAGCGGGATTCTGTATGTCTGAATCGCCCTACAGCATGGTACGACTTCACTGGCGATACAAGCCGAAGGTGGTGGAAGACAAACTGTATTTCAAAAAATGGGGCAGGGTAAGCGAGGCGACAAACAGGCATCTAAATCTCCTGCTCTCAACCAACTCAGGATTTGAGACGGGCGTTGTAGTAACGGGAAATGCGGGTGAGCATGCGATGACGACGAAGCTCGCAGATATAATGTGTTATTCGCCCGGCTACTCCATTGAACCCTACCACTTCGTTTATTTGTTTGATGTGTTTGGGCATAAGGCGGAGAAAATAGCGTATCCCGATGCCGAAGCTGCGGGAATAGAGATATTTCAGATAGAGACCTTAAACCCGCACATACACGAGGAAAAGGGGAGGAAACACATTAAAAACATGCT
>Ga0209986_10003808_pt1 | contig 13050 bp, 17 predicted proteins | sample BlataG_FD_183168 | JGI IMG/M metagenome (GOLD analysis project Ga0209986, IMG submission 183168) | Deep subsurface microbial communities from Black Sea to uncover new lineages of life (NeLLi) - Black_00105 metaG (SPAdes) (version 2) | ecosystem: Environmental > Aquatic > Marine > Oceanic >...
CATGGGGTGAATGAAAGCCCTACGTCATCTGTCGCTGCACACTGTCACGGGACTTCGTATCCTTATAGGGGCGGGGCGTCCTTAAGTGGCTTAGCTTTGATCTCTTTTTCAGATAATAATGCAACTTAATTGCCCTTAAGTTGCACTCATATTGTTTTTGTGCTAGACTTTCAGCCAATATCTGGATTATGCTATGAGAAGGGGCACATGAGCGATCAGGAACATTCACTTCAAGAGGCTTTCGATTATTTCTGCGCTCAGAGCAACCTGAGCCCGTTGTCGCTCGAGACGTACAGCTACGCCTTGAGGCATTTCTACGTCTTCCTTGAAGAATCCAACATGGCAGAACCACTTTCCCTGGCTGGGCAAGAAGCTGCTCAGCAGACACTGGAAGTCCTAGGTGGAAATCCTCAGGATGTAAACTTGCTCATGCGGTTTGTTAACTACCTCGGCCATGAAGTCAGAAGCGCCAACCCAAAGCGTGGGAAGAGATCCACACAGGTTCTGAGACTCGAGCCGGCTACTGTTCGTCTCTACGGTCAGGCCATGATCACCTGGTTCAACTTTCTCGCTGATGAACTGCTCCTCCCCGATTCTTTTCCAAATTCAGCGGCCATTGCAAGAGCCCAACGCCAGCTTAGAACATATGTTCCTACAACCTTGGCTCGAGAGGGGGCCATCGAGCCTCCGGAAGGCTTGGAGGAACTGATCCATGCCTATGATTCCCCATTTATTCCTGACTCCCTTCCTTTAAAGGAGCAGCATCGCAGAAAGCTGGAGGCCCTGCGGAACCGAGCAATCCTTTATGCACTGGCAGATAGCGGAGCCCGAGTTAGTGAGATCTTAAGACTCACCGCAGATCAGATCCGTGGCGCACGCTTGAACAAACAAGGTGTGTGCCAGGTGCGAGTCCGCGGGAAGGGTCGAGGTCGATATGGTCGGGAAGTGACTCTCCGTTTCATACATCCGACCCTACAAGCCATGCGGGAATATTTGAAAGTTAGAAAAGATCCGGGAGCGACCGCATTATTTGTTAGCCACGCTAAGACTAGACCGAAGTATCACGGAGCCCCCCTATCCGCCAATGCTGTTTGGAGAATGATCCGGCAATCTGCAAAGAAACTTGGTCTTTCTCACATACACCCGCACGAATTTCGGCATTGGCGTGCAACGCAGATGTTAAACGAGGGTGTTCCTATAGACCAGGTGCAACGATTCCTAAATCACCGTTCAATACGCACCACTCAGCTTTATGCCAAAACGTCAGAACGACAAGTTGATGAAGCTGGCGCGAGGACCAGCCCGATATCCCTGTAGCAGATTATGTTCACCTAATCTTGCCAAGAATATATTGTTCAGAGCGTAGATCTTGGTGGTATACATCAACTCTACAATTCGAGGAAGTAATGACCCAAACGTTTAATATCTACTGTGACGAAAGTTGTCACTTGGAAAAGGATCACCATGAAATAATGGTGTTGGGCGCTATCTGGTGCCCCCTCGACAGCTCAAAGGAGATCAATTCAAGGCTGAGAGAGATAAAGGACCGGCATGACCTCGGCCCGAACTTTGAATTGAAGTGGACGAAAGTTTCGCCTGCAAAGCTCCAATACTACATTGAGGTTATGGATTACTTTTTCGATGTAAATGAACTTCATTTTCGTGCATTAATTGCCCCGGACAAATACAAATTACAGCACGGCCTGTTTGACCAGACGCATGACGAATGGCATTACAGAATGTACTTCGAAATGCTTAAGGCAATTCTAGATCCAGAAGCAAAATACAGAATATACCTTGACTTAAAAGATACTCGGGGGGGCGCAAAAGTAGCAAAGCTCCGGGATATTCTAAGCAGCAACATATACGATTTCTCTTACAAGATTATTGACTGGATCCAAATTGCTCGGTCAAACGAAATCGAAGTGCTTCAATTATGTGACCTATTGACCGGAACAATATCATATGCTAATCGAGGGCTGTCAACGAGTGCAGCAAAGTTGGAATTGGTCAATCGAATGAGAGCGAGGTCGGGGTATGACCTGACAAGGTCTACTCTATACCGCGAGAGAAAGGTAAATATATTTCGCTGGCGTCCTTCGGAGATTAATGCATGACCACTACCCCTCCTTGGTTGCCACCGATTGTTCCGGTAGGCGGTGACTGGGACAAAGTGGTTGAGAAGTTGTATGAGATATTTAATGAGGATTTTGTAAGGAAAGGGTGTGCGTTCGAGGGAAGACCTGTATGGTGGGACCGACGGATTGAAAAAGGCGGTAAGTATGAAGAAGGATTTTGGAAGATCATTACGCGGTTCGATTACAACACAAATGAAAGACTCTTCGATCCAAGGCGAGCTGAACGGCTTACTTGGTGCGCCCCTATAATAAACAACTCTAAAGATAGTGTGGTCAAGACCTGGGACTATCGTGAATCTAACCGGCGAATAAGAACTTATCTGTGGTTAGAAGACTGGGATTATGTAGTAATCATCGAAAAGAGAATGGTTGGAAATAAAGAAGTGGTTTTCTTGGTATCTGCATTTCACATTGATGGAGAATCAAAACGAAGGAACCTCAGGAAGAAATTCAGTCGTAGAGTGAATTAGAATGCAATCGCCGCCCTAATGAGCGGCGAATGATCTCTTTCTACGCGTGGTAGATGAGTCTGTCAATATTATAGTACAGATTTATAAATTATCAATTGCGGCTTCTGGACCAATAAAGCGAATGCCTATACCCATTCTCTAACGAATTCTAACAATTATTATAATTTGACTTAGTATTTGTATATGTGTTAGAATTAGTGCACAAAAGCTAATTTTTGGAGTTTCGACAATGAATAAGATCATCGGCGTCACAGAACTGCAACGGCGCTTTAAGAACGTGCTAGAAGAGGTGGTAAAGCGAGGAATCCCGTATGTCCTGACTCGTGGGAGCCGACCCGAGGCCGCGCTCGTTCCTTATAACGAGTTCCTGCGTTATCAGGAGTTTCAGGAGAGGGAAATACTTGATCGCTTTGACCGACTCGTGGAGCGGATGGCCGTCCAAAACGAGAGCTTCAGCGAGGAAGAAGTTGAAGCGAATGTCCGGGTCGCTCGAGAACAGGCGTGGCGCCGTTGATCCGCGCCGTAGTCGACACCAACATCTTGGTCCGAGCAGTGATCAAACCACTGGGCACAGTGGGCCCGGTATTGCGCCGTCTTCGGGACGGTGCTTACGTTTTGCTTTACAGCGAGCCGCTCCTGACGGAGCTTGTGGATGTCCTCAACCAGCCCCGTATCCGGGATAAGTACAGTCTTACCCCAGAGGACATTAAGACTATTGTGGCGCTCATTCTCTTACGCGGCGAGACCGTTGTGCCTAAGAGGCGGATCACGATCTGCCGCGACCCAAAGGACAACATGTTTCTCGAGGCCGCTGCTGACGGAAGTGCTAACATGATCGTCAGCGGAGACGATGATTTGTTGAGCCTGGAAGCGTTCGAGGGGATCCCTATCGCCACACCGGCCGATTTCTTGGCTAATCCGGACTGAAAATCTTTGTTTTGGGGATTGTTACTTATTACTTGAGTTTTGACTAACTACATTAGACCCGAAAATACCAGACCTGTCATTTGCACCTTAACAATCGAGTTTCAAGCCGGAGAAACAGCGGACATAGGCTGTTTAAGTCCCTTTCGGACTACTACAAAGCGTTCCCGGCGCTCCCTTGGCTTGCCCTTAGGCCATCCTGGTGGAATTCCGCGCGGTTTGGGCGATGAGGCAGGATTGCTACCTTCGGGCGCGAAAAATGGTTCCAATGCTATTCTTTACTCTGCCCGGTGTAAGATCGCGTTGCGGTCGCTGCCAGGGAAGTGGTTGGTCCTGCACGATCGGCCTTGCCAGATGGAGCATCCACATCGCTAAACTCACCAATGTGCTCCAACGATCAGCGGCTTCCACCAGTTGAAATTGGGGCAACCTTCGGCACCATATAGCCGCTGCTTGTCGAAGATCCTGACCAGGGCGGAAGCGGATACTGGGTTCGATGGTCCACCGATGTTGGTAAGCTTGCCAGATTGTTTCGGCATTCACCTGAACATCCTTGGGCATTGTCCGTGGAGCTTGCCAGGCAAGCCATAATGGGGCAGACGGTTCAGCCTTTTCCAAATGGGTTTGCACCTGAATAATATCAAACCAGGTATCCACCGACTGCCACCTTCGGTGCAGGTTATTCCAGCGCCGGATCTCAACCGAGCCCCAGCGTGGGTGATGAAGCGCTGCGAATTCATCCGCTTCACCCCATGTGTCAGGCTCTTTGAAGGCAAAACGCGGACCACGCTTTCGAGGCCGGCCTCGCTTTCCAGGTTTCCTCTCTGGGGTTGGTCGAAACAGTACCCGCTCCTTCCGTAGTCGAACCACCTTTCCATACCATCCTGGCACAGGGAAAGGCTGATCTTTGAGCGCATCCAGGAAGTGGCGATTACCATATTTAGCGTCGGCAGCCACAATGTCCAATCCATGCTCACGTGCCCCACGGGCTCGACACAACCGCTTGACCTGCTCAACACCGACTTCTAGGCTGGTCTTCTTGCTGGAAACACGTTCCACATCTACCGATAGCGACCAACTGCTGTTCTGCTCAGGCATCCAATCCAACAGGGAGTAGGCGTGTCCAATTACTACTACAGATCCCCGATTGGTCCTGCTGGGTTGGTACACATACTGCCGGTCAGGCAAGGTATGTGCTTCTGATCTTGCCCATGCAGTGCAATCCAGTGAGAAGAATTGGATCCCTGCCTCGGGTGCTTGCTTTGCCAAATAGCTTCTCATCCAAGTTGTGTCTTGCTGCCCTTTTTCCAATGCAGCATAGATGCTGTGCCAGCGTCGAGTGAAGGCTGTCGAGCTCTTCGACAACATAGGGAAGGATGCAATTTGGTCTTTCAGCAATAACGCATCCAGGAGCTCAAATTAGGCGTCCCTCCGGCGTGTGAAGCCGTATTGGTAAATGTCTTGTCGAAGATCCTGACCAGGGCCGAAACTTGGTTAGTTTGCTAATCTGCTTTTCGGTGTCGCTTTTTTTAGTCATAGGAAAAGCTTATACCATCCTGGCACAGGGCACCGAAGGGCGGTTAGACGCGAATCTCTAGCCGCCCGAATTTTTGTCAAAACTCAAGTAATAATTATAAACCGTAATATAATGTATAAAAGACTGATATAATGAATTGCGCCATCAGAAGAATTAATATATAATATGCATGATTAGCTCGATTGAGAGGCGGAACATGGCAAAAGCAACCAAGAAGCCACTCCAGGTCTATTTGAGATCGGACCAACTTGATGCTTTGCGCGCGCTGGCAAAGAGGAAGGGGGAATCGATCGCTGGGTTAGTTAGAGAGGGTGTCGACAAGCTTCTCGATGAGGTTCCCCCTGAGGATGATCCGTTGTTGGAAGTCGTTGGCCTCTTCGACTCTGGGTTAGGCGATCTTTCGGAGAAACACGATGAGTATCTAGCGCAAATGATTGAGGAGGAGAACCTCAGTGGAGCGTGAGGTCTATGTGGATGCAGGCGCCTGGATCGCCATTACTGACACCCGAGATAAGTATCACAAGGCAGGCTCCGATCTCTACAAACGACTCCTCACAGAGCGCAGGATCCTGGTGACAACCAACCTGGTGGTCGCAGAAGCCTACATCATCATCCGCAGGACCGGTGGGTACGAGCCTGCTATGCGTTTTCTGCGATCACTTAGGGATAGCGTTCGCCTCCGGAAGGTCTATTCAGATGCAGCCCTAGAAGCTGAGGCGGAGGAGATCCTAGAAAGATTCGCTGATCAGGACTTCAGTCTGGCCGACGCGGTCAGCTTCGTTGTAATGAAGGACAGAGAGATCGAGGAGGCCTTTGCTTTCGATCAGCATTTCGTGACCGCCGGCTTCGGCCTGCTGCCCGGAGACTGAGCCCGTTGGGTGTCTCTTGCCGTCCACTTGAAAAGGGCAGGAACGCTCTGGGTACCTTCCGGGGCTTTTTGTTATCTGCGTTAATGCAACTTAATTATAGTTAAGTTGCACTTATCCATATTCTCTGCTAGACTTCATGCTATCAGGATGGTAAGTGCTGCGCGAAAGAGGGCATGAACGATCAGAGCCATTCACTTCAGGAAGCCTTCGATTATTTCTGCGCTCAGAGCAATTTGAGCCCGCTGTCGCTTGAGACGTACCGTTATGCTATGCAGCATTTCTGCGCCTTCCTTGAAGAATCCAATGTGGCTGAGCCTCTCTCCGTGGCTGGACCGCACGCAGATGAGCAGTCTCTAGATGTGCTTGGAAGTCAGCCCCAGGACGTGAATCTGCTCGCGTGGTTTGTCAACTACCTTGGTCACGAGGTTCGAAGCTCAAATCCCAAGCGTGGAAAGCGATCTACAAATGATCTGCGTCTCGAACCTGCTACTGTGCGGCTATACGGACAGGCTATGCTCACTTGGTTTGGCTTTCTCGCAGACGAACTTATACTCCCTGACAACTTCCCCACTTCAGCAGCGATTGCTAGAGCCCAAAGACAGCTCAGAACATATGTTCCATCAACATTAGCACGAGAGGGAGCTGTAGAGCCTCCAGAAGGACTTGAGAAGTTGATCCATGCCTATGATGCCCCTTCTATTCCTGATAATCTTCCTTTAAAGGAGCAACATCGCAGAAAGCTGGAGGCCATGCGGAACCGTGCAATCATTTATGCACTGGCAGATAGCGGAGCCCGAGTTAGTGAGATCCTAAGACTCACCGCAGATCAGATCTGTGGCGCACGCTTGAACAAGCAGGGAGTGTGTAAAGTACGGGTTCGCGGGAAGGGCCGAGGTCGATATGGTCGGGAGGTTACCCTCCGTTTCACCCGCCCCACCCTACAAGCCATGCGGGAATATTTGAAAGAGAGGAATGATCCGGGGGCGACAACATTGTTTGTCAGCCACGCGAAGACCAGACCCAAGTATCGCGAAACGCCTCTCTCGGCCAACGCGGTATGGAGGATGATTCGACACACCGCGAAAGCCCTTGGATTACCCCATATACACCCCCATGATTTTCGTCATTGGCGTGCGACGCAGATGCTGGCTGAGGGGGTACCAATCGACCAGGTACAGCGTTTCCTCAACCACCGAAGTATCAGGACGACACAGCTATATGCAAAAACCGCCGAGCGACAGGTCGACGAAGCAGGCGCGAAAACGAGTCCTATCGGTAAACGATTGGGGCAATGACTTATATTAGGCCAGGCAAAGTTGTGGCCAAGTGAAAAAGCTAGAGAAGCACGAAGAGTCTCTCCGCGTTGAGGGAAAACCACCAAGGCCGTTATGACAGGCTATTGGCCTCGGCCAGATTAACGTAGGAGCGCTAAGTCCTCGCGCAGTTCCTCAAGAGTATATTGGGCTACTGTGCCACGCTGACGCAGTTCATCCATGATGTCATAGATTGAAACACCTGCAAGCTCAGCTGCTCTTTCTTTCGTTATTTGGCCCCGTCGGTACATTTGTAGAGCCTGTTCAAGGCGCCAACGCTGTAGACCCTCTGCAAGGAGTCTTCGCACGATAGAAGCACGATCCGTCTGCTCTTCAGCTGCGATCCTCTCAAGCTCTTCAATGAGGTTCTCCGGAACACGGACATTTAATTGACGAGTTGCACCAGACATGGTCGCTCACTTCTCCCTTTCCCGCCTAATCGCCGAAGCGGCTGCCTTGATAGCGTTGAGAATGGCTAGATCGCTGTTCATGGCAACCGCGATTCGGTCAAGCAGATCGATGCACCGCTCATAAGAGATCTTATCTTCAATATAGGCTTCAAGCGGCAGAACTTGCAGGACAGTGTATCGGACACCATGAACCCTTGCCAGGGTTCGACCTTTGCGCTCCTCAATGATCAGACGTGTGCCAGTTTCCTTGGCATATGCGATCGCCTGACGCTCACCAGGCCCGAAGGCGCCACTGGCAGACAACTCCTGAGCGAACTCTTTCATCGGTTCATAGAGACTCACAACCCTAACCCAACTAGCGCGTATCGCTGCTTCAATGACCAGTGCATCGTCTTTGCCGAGTTCTTTCCCTCGCTCGACCGCCTCCTCAAACACCGCCGGCGTGATGCCAAGCGGGCCGAAAGCCCGGTACGCCACTTCAATTTCCTGAAGTTTGGCGAGGATAATCAGCGATGAAGTGTCCAGGACCGCCCCAACGGTTCTCTGCTTCTTTGCATTCATTTTGATAGCAATTAATAGCTATTGATAGCTGATTATATTCTTAATTCAAGGGCTGGTCAAGTTCAACTGCCCCAAGGCAGAGACGGCTTGCGGAATGTCTCAGAGTGAAATTCCCTTCTGTACAATACTGTCTGCTGTGGCGAAGGTAAATGCAGGGAAACCTAGCAACGGGGTATGTGGAAAACAGACACTGCCACCCGGTATGCTCTTTCAAGGAGAAGGAAGATCTAAAGAATTATTACAATCATTATAATTACTTGAATTTTGACAATTCTGATAAAGCATAGAAACATGATCCTTATCACTGCACCTTAACAATCGAGTTTCATGTCGCAAAACAAACGGGATTTGGCTGGTTTAATCCCTTGCGCACTACCGGAAATCGCTCCCGCTGTTTCCTTGGCTTGCCTTTTGGCCATCCTGGAGGAATTCCGCGCGGTTTGGGCGATGATGCCGGGTTACCACCTTCGGGCGCGAAAAATCGTTCCGATGCCTCTTTTCACTCTCCCCGGCGTAAGATCATGCTGCGGTCGCTGCCAGGGTAAAGGCTGATCTTGAACAATCACATTGCCAGACCGACCAGAATGCTCCAACGATCGGCAGCTTCCACCAGTTGAAATTGAGGCATCGTCCACCACAGACGCTGCTTGCGAAAACGGATGCTGGGTTCGATGGACCAGCGATGTTGGTAAGCATGCCAGATGGTTTTTGCATCTACGTGAATATCAGCAAGCATGGTCGCTGGCGCTAGCCAGGCAAGCCATAGCGGCGCAGGTGGTTCATCCTTCTCCAAATGAGCTTGTACTTGAACCACATCAAACCAGGTATCCACCGATTGCCACCTTCGGTGGAGATCGTTCCACCGGCGGATCTCAACAGAGCCCCAGCGTGGATGTTCAAGAGTTGCGAGTTCATCGGGGTCACCCCAGGTATCAGGATCTTTGAATACGAAACGAGGACCATGCTTTCGAGGTCGACCTCTCATCCCGGGTTTCCTCTCGGGAGCTTGGCGATAGAGAACCCGATCCTTGCGCAGGCGAACTACTTTTCCACAGGGTTGGTCTTTAAGCGCATCCAGGAAGTGGTGATTGCCATATTTAGCATCCGCAGACACAATGTCCAGTCCATGATCACGGGATCTGCGAACCTGACAGAGACTTTTCACCTGCTCAACACCGACTTCCAGGTCAGTATGCTCACTGGAAACGCGCTCTACATCTACCGATAGCGACCAGCTGCTGTTCTGCTCAGGCACCCAGTCCAAAAGAGAATAAGCATGCCCGATTACGACCACTGATCCTTGATTGGTCCTGCTTGGTTGGTACACATACTGCCGATCAGGCAAGGTGTATGCTTGTGGCCTTGCCCATGCCGTGCAATCCAGCGAGAAGAATCGGATCCCTGTCTCAGGCACTTGCTTCGCCAAATAACTCCTCAGCCAGGTTGTGTCTTGTTGCCCTTTTTCCAATGCAGCATAAGTACTATGCCAGCGCCGGGTGAAGGCTGTCGAGCAACTTAACATCGGGAAGGATGTAATTTGATCTTTCAACACTAGCGCATCCAGAAGCTCAAACTGGGCATCCTTCCGGCGTATGAAGCCGCTTTCGTAAATGGCTTGTCGAAGATCCTGACCAGGGCCGAAACTCGATTAACTTGCTAATCTGCTGATCGGTGTTGTCTTTTTCTTTTCTCATAAGAAAAGCTTACACCGATGGGCGGTTAGACGCGAATCTCTAGCCGCCCAAATTTTTGTCTAAACTCAAGTAATTAGTAACAACTACCAAAAACAAAGTCCTTCAGTCCAGCTTGGCCAAGAACTCGGCAGGGGTGACGATCGGGATCCCCTCAAAATCATTCAGTTCCAGCAAATCATCGTCACCGCTAACAATCGCGTCGGCCATGCCGTCAGCCGCAGCTTCTAGAAACATGTTGTCTTTCGGGTCACGGCAGATCGTGATCCGCCTCCTCGGCACGATAGCCTCACCTCGCAAGAGAATGAGCGCCACTATGGTTTCAATATCCTCTGGAGCTAACCTGTATTTGTCCTTTATACGAGGACGGTTGAGCACGTCGACGAGTTCTGTCAGGAGCGGCTCGCTGTAAATCAAAACGTAAGCGCCGTCCCGAAGACGGCGCAATACCGGGCCTACCGTGCCCAGCGGTTTGATTACCGCACGAACTAGGATATTGGTGTCGACGACGGCGCGTATCAAAGGGATTACGCCTGTTCTTGAGCGGCCTGGACATCCACTTCAACTTCTTCCTCGCTGAAGCGTTCGTTTTGGGAGGCCATTCGCTCAACGAGACGATCGAAGCGACTCAGTATTTCCCTCTCCTGAAACTCCTGATAACGTAGGAACTCGTTGTATGGAACGAGCGCGGCTTCAGGACGGCTGCCTCGTGTCAGGATGTATGGGATACCTCGCTTGACCACTTCATCTAACACGTTCTTAAAGCGCCGTTGCAACTCTGTGACACCGATGATCTTATTCATTGCGAGACTCCGAAATTAGCTTTTGTACACCAATTCTACCACGTATTATAATACTAATTCCAATTATAAGCCGTATTATAATTTATGTTGATGAACGACGAACTATTACCGTATCAGCAGCCCCCTCCCTCAATTGCTAACGCCGTAACGGCCTTCTTTGAGGATTTCGATTTCGGCGATGAAGGGGAGCGCACGCACCTTTCCTACCGCAGCGGTGCCCGGGCTTTCCTGCGCTTTGTTGAGGAGCATGAAGGACTGGTCCTCGCGTCACCGATAGCCGATCTCCCCTCCAGCGTAGCCGCCGATTTCAAGGGTTGGCTACAAGGAGCACAGCACGCAGGGCCTGGAAGGCGCGGCGAAGAGGAAAAAACCGCCGACCGCGACTACAGCCCTGCCACCCGTCAACTCTACCTGCAGGCACTAACACGACTCCTGCGCTTCTGGTGGTTCCGCGGCTGGTTGGCATTCTCCCCCGAAGAGGAACGCGAGGCACGCCGGGCGCTTCAGGTACAGCGCAGTCGCCAGCGCCGCGAACACAGCCCGACACGCAACCTAAAAGTTCCCGCGGATTTCGGCAATCGAATGCTGGCAACCGTAAGCGCCCTTCCCCTCCCTACAGAGGGGGAGGTACCGGACCCTCGTCAGCGGAGGAAAGCCCGGCTGGAGGTCTTACGGGCGCGGGCCTTGATCCATACACTTCGGGCTACCGCCCTGCGCGCCGGCGACCTGTGCAGGCTGACTCGTGGTCAGGTAGAGCTTGCCCAGGCGAGCAATGGCTACCTGTCGGTTACCATGCGTAAGACAGGGCTGCCAGCACATGTGGTATTTGGTCAAGCGGCGTTGGGCGCAATAGATACTTATTTAAAAGGAAGAAACGACGATTCCCCCTGGGTTTTCATCCAGCATGGGCGAACGGGAGCACCGCCGCGGCGACGAGCACTATCGGAGGGGACCTATCGGCGACGAAGACGGGGCTATGGAGCACAGATCAGTCCAGGGTTGGTTCGAAAGATCGTGATAGAGATCGCCAAACGGTCAGGGTACGACCCGGGATCGGAGTTCGTTTCGGCGCATGCCTTTCGTCACTGGCATGCACAGAAGCTTATCAATCTGGGGGCTTCAATTGACCAGGTGTAGTCCACACTTGGTCACGCCCGGGCGGAGACGACCAAGCAGGTTTACGCGTCGGAACCCAACGTGGCGCAGATTCTGAAATGGGAAGAGGAGATGCAGGGCCCCTCTCCACCACAAACTACTTGAGATAAGGGTTCCTGAGTTGCGTAGGAGCCGGTAGCAAACCAATAGCTAAGTTTCATAATCCTCATCATATAGCTCCAGCAAACGCGCATCTTCTAAATCAACCTCGCGTCCAGCAGCACGTTTCGAGGCGATGAGGTCCTCTCGCGAGACAATATAGAATATCTGACCCTGATATTCCATCCTTTCGCGATTCTGCCAAGCATCCTCAAAGAGCAGGCCCGGTGCGGTGGTTTGCACGTCGATGCGAACCTTGATGCAGGTTTTTGGGGCGAAGCTAATCGCTACGCCAACTAGCAAAGATCGATGGGCGATTATGCGGCAATATGTGGAGAACCTGGGTTGGTATCCCTTGTCCAGTTATGGAAGCATGCCTATTGGTATCAACCCGTTCGCGATTGAAGGGTACAAAACGATTGCGTACGAGATTTGCGAGGCTCTTGATTTTTCCTCGCCCGATATCGTCATTGTGCCGACCTGTTGGGTAGATGGATTGCAGGGGATCTGGAAGGGTTTCAAAGAGTTCAAGGCCTGCGGACTGATTGACAAATTGCCTCGAATGGTGGCTGCAGAGGTGTTTGGCCCTCTCACAAATGCGATAGAGATGGGGCTTGACTACGTGGCGGAGACGCCGGCAGGCGATTCAATTGCAATATCGATCGCGGCGGGTGTGAGCACATGGCAGGCTTTGAACGTCTTACGCGAGTCGGGCGGGATGGCTCAAGACGTAGAGGAGGGCGATATATTGCCCACGCAATTGTTGGTGGCATCCAGTGAGGGAGTATTCGCCGAGGCTTCTTCGGTTGTGTCCGTCGCTGCGTTGAAGCGGCTCGTGCAAGAAGGTGGTTTGGAACCCGGAGTTACGGTGGTGTGCGTCGTTACATCGACCGGGTTGAAGGATCCAGCTCCAACCAGGCAGCTCTTGCCAGAAGTGCCGTTAATCGAACCCGAAGTAAACTACCCCGCCGCAAGCGACGGGGCTTTGCCCGCAACGATAAGGCGTTTGGCCGGTTTACGGACGGCCCAGCGAGATAGATTTCTCGCCGCGTTAGTGTCAGCATGACCAGCGTAACCACA
>Ga0209986_10003809_pt1 | contig 13048 bp, 8 predicted proteins | sample BlataG_FD_183168 | JGI IMG/M metagenome (GOLD analysis project Ga0209986, IMG submission 183168) | Deep subsurface microbial communities from Black Sea to uncover new lineages of life (NeLLi) - Black_00105 metaG (SPAdes) (version 2) | ecosystem: Environmental > Aquatic > Marine > Oceanic >...
TTATCTTCTTTTATATATCTATCCCAATTTGGTTGTCAATCACCGGGGAGGAGGATTTTAGGGGGGAAGTTTCACAGTATTCTATTCACCCCTAAAGAGTAGACAGCAAGACAGGGAAGATAGGCAAAAGGGGTGTCATTGCGAACTTTCGAAGAAAGTGTGGTAATCTCATAAGTTCAGTTAGTCTGTTACTCGGTTAGTCTGTTAGTCTGTTATTTTAATTAAAGATTTTTCTCCTGATTAGTTGATGCAAAGGATTCGAATCCTTCAAAAATCATAGGACTTTTGCCAAACGCTCTGCTCTTTGTAACTTTTCAGCACGTCACTCGAACCCCTGATCCCTTGACCCCTTGAATCCTTATGATCCTACCAACTCTTTTGGAGATGAGCCTGATTAGAATATTTAACAGATCAACTGAATAACTGACTAACAGATTAACAGATCAACCGATGAAGGGGATTGATTTAAGTTCTCTTTTGGGAGAGAATAAGGAAAATGAAAAAAGGGAAATTTTTTGTAATCATTTTTGCTCTTTCAGGAGTTTTAGCGTTTGTTTATCTTTTGTGCTTTGGAGGAGAGGATGAGGTTTACACACGGCTGAGGAAAGAAATGGTCCAGAGGCAGCTTGCTGCTCGAGATATAACCGACAGGAACGTGCTTGAGACAATGGGGAAAGTTCCCCGTCATCTTTTTGTCAGCAAACGACACCGCAGCCAAGCTTACGAGGATTATCCTCTGCCAATTGAAGAGGGGCAGACAATTTCCCAGCCCTATATAGTAGCTCTTATGACCCAATATCTTAAGTTGAAAAAGGGAGAGAAAGTTTTGGAGATCGGGACTGGTTCAGGTTACCAGGCTGCAGTGCTTGAGCATCTGACAGATAAGGTTTATTCGATTGAGATAAAAGAAAATTTGGCAGAAAAAGCCTCAGAAACATTAAAAAGGCTTAATTACAATCAGGTGTGTGTGAAATGGGGAGATGGCTATTTTGGTTGGGAGGAATTTGCCCCTTTTGATGCTATTATTGTCACCTGTGCAGCAAATCATGTTCCTTCACCTCTTTTAGATCAGTTAAAGGAGGGAGGAAGGCTTATCATTCCTCTCGGGAGCACGCTTTATTTTCAAACTCTAACTCTTATAACCAAAACTAAAGGGAAACCAAAGGTTAAACACATTTCAGGTGTTCGTTTTGTTCCTATGACAGGAGAAGCCAAGAAAAGGAATCGTAAACAAATAGCCTCCGGCGGCCAGGATCAGGACAATATTGTATCCTCCCCAGAATGCAATCATAAGCGCGAGTATCGAGTTAATTACAGATGAGAATGCATTGATTGCCCATGCCCATGGGATAAGCTTCTTCTCTTTTTTCTCCAGCATTCGAATTCCGGAAGGAAAGGGAAATCCCATCAGGAACCCAAGGGGAAAGATAAACAAAAAAGTCAGGAAAATTTTTAAAGAGAGATTGAGGCCTATGAAGTTTTCATAAAAGACTGGGAAAATAAGAAGATAAGCAGCAATAAGCCCCACGCAAAAAACAAGGCTTACCCTAAGATTCTTTTTTAGATTATGGCCTAGAATTTTCTTAGAGAAAAGACTTCCCCATCCTGAGGAAAAGAGAAGAGAAAAAATGATGATAGAGGTGGAGTATAGTGGATGGCCCAAAAAAAGTATGAATTTTTGTATAAAAGTTATTTCCACAAACATAAATGCCATTCCGATCAGGCTGAAATAGAAAAAGACTTTCAGAGAAACATCTTTCCTGCTTCTTTTGCTCCTTCGAAAAACAAAAAGCGGCAGCAGTATTAGTACAAAAGCTATGATGATGGCTTGGATGAAAAGAACCGGCACCAGAAATTCTCCTTGAAGAAATGGCAGCCACTTTTGACTGAGAGCTGTGTAAGTATCTTTAATTTTATTAAGCTTGAAGAAGTTGAAGAAAAACGGCCGGTTGTCTGATACAGGTTTTACCTGGAATAGATAATCTTTGTAGAACTCTTTTCTCTTTGAAGGCGAAAGAAGCTGAATTGCATAATTATAATATAGAGGCTCGTCAAATTCATTGTGTATATTCACTTCATCAGCTTTTATGCCAGGATAGAAAACGAGATCAAAGAGGCATTTGTCAGCAAAATCTTTGAGCTTTTGGATTTCCTTTTTGGAGAAAGGGCTATTTTTAACCAAATAGCTTATTGTCCCCCAGCTTCTAATAGCCATGAGATGGGAAGCGGGATCTTTTTCGCTCCTTTCTAAGGCTTCGATCCATGTTGCCAGGATTCTTATTTCCTGACGGGGAGGGGGGAGCAAGTATAAACTCATGCTGACCACTCCTTCAGGAGTTAATCTGTTTAAAATGTTGACAAAAGACTCGAGTGTATAAAGATAATTTTCCCCGAATCCATACATGCCTGTTCCGGATGAGCCAAAGACATCTGCCAGGGAAAATACAATGAGATCAAAGTATTCTTTTTCTTTTTTTAAAGCCGCCCGGCTGTGGGAAGATACGATATCTATGTTTTCTTTATTGTAGAGTTCGCCAGAAAAGGAAGAGAGTTCCTCGCTAAGAATCTTAACGATGCCGGAGTTGCTCTCGATGACCTTGATTTGAGAGGCTTCGAAAGCAAGGGCTGCAAGGACGTCCAATCCCCCTTTGGGTTCGATGATAAGCACATGCGGATCTTCCTTGAAAGCATAGGAAAGGGAAGAGGGAAGGAAGGAGAAAAATTCCAGGGATGGGTCCTTTGAGTCTTTAAAGGCGGTAATAGCAGTAAGTTCACTTCCATCAATGGATAAGCCGAGCTGGGGAGGGAGATTTTTGTTATACAGCAGGCTTAAACCCGGTGCATATCTTACTGCAGGAGACTCGAGAATATCTATTCGTGATACAGCATTCCATTTTGTGAGATGATGTTTTGCCTGGGGATATTTTAAGGCTAAAGGAAGGGCTTTGAAGGGAGATATCCTAAAGCTTAACCAGGAGGGCGAGGCAAAAAAGAGAATTATTTCTGCTGCCATGAAGCAAACCAGGAGAGATTTAAAAATGAATGACCTCCTGGTATAGAAGAGGAAAGAAGAAACAAGAGCCAAAAAGGAAATAATGAGGATAACGCCCTTGTCTCCCTTGGGCAAAAATATAAAAATGGCAAGTAGAGTGCCAGTTCCTGCTCCCAGAAGATCAGAGAAATAAATCTTGTTAACAAGGCTTGAAGCCCTGGTTATAGCAAAAGAAATTGTCATACCAGCAAAGAGGAAAGGCACGCTGAGAAGGAAATAATAGAGGATGATAAAAAAAACTTGATTTTTATCCCAGGAAAGCTTGATGAAATCGAAGGAAATGGAATTACAGAGTAGAAAACTCAGAAGAATAGTAATAGAAAAGAGAAAGGAAGTAAAAGACAGGAATTTGTCTCGGTCCATTTTGTGAAGTTTTTTAAAGAGAGATAAAAAAGATCCACTGGCTCCAAATCCCAGGAAAGCTATGCTGACCACTAAGAATGCAAAGTGGTACTGTTGAGAAATCGAGAAATATCTTGTGAGAGATATTTCCAGACAAAGGGTTGCTGATGAGATTAAGAATATTCCCACAAGAGAGCGGACTCTTAGTTTTTCCACTGCCATATATATTACTTCATTTGCAAATAATAGTTAAATTTAAAGGTTCTTATCTATTTTGTGTGGGTCATAATCAGAAAATATTCGGGATCGGAACAGACGAACAGACCGAAATTTATTGCTTTTCCCTGAGTGTTATGTTAATGATTAAATAAAATAGATATGATTAAATTTGGCACTTCGGGATGGCGAGCCGTAATGGGGGAAGAATTCACTTTTCAGAATGTCAGAATAGTAATTCAAGCAGTAGCAAATTATCTCAAGAAAAGATTTCCCGGGGACCGGATTTCAGTCATTATGAATTATGATACCCGTTTTCTTTCAGAGAGGTTTGCTCTTGAAGGTGCGAAGATTTTCTCCCACAATCAGATTCACGTCTTTCTGTCAGATAGAGATGCTCCATCTCAGGCTCAGGCTTACCAGGTGATAAAGAGAAAAGCTCAAGCAGGCATTAATTTTACTGCTTCTTTCAATCCCCCTGAATATAACGGGCTAAAATTCAATACAGAGACCGGCGCTCCTGCACTTCCAGAAGAGACAGATAAAATAGAAGAAGAAATAAAGTTATTGATGAAAGATTATTCTTTCTGTTCCTATTATCCAAAGGTTGAGTTTATTGAAAAAATTGATCTTCAGCACGATTATCTTTCCTATATCCAGGAAAAAATAGACTTTGATCTCATCCGTAAATCAAAGATTAAAATTGCAGTCGACCTTCTGTACGGTACAAGCCGAGAATATCTGGATGAAATTCTGGAAGAAAATCATATTCCTGTAGAAGAGATTCATGGCTACATCGATCCATATTTTGGCGGGATTACGCCTTCTTGTACTGAAAAGAATCTTGGGGAGCTAAAGACGCTGGTTAAAGAGAAGAAATGTCACCTTGGAATCGCTACAGATGCTGATGGGGATCGTTTTGGAATTGTTGATGAAAAGGGGAATTTTATTATTCAGAATTTAATTCTGTCTTTGTTATTAGACTATCTTGTCTCAAAGAAAAATTGGAGGGGGGGAGTTGCCCGTTCTGTCGCCACAACTCACTTAATAGACCGAATCGCCCGCAGATATGACCTTCCACTTTTTAAAACACCCGTTGGTTTCAAGTACATGGCTGACCTCTTTCTGAGGAATAAAATCATTTTTGGGGGGGAAGAAAGTGCTTGTTTAGCCATAAAAGATCATCTTCCAGAAAAGGATGGCATTATAGCTGGGTTACTGGTTGCAGAGATGGTGGCTGCTTTAGCGAAAGGCCTTTCAGAGCAGATAGATGATTTGTTTAGCAAATACGGAAAAAGAGTTGGAAAACAGAAGAGCATCCCTTTTAAACCTGAAAGAGAGAAAAAACTGCGAAAAGTGATAAAAAACCCTCCGTCTAAGCTTGACGGCAGAAAAGTCATTAATATAGAAACCATAGACGGAATCAAATTTGATTTTTCTGATGACGACTGGTTTCTCCTCAGATTTTCAGGAACAGAACCTCTCATCCGCTGCTATGCTGAAGCTGGTTCCAAGAAAGAACTGGAAAGGCTCATGAGATCTGGATTGGAGTTGGTTTCTTAATGGCAAAAAAAGAGAAAAACAATTTGTCCTTCAGAAAAAAAATTTTAATGGCAAGTATGGTATTTCTGTTTTTTGTTTTACTAATAGCTTCTTTCTTTGGAAAACGGGGATTGATTGAAATCTACAGAACTGAGAGAAGGAAGGAAGCCCTGATTCAAGAAATAGAAAGACTTAAGCATAAGGAAATGAAACTGAGGAGAGACATAGAGGAACTAGAGAAGAATCCTAAGGCAGTTGAAAGGAAAGCCCGGGAAAAGCTCTGGCTGATGAAGCCAGATGAGAAAGTTATAATCAAAAAATAAAGCTATATACTGATTGTGTCGTTAATTTAAATTAACAGCAATAATTAAATCTCAGTTCCACAAGATGTTAAGAAAACTCCATATTCCAATAAAATTCCAATTTTCAAAATATATATTAAAGTGAGGAGTAAGTAGTAAGTAGTAAGGAGTAAACAGGAATAAAAATATTTTGCTCCTCACTCCTTACTCCTAACTCCTTACTATGTTTTTAGTTTTGGTCATTTGGATTTGTTTCGTACAGGAAGACATGCATCATTTATTAAGAGACCTCAATGATGAACAGAAGAAAGCTGTTATTCATGGAGAGGGCCCTCTTATCATCATTGCAGGGGCAGGAACCGGAAAAACAAAAGTCATCACTCATCGCATTGCCTATTTTATTGCCTCAAAATTAGCCAAACCTGAAGAGATTCTTGCTGTTACCTTTACTGAAAAAGCAGCAAATGAAATGGAGGAAAGGGTTGATCTCTTAATCCCTTACAGCTACTCATTTGTCGAGATCAGCACCTTTAATTCATTTGGAGAAAGAGTGTTAAGGAACTATGGACTCGAACTGGGTTATTCTGCGGATTTTAAGCTTCTGGATGATGTAGAGCAGGCAATTTTTTTCAGAGAGAATCTCTTCCAGTTTCCTTTGAATTTTTATCGTCCCTTGAGTTCGCCAACAAGATACATCCAGGATTTCCTGGCTGTTATTAAAAGATTAAAACAGGAAGATATAAAGCCAGAGGAATATCTTGAGTTTTCTCGGAATCTTGATAAGAAGGCTTCGGATGAAGTAGAAAAGGAATGGGCTCTCAAACATCTGGAAATTGCTCAAGTTTATTTAAAATATCAGGAGCAGCTGAGAAAAGAGGGGAAAATTGATTTTGAAGACCAGGTTGTATTGGTTGTTGACCTTTTTAGGAAAAGGTCCTCTGTCCTCAATACATTTCAGGAAAAATATAAATTCATTCTTGTGGATGAATTCCAAGATACAAACTATATCCAGTTCGAGTTGCTTAAACTTCTGGCTGCGAAACATAATAATTTAACGGTTGTTGGGGACGACGACCAGAGCATTTTTCGTTTTAGAGGTGCCTCCTTAACCAATATCCAAAATTTTCGAAAAGTTTACCCTAATTATAAAAAAGTCGTTTTAAATAAAAATTATCGATCTACTCAAGCAATTCTCGATTCTGCTTATTTACTGATCCAGCAAAATAACCCCAACCGTTTAGAAGTCCAAGAAGAAATAAATAAAACACTTGAATCCTCGGTAGAAAGCGAAGGAAAAAGTATCCATATGCTTCCGTTTGATACTCTTTCCCATGAAGCTGATAAAGTTGCTGAAATCATTTTGGAAAAGCTTCGAGAAGAATATCATTATAGAGACATCGCTATTCTGGTCAGGCGTAATGCAGATGCAGACCCTTTCCTCAGAACCTTGAATATGAAAGGGATCCCATTCAGATTCTCAGGAAGCCGGGGCCTGTATTCTCAAGAAGAAGTAAAAGCCCTTGTCTCTTTTATTAAAGCTCTGACTGATTTTGAAGATAGCAAAAGCCTCTTTTACCTGGCTCTTTCTGAAATTTACAGAGCGGATCCTTATGACTTGACTGCCATCTCCAATTATTCGCATAAAAAAAACCTTACTTTACATAAAGTATTCAAGAAGATTAATGAGGGACACATCCCTGTAGAGATTTCTGCTCCTTCAGAGGCAAATGTTAAGAAAATTTTTCAGGATTTGCTCTATTTTGTCAAACTGGCAAGCTCCCAGAATGCAGGCAGTGTTATGTATTCTTTCCTTGAAAGGACGGGTTATTTAAAATCCCTTGTTGAACAGAGGAGCCTTCAAGCTGAGCTAAAGATAAAAAACATCCGCATTTTCTTTGATAAGGTAAAAAATTTTTCTGAATTGACCGATGATGACTCTGTTTATTCCTTTGCCCAGCATCTGGACCTTCTTCAACAAGTAGGGGATAATCCTGCCACTGCAGAGGCAGAATTGGAGGAAGATGCGGTTAATGTGCTCACAGTCCATAAGGCAAAAGGGCTGGAGTTTCCCGTTGTATTCATGGTGAGTCTTATAGCAGATAGGTTCCCAGGACGATGGAGGAAAGAGAAAATTCCTGTCCCTGATGAGATTTTAAAGGAGAGCCTACCAGAAAGAGATAATTATCTCCAGGAGGAAAGGCGTCTTTTTTATGTTGGAATGACGAGAGCTAAAAAACACCTCTATTTGACATGTGCAAGGGATTTCGGTCTAAAAAGGTTGAAAAAAGTTAGTCCTTTTGTGCTAGAAGCTTTGGATCTTCCTGTAATGCCCGATGATGTACTTCGGACTTCGGCTTTAGAAGAAATTAAAAGATATGCTCCTCGCAGTTCTCAACCTTTAGTTTCTCCTAAGATAGAAGAGAAAAAAATTTTGACTCTTAGCTATTTCCAGGTGAATGATTATCTAACATGTCCTCTCAAATATAAATTCAGACATCTTATGCGGATTCCTGTTCTTCCCCATCACAACATTGTTTTTGGTCGAATTCTCCATAACGCAATCCATTATTACTTGAGAAAAAGGATGTCAGGTGAAAAGGTATCAAAGGAAGAATTTTTAAAAAAGTATGAGAGCTGCTGGGTTAATGAAGGGTTTCTGAGTCGTGAACATGAAGAAATGAGAAAAAAGGCTGGGGAAAAGGCTCTTTCTCTCTTTCACAATAGGCAAGAATCTTCAGGTCTTCTTCCCCATTTTCTTGAAAAAAATTTCAAGTGGCAGTTTGGTGGGGCAAAATTCATCGGCAGGTGGGATAGGATTGATTATAGGGATAAAGGGGCGGTTGTCATTGATTTCAAAGCAACAGAGGTTAAAGAACAAAAGGAAGCTGATAAAAAAACGAGAGATAGCCTACAAATGGATTTGTATGCCCTCTCTTTTATTAAGACCTTTGAGGTCCCTCTGATCGAGACACAGCTTCATTTCTTGGAATCGGATATTATCGGCCATGCACAAAAGGGGGGAAAAAATCTGGAAAAAGCCATGGAAAATATTATGAAGGCTGAGGCAGGGATTCGCAGCCAAGATTATAGAGCCAAGCCTGATTGGCACAACTGCAGCTTCTGCGATTTCAAGACGATATGTCCATCGTCGTATGCATACTAGAAAGGGCAAGACAGGCAAGACAGGCAAGACAAGGAATTAGCTTAGACAATTTAGTCCGTTATTTATTTCAGAACAGACAAAACAGACTAACCGATTAACAGATAAACAGATTTTATTCAGGTGCAATCCAGAAGGGCATTAATACCAAGGTTCTTTCTCTCTCAAGCACCTTAAATGTAGAAAACATTTTTTCCAATCTGGGATTAAGGCCAAGGTTTGTATATGACAATCTTTTTCCGATAAGGGCATTAAAGAATGAGACTTTTTTGGGCCAGACTACAAGCTTAACTTCTTCATCGGCGGGAATACCTGCTAATTCTTTTGCTAGCTCTATTGCTTTTGACAGCCCTCCGATTTCATCTACCAGGCCCTGCTCTTTTGCCTGGCTTCCGGTCCAGACACGGCCTTTTCCGATCTTGTCAACTTCCTCTTTTTTCATATTCCTGCCATCTGCGACTTTGATCAGGAATTGCTCATAGGTCCACAGGATTTCTTTCTTGATGAAGTCTCGTTCTTCAGGTGTGAGTCTTCTGAATGTAGAAAATATGTCTGCCCTTTTTCCGTAGGTGAGTTTTTCTCCTGTTATTCCAATTTTTTCATATAGTTTTACCAGGTTGAATTTAGTGAAAACAACTCCAATAGATCCTGTAAGTGTTTGAGGTTGTGCAACGATTTTATGGGCAGCCATGGAAACCCAGTATCCGCCTGATCCAGCAACATCAGACATGGAAACAATTACAGGTTTTTCCTTTTTGGTTAAGGCTACTTCCCTTCCTATGATGTCTGATGCCACGGATGAACCTCCGGGGCTGTCTACTCGAAACACTACTGCTGCAATGGATTTATCCTTCCGAGCTCTTCTTATCAACCGTGCTATTGTTGCACTGCCCATGGTTTGACCGAGAAGGCCTTCGCCGGTATGGATAAGTCCTATTCCGTAAATCAATGCAATTTTTTTCCCTTTGTTTAAACCAAGAGAGGAAGGTTTAATCTTTGAATACTGCTCATATGTGATTTTGTGTATTTTTTCTTCTTCCTCTTGAAGAAAACTTTCGAATTCGTCTTCATAGAGGAGTTCATCGACTAAACCCGATTCCTTTGCTTTATTGGCCTGGAAATAACCATGGTCGATAAGTGTTTTTATTTCTGCCTCGGTTTTTCCTCTAGCCTCTGCAATGACTTTGATATAGTGAGAAAAAATATTTTCATAGATTGATTCCATCATCTCTTTGTGTGCTGGAGTAAACCCTTCTTCTGTAAACATGCTAGAGGCTGTCTTGTATTCTTCCACGTGTTCTACTTCAGCTTCGACACCGAGCTTATCCAGAGTTTTTTTAATGAATGGAATGTAGCCACCGATTCCGTTTATAACCATCAAACCCTGAGGATGAAGGATAATTTTGTCGCAGGCAGTAGCCAGATAATATTCTTTGTCAAAATCAATGGCCTCATCGATGACAGCATATACCTTTTTCCCTGATTTTCTAAAATCCAGGATGATTTCCCTCAATTCGTTTATTTTTGCCCAGTCGCACTGAATATAACCAAGGCGCAAAATAAGGCCTTTAATACGTCTGTCAACTTTAGCTTTTTGTACATTCATCCAGATATCATACATCGAAAGAGGTTTTCTTCCCATAAACATACTCATCAGAAAATCAGGAGTTGCTTTCTCTTGCAGATCTCCTGAAAGCTTGACTTCAAGATAAGAGCGAGCTTTTATTGCCGGAGGCCTTCCAAACTCGAAATAAATGAAAGAAACGATTGTTGCGAGGATTATAAAGAAAAAAATTAAAAATATGATCAGGACGTATGTTCCTTTTTTCATTTTTCCTCCTACTCAAATTGTCGAAATATTCTTGTCGAAGTTTTTAGGATTAAATATAACAGAAAATATGACATCATGGAACTATAGAATTTTTTGTTTTGTTAATCTGTTAATCTGTTAGTCAGTTAATCTGTTAATCAATAATCCACAAAATAGAAATTTGCTTTTTTTTTTGTTTATTCTAAAATAGATAATCGACAAACAGGTTAACTGATTTAAAAAAAAAGGATAATAACATGAACGCTCTTGAGATTGAAAACATTTCCAAAAGGTTTGGTGATTTCTATGCAGTGAAAAACCTTTCATTCAAAATCCTTAAAGGAAGTATTTATGGCCTTTTAGGGCCCAACGGAGCAGGAAAGACAACTACAATCCGCATGGTTATGAACATTATCATTCCAGATGAAGGTGCGATCAAGATTCTAGACGGGAAAATGGATGAAGGGATGAAACAAAGAGTAGGCTATCTTCCTGAAGACAGGGGGTTTTATCCCAAGATGAAAGTCGGGGAGATTCTTCTTTTTCTGGCAGATTTGAAGGGCCTGAAAAGACAGGAAGCGCGAAAGAGAATTGACTTCTGGCTTGAGAGGTTTGACCTCGCAGATTGGAAACAAAAAAAAGTAGAAGAACTTTCTCGGGGAATGCAGCAAAAACTTCAGTTTATTGCCACTGTCATCCATCAGCCTGAAATCATAATTCTTGATGAACCATTTGGCGGACTGGATCCAATAAACACAAAATTGTTAAAAGATATCATGCTGGAAATGAGAGGGAAGGGGGGAACAATCATTTTTTCCACTCACCGTATGGAACAGATAGAGATGATTTGTGATAATATCTGCCTTATCAACAAAGCTGAAAGTGTATTGGAGGGAAACTTAAATCAAATAAAAAAGCAGTATGGAAAGAACACAGTTGTTCTGGATTATGAGGGAGACGCAGGTTTTATAAAAAACTTTCCCGAGACCGATAAAATTGATGACTATGGAAAATTTATGGAAATAAAAATAAAAGAGCAGACCGATCCTCAGGATTTACTAAATAAATTGGTCGGAAGAATCAAGATCAATAAATTTGAGGTCAGAGAACCTTCATTGAATGCCATTTTCATCGATATAGTTGGAGAAAAAAATGCACAAGATACTGTCAGTCATTAAGAGAGAATATATTCAGATTGTCCGGACCAAAGGCTTTATCATCGGGACAATTTTAGGCCCTGTAGTCATGGCAGCCTTTATTGTGGTTCCTGTTGCTATCCAGTTTATTTCTGTTGACCAGCAGGAACGGATTGGTGTTATAGATGAAACCAAAGAAGTTTTTATGGAACTTGATAATAAACTGGATCAAAAACTTAAGGATGGGACCCGTCGCTATCTCCTGGAAGAGTTCAAACCTTCTGCCAATATTGAGGAGCTTCTCCAGGAGTTAAACAAAAAAGTCCTCAATAAAGAGCTTTCTGCCTATATTTTTATTCCCAAAGATATCTCAGAAGGAGGAGAGGCTGAATATGTCTCGGAGCATGTATCTGATTTTGACAAGAGGGGGAACATCAACCAGGCTTTAAGCAGCATTATCATCGGGGAAAGGTTAAGGGGAGAAGGATTAGATCCCCAAAAAATAGGCGAATATATGCGTCCTGTGAAATTAACGACCAAAAAAGTGACAAAGAGAGGAGTAGAAAGGGACACAGGAGGAACCTTTATCATTTCTTATTTATTAGTGCTTATCCTCTACATGACGCTTATATTTTATGGCCAGATAATCTTGAGAGGTGTTATTGAAGAGAAAAGTTCGAGGGTCGTCGAGATTGTCCTTTCTTCTCTAAGGCCTTTTCAGCTCATGACCGGAAAAATTGTGGGAATTGCTGCCGTAGGATTTACACAGTATGCAATCTGGGCCCTCTTTGGACTTGCTGTTTCGCAGTACAGCAAAGGCTTGATTTTAAGGTTTTTCCCTGCGGCCGCTGCATTTGAGATGCCGACCATTCCGCCTTATATTTTCATCTATTTTGTCATATTCTTTATTCTCGGATATTTTCTTTATGCAACCCTTTATGCTGCCATCGGGTCGATGGTGAACTCGGAAAAAGAAGCTCAGAGTTTAGTTATGCCAGTGACAATGTTTCTAATTGTCCCAATACTGCTTATGTTGTTTGTGATGAAAAGCCCAAACAGCTCTTTCTCTGTAGTTTTATCCATGATTCCCTTTTTCGCTCCGATTTTAATGCTCCTTCGCGTTTGTGTCCTGCTCCCTCCTTTCACTCAAATCGCGGGTTCAATCGTGCTACTCGTCCTGACAACACTTCTGATGATCTGGATTACTGCAAAAATCTACAGGGTGGGAATCTTGATGTACGGAAAACGCCCGAATTTTAAAGAAATTGTGAAGTGGATGAAATACGGCTAAGCTTCAGTTAATCGGTTAGACTGTTAGTCAGTTAGTCGGTTAGTCTGTTAATCGGTTAGACTGTTAGTCAGTTAGTCAGTTAGTCAGTTAATCAGTTATCTTATTTGGTTCTTCTTCCATTTGTGGGGATAATAGGTAATTATTGATATCGTCATTTTAATATAATTTCTTTTTTATCAATTATATGAATTAAACTT
>Ga0209986_10003812_pt1 | contig 13034 bp, 14 predicted proteins | sample BlataG_FD_183168 | JGI IMG/M metagenome (GOLD analysis project Ga0209986, IMG submission 183168) | Deep subsurface microbial communities from Black Sea to uncover new lineages of life (NeLLi) - Black_00105 metaG (SPAdes) (version 2) | ecosystem: Environmental > Aquatic > Marine > Oceanic >...
GGTTGGGTTTCCACGACGTTTGTATGTGATTCCTTATGGTCATGTTCTTGGGGCTATAGTGGAAAAATGTCCGCGTCGTTTGACTTGTCTGTTATGTAAGCGTATGATGTATCGTGTGGCTGAGGTTTTGGCTGACCAAGTTAGGGCTGAGGGAATTGTGACTGGAGAAGCGATTGGAGAGCAGGCGAGTCAGACTCTTCGGAATCTTAGAGTTTTGGATAGGGCTGCTGAGAAGTATCCAGTTCATAGACCTCTTTTGGGTTTTGACAAGGCTGAGACTGAAGGGTTAGCCAGAAAGACAAGTACATACAAGATTTCAGCCAAAAAAGTACAGGGGTGCAAAGCGGCGCCTCATAAACCTGCAACAAAGGCAAAACTGGAAGAGATCGAGGAGGCGGAGGCTGAACTGAATATTAAAGAGATGGTGAAACGTTGTGTAGGAGAGCTTAAAGTCGTGGATTTATAAATGGAACTCATTATATTGATTGAATGCCTACGAAATACGAGTTTTGTATAATTGGTGGTTGAATGACTGAACGCCCCCGCAGCAGAAGAAGAGCGCGACACGATATAATCATGAAAATTTTGAAAACTGCCAAAAAGGGTGAGAAGAAGACGAACATAATGTATAAAGCTCGCTTAAGTTTCTCTCAGCTTGAACAGTATCTAAACGCCTTAGAAAAAGCAGGTTTCATAACCGAGACTTCCGGTATCTGGAGCACGACCGAGAAGGGACTTCACGTTATAGAGGCTTGCGAGATATGTCTCCGTATCACGGGGGAAGTTCAGTAGACAAAAAGTCAAGCTATAAGATTGACTGCTTATTTTCTCCTACAAGTGCCTGCATGCATGCCGCCGGTGTTTTTAGCTATCTTTTTAATTTTTGAAAAATTTTCTCCGTAAGTATTATTTCTTAATAAACTATTCTAGACACTCACACTGATGGTGGGGAATAGTGGATTATAGAGAGCTAGCTAAAGGCATTAATGTGCATGAGATAGGAAGTCCTGCCGATTCATTTCCTCCAAAGCCTTATCGGCTGAAAGTAGGATCATATGAAGTCGCAAGGAAAACAAAAAAGGCAGAGGATATCAAAAGATTCTTGAAAGATTGGAATCCAAGAGTTCCTTTTAATTTTCAGAAATTAAAAGTGGCAATGGAAGAAGCGAAACCTGCAGTTAGAATCATATGCATGTTTTCCTTTCATCATGTGGACTTAGTTGGGACGATAAATGAGACCGAGTTAACTTGGCATAAGTTAATAACATCACTGTTCAAAAAATTCTCACTAGTCGTGAAGTATACAAATACATCTAAAGTATTACATGTTCTTGTTCCACAAATATTTGTTATGTGGGATCAAGATATCCGTGAAGCCTACGGTTGCTACAAAAACGAAGAGGGATACTACAACTTCCACATACGTATGCAAATGGAGCTGGAGGAAGTCATAAAGTCTTATCAAAAAGATTATGAATCCAGTCGTGAAGAAGCTGTCAAACAAATTTGTCAGAGATTTTATGAAGCTGGGGGGCATCCGATAACAAGATTGCTTGACATCTACAATCACGAGAAATACAGAAGAAGGAAATTCTAATTTGTGCCCTCCTGAATAGGTAGCTGAATGCCATCCAGAATCTAAAACTCATCCATGTGCTGAATAATTCCTTAAGCATGCATGCATGCAAGTGGCTTCACCCATCGCTAAGTTTCTCAACTAGCGTTTTTTTCCTGCAGAACTATAATCTTCGTCTTGAACTCCTCTTTTGGTATCTTGGAAAAATATTTGTCCATCGTTAGAAAATATTCGCATTTAATGCTGTCTGATATTAAGGCATGAGTTATGTCAGGCGCGTTAATTGACTTGTATGCAATTTCACAGTTAAATCCGCACTTGTCGCAATTTAGGTAGGAATTACATTTACGACAACGGTATCTGTAAACACGAAATATGCCAAAATTCCGAGATAGGATATTTAAACCTTCTGAAAATATTTTCTCAGAATAATGGGTTTCTGGGGGTTCAATTCTGAAGTGGTCTGGATTGCTGGTGATGCATTCAATTATCGTTTTAAATGCCTCTAAGCTTCTGTCAATGACTTTTTTTCTAAAAGCAGACGAATTTGCCAGTTTTATTAACTCGCCTTGCGTATACTTGTTTTCTATTCCTTTAAAAACTTCCTTGGTTGCGATATTTCGAAGTGCATGCAATGTTTCTGACAAGACGAGGTGAGAGAGTGCTACTGCATATTTTCCTTGGAGAACATCCTCAAAGACTTTCTTTGCAATGTGGAATCTTTCATCCTTTTCCGCTCCCAAAGCGTAAGAGACAAGAATGTTTGCGTCAATGTATGCTAAGGGAGATTTTATCATTCACTTTCACGCATTTCTCTTATAAACTCTGTCACATCTATCTTTTCTTTCGTTATCCACGAAATCGATCCTTCCAACTTTTTTATCGCATCTTTCTTCTTGGTGTTTATGTTAATAGAGGGGAGACCAACAAGAGTTCTCAAAGTCATTCTTGATAGATACTCTGACATTTCTGGAGTTATTTCTTTTGGAGTACAGTGTTCAAGATATGTCTCCAATACTAATCCAGTGGTAGTAATTGGAGAAATATTTTCCATAAAATGCTTGTATATGCCTCTTAGAAAATCAAGGTTCTTTTCGAGAATAGAAGCCCCTGTTTTCCTCAAGTCGAGATTTTCTAAGGTTGACGAAAAATCAGGGAAATACATTGTTTTATTCCTCTGATTCTTTCATTGATTTAGAGAGATCATTGGCTAATTTAATCATTTCGTTTCCAAGTTCAATTTTTTCATCGGCTGTAAGTTCAAGCATTCCCTTTTTCATTTTGGCACTCAAAGCACTTGCCCTTAGGAAGAACCCAAATATTTTCACAACAATTTCAGGTGGAGCTTTCTTAACAAACTCAGCGAGGGTTTGAGGTGAAGATAGCTCTTCCATAATCTTGAATGCCTCTGGGTATTCTTTCTCAATTTCCCCGATTTTTTTGGCAAATTTACCCATATTTTTGAGGTATAAGATGAAAGCCTCAGCAAATGTTGCAATCTCTTTTTTCATTTCTTTGGCGGACTCTATTTTTTTTGTGGAGGTTTTACTCATAGCCCTCACTCATTAATAGGGCAGTTAATCTCGTATAATTACTTTTTTAAACCTTACTAATTTCAAAACTGAATTTGTCCTTACTTTCTTCAGAAATTCTCTCAGTTCCCTGATTCTTTCTCTGTTTTCACTTATAATAAGCTTATTCTCATTCCGAAACTCACTCACCACCACCGAAAATGCAACATCCCAATCTAACACCATTAAATGCAACGGAATCCTGCTCTGCCACAATTTTTTTTGTTAAAAAGTCCCGTTGGTTACCATGTTACATTATAAGTCCCGAAGAGTTACCAGAACCCAGTTGCGCAACAGCCTTTGCATAGGTGACGAGCACAGCAAACACCTGGCTCCTACCTTAAACTAGGGTTGAGCCATTTAAATGGTTTAAGGTCTACAAAACCAGCCCGTGAACTTTTGCGAAAAAAACAAGAGATAGACTAGTCGATGAAGCAAACTAAAAGATGGTGAGGTGAGATGAGTGAAACTGTTGTGGAGGTATAGAGCCTTCGAAGGAAGAAGCGAGGTTGGGGAGACCTAGCATTGTTGCAACGTTGTTGTGGGCGTTTGGAATCGTCGTAATCGGTTTAACCGTTTACTGCATGATCAATTGGTCGGATGGTTGGACAGAGAACCTGCATGACATCCTCCTCGTACTTGTAGCTTTTTCAACAGGAATAAACGCAATCGCAACCGGAGCCCTCATCGACATGCACACCATGCGATACAAAACAAGAAAACATGAACCATAGAGAAAAATGGGTTGAGTTCACATACGCGCGCCGTCGATTCCCACCTTTTTCCACCTTTCCCAACCTTTTACAGCCTTTTCTAACCTTTTCCCGTCGATTCCAGACGTGAGATAAACCCTTTCTAAGCTTATTTTCAAAAAACCAACGAAAAACAAGCTTTGTGAAGAACAAAAAAATTATAGGGGGGTCTATGAGAGAGAGACACACGCAAATAATGTGACAGAAAACTAACTCCTCAAAAAACACACAAACAAACCTTTAAACCAAACCACAAAAAACATACAAACACCCACAAAAAGAGAGACACAACATGACCAAACAAATCCCACCAAACACATACTTCATGCAAGGAAACCAAGCATGCGCAGAAGCAGCCATCACAGCCGGATGCAAATTCTTCGCCGGATACCCAATCACACCAGCAACCGAAATAGCAGAACACCTAGCAAAAAGACTCCCACAAACAGGCGGAATAGCCATACAAATGGAAGACGAACTAGCCGCACTAAGCGCAGTCATAGGCGCAAGCTGGGCAGGAGCAAAAGCAATGACAGCCACATCAGGACCAGGATTCAGCCTCATGCAAGAAAACATAGGATATGCGTTTATGACAGAAACCCCATGCGTAATCGCAAACATCCAAAGAGCAGGCCCAAGCACAGGACAAGCAACAAAATGCGCACAAGGAGACGTAATGCAAACACGCTGGGGCACACACGGCGACTACACCCCAATCGTACTCTCACCAAACTCAGTACAAGAAATGTACAACCTCACCATCAGAGCATTCAACCTAGCCGAAACATACCGAACACCCGTCATACTCCTTGCAGACGAAATCATCGCCCACATGAGAGAAAAAATCACCATACCACCATCAAACAAAATCAAAATAATCAACCGAAAAAAACCCAAAAAAACAGACAGAGCATTCTTTGACACAGAAGAAATACCGCCAATGCCCTCAGTAGGAGACGGCTTTAACGTACCAGTAACAGGCTCAACCCACAACAAACATGGACACCGCTACACTGCAGACCCAATCGTACACAGACAACTCGTCGAAAGACTAGTCAACAAAATAACCAAAAACGCAAGTCAAATCATAAACCATGAAGACCACAACATCGAAAACTGCGAAATCATCATCATCTCATACGGATGCACCTCACGCGCCGTACACGAAACAATAGAACTCGCCGAAAAAAGAGGAATAAACGCAGGATCAATCCGACTAAAAACCTTATGGCCCTTCCCAGAAAAAACCATTCAAACTATAGCCAAAAACGCAAAAATGATATTCGTACCAGAAATGAATCTACGACAAATCTTCTATGAAGTAGAAAGAACAGTCCATGGCACTGTACCCGTTCTCCCAATAAACAAAATCGGCGGCGGAGAAATGATAACCCCCGAAGAACTACTAACAGAAATCACCAAAAGCGTGAACAACATTGAATAAGTTTTCCATTCGAAAATATCTAAGGGACATGCCCCTTCCTTTCTGCCCTGGCTGCGGCAACACAACTGTGATGAGTTGTTTCCTCAGAGCCGTTCACGAATTAGGCTATAAAGACCTCCGCAAGTTTGTGTTCTGTAGCGGAATCGGATGTGCAGCTTGGATTCCATCTCCATACTTCAAGGCAGACTCCATCCACACAACCCATGGCAGAAGCATACCAGCTGCAACAGGAGTAAAACTTGTTCGACCAACACTGAACGTTGTAGTTTTCGGCGGAGACGGAGACCTCGTAGGAATTGGCCTAAGTCACCTAATCCACGCAGCACGGAGAAACCTTGACATCACCGTCATTATGGTGAACAACATGATTTATGGAATGACAGGCGGCCAAATGGCTCCGACAACCCCGTTCAAAGCAAAAACCACCACTACTCCATATGGAAATTTTGAACACCCCTTCGATACTACCCGTCTCATAGTTGCGGCTGGAGCTTGCTACGCGGCTCGCTGGACAACCTTTCACGTCGAACAACTAAGAGAAGCTATGAAAAAAGCCCTCACTACCAAAGGCTTCGCCTTCATTGAAGCAGTCAGCCAATGTCCAACAGCGTTCGGGAAAAGAGTTGGATTAAAGACAGCCAAGGAGTTGCTTCGATGGTTCAAAGAAAACTCTGTGCCACTTCAAGAAGCTGAAAGAATGACTGAGAAAGACCTAGCTGGAAAGATCGTAGTGGGAGAATTCGTGAGCCGAGAGCTTCCAACGTTAACCGAGATCGTTCACGAGACCATAAAGGAGGCGACAAATGACGCCTAAGCAAGTTGAGGTGAGAATCAGTGGGTTAGGAGGCCAAGGTGTTGTACTGGCTGGAGAAATTCTGGGAAGAGCCGCGGTCTATGATGGAAAGTACGCGGTTCAAACTCAAAGCTATGGAGCTGAAGCGAGGGGAAGCGCTGCAAAAAGCGAAGTCATAATCTCTGACAAAAAAATAGGTTTCCCAAAAGTAAGAAAATGCGACATTTTAGTTACGATGAGCCAAAACGCCTTGAACAAGCATTTAGACGATTTGAAAGAGAACGGGATTCTGCTTGTGGACAGAGACAAAGTCAAAGAAGTACCTAAAGTCAAGGCCAAGGTTTTCAGTGTTCCTGCAACTAGAATTGCGGAGACCGAGTTGAAGTCGAGAATCTATGCGAATGCCATTATGTTAGGTGCGTTAACAAAGATAACAGGCATAGTGAGCGAAGAAGCGGTTAAGAAAGCGATCGTTGACAGCGTTTCCAAGGAGACGAAAGAGAGAAATCTTGAAGGCTTTGGAAAAGGTCTTGGACTCGCTGAGTAGAAGAATTAAATGAATATAGCCATGTTGGAATTCCATGAAAAAATCACGAATGGTGCATACGTCCAGAGGCTTTATCAAACAGACATACTAAACAACGAAAGGAACGCCCTCAGATCTGGTTTTTCCATCACTCATTGCAAAAGACGTTATCAACACAGGTTATGCTTCGTCGATGAATTTGCTCGGTCTAGGTATTTCCGGCGACAACCCTCTTCTCTCCCGTATCCCCGTTATAACATCCATCGCGATGCTTTCCGGCACCTTCTCCCAATGGTCGAACGTACACTGCCAAAACGCATGACCCGAAGTTGCTGATCTCATTTCCGCGGATAGACCGAAAGTTTCTGCCACTGGGATGTACCCGGTGATCATTGTTACGGGACCCTTCTGTTCAGAGGCCACGATTCTTCCACGCTTACGAATGATCATGCTACTCACGTCTCCAACCCACTGGGCAGAAACAGAGACACCGATCTTGTAAATAGGTTCTAGAAGAACCGGTTGTGCTGTGAGAAATGAGCCAAGGAGGGCTTTTCGTGTGGCTGGCATGACTTGCGCTGGCCCACGATGCACCGGATCTTCATGCAACCGAACGTCTGTAAGCTTAATTTTCAAACCTCGAATTGGTTCTTCGCAGAGTGGCCCATTTTGACAAGCCCATCTGAACCCAGCGATAATCATGTCTCTGGCTTCTCGAAGAAATTGTATCCCCTTTGTTAAGTCGAGCAGAATGTTTTTGTGTTCCTCAAGAGCCCAAACATTTCTTGTTTCTTCAGTTGGCCAGTTGGCCTGCGACTTTAACACGGCCCCGATCTTTTTCCGCCCCATTTCCTCTCTAATCTCTCCATTGTCAATCAATTCCATCACTTTCTCATCGAGTGGTTCCACTTGTAACCAGAATCGATTGTGTTTATTGGGGCTTTTTCCCATTGCCTCTATACCCTGTCCAGCGGTGCTTTCTCGATAGACAACAATTGGACGAGATGTCAGGATTTCTAACCCGCCTCCATATTGCTTAAGGAACTTGACAGCAATCTCTAAGTGAAGTTCACCCATTCCGCTGAGCAGATACTCGCCTGTTTCCTTGTTTATTGTACTCACAAGGTTAGGGTCGTCTATAGATAGTCGGTGCATGAGATCTACGAGTCGTGGCAATTCCTTTGGGTGTTTGGGTTCTATTGCGATAGTTATGACTGGTTCGGAGACGTATTTTATGCGTTCAAATGGAACCATCGAGCCTTTATGTTTAAGGTCAATAAGGCTTTCACCAGCTCTTGCGAGGTCTAATCCAAGTAACGCCGCTATGTTTCCAGCATCAATGCGGTCTACGACTTCTCTAAAAGCGCCCATGTACATGGAGACTTGTTGAACTCGATAGTTTTTTTTGGCTCCTACCAAGTAAATTTGATCGCCCTCATGAACGGTTCCTGAAAACATTCGACCAGTAGCTACGAGTCCCGCGTGAGGGTCCATTTGTGCGGAGGTGAAACACATAATGATGGGCCCGTTGTCGTCGCAGTTAAGCATGGCCTGTCCTATCTCAGAATTCAAGTCTCCTTTCCAAATTTGGGGCACTCTGTACTTCTGGGCATCCACAGGATTCGGAAGGTTTCTGACGACCATGTCTAGTATGGCGCTGTGAAGCGGTATTGTCTTTGGAAGTTCTTGCCAACGATCTTGGTGATAGGCTTCTACGATGTCGCTGAATTTTATTCCTTTTTTCTGAGCAATGCCGACGGTGAAGCCCCACTTGTGAAGTGCGGAGCCGAAGCAAACGGTTCCTTTCGCTGGGTCTACTCTCCACTTGTCCTTATACTCTTGCTCTCCGTAAAGGTCGATTAGGTTGTTGAAGTCGCGGATTATCCGCGCAAGCTTGCTTTGAACCTCGTCTGAGTTCAGCTTTAATTCTCTTATTAAACGGTCAATCTTGTTGATGAATAATACTGGCTTGACCCGTTCTGATAATGCTTGTCTTGTCACTGTTTCGGTTTGAACCATCACTTCCTCAACGGCATCTACGACCACGACAGCTCCGTCGATGGCTCTTAACGCCCGCGTAACTTTGCCCGTGAAGTCAACGTGCCCAGGCGTGTCGATTAGGTTAACTAGGCAAGGTTTGTTTTCGATTTCGTGCAGCAATGAAATGTTGGCGGTTTTGATGGTGATACCGCGTTTCTGTTCCTCTTCGAGGTAGTCGAGGGCTCTGGCTTGTCCCGCTATTTTCGGTGACAATAGTCCAGCTTCTGCGAGCAAGGAGTCCGTCATGGTTGTTTTGCCGTGATCTATGTGAGCTATTATTCCGATGTCGCGGATGTCCTCTTTCTTACTCATGAGCTTAACTATGTCGTCTGTCTGTCTGAACCTGGGCACTGTATTTTTGCTCCATTATTATGAACTAGCATGCCTGTAAGAGAGCTCACGTATTAACCTTACGATGTTTGTTCTGTATCATATATGCGTGTGTGTAGGTGAGAGGAAGAGAGACAGAGACGAATATACCTATGTCTAGGAAAAACCTTACTTACAAGAGTGTGACGGTTTCTACCAGGCTAAACGATATCAAACTTTTCCTTTAGCAAATTCCAAAGCTTGTCGCCCACATAGTGAAGGTTCTTTACAAGTTTTCCATGTGCGAGTTTTCTCATAGTTTGCGAATCAAAGAGGGCAACGCCTATCGCCAAAGACCTCCCGAACCGTTCTTCCACTATGAGAAGAACGTCATTCTTTTCGAAATCTCCGTCGACACGAACAACTCCAGGAGCCATCACGTCAGCTCCGTTGCAGACGTATGGAACAGCACCCATATTCACGATAACCTTAGGAAGGATAGGAAAAACTCCGTTAAAAAACAACGTAGGAAGGAGCTTACCGCTTAGTCTCATCAATACGGGTTTTTTGTTGATAATAAATACTTCAGCGGTTTGAGTTTCGACTAGTTCGATGCGTGGTTTGGACCCAAGCAATTGTTCAGTATTCACATTAACACTTCCAGAGAACTCAAGGATGATTTTTTTTGCCTCCTTTTCCTTCAGAAAATGTCGTTGAGAAGTTTTAAATGCCATCAAGATCATCTCGTCGATACATCATCTCTAATAATCGCTCTCGATTGCTTGTAAAAGTTTTCTGGAGTAGAAAGCTGAAAACTCTCTAATTATTGTTTGTGGTCAGTATTTTGAGGAAACAGAAATCACAAAATCAGAATATACGGCAGATATCACAATTCATAGGGATACATTTAAATTATTCACGTTCAGAACCTATAAAAGACAAGTACTCAAATGAGTAACGCGAGATGACAACACATGAGCGAAATGACCACCAAAATCTTGGAGGAGAGCCTTGGAAGAACAGTTCTTGTACGATTAAGAGGCGGAAAAAGTTTGCGGGGAAAATTGAAGGGTTTTGATCAACACCTCAATTTGGTGCTTGAAGAGACAGAAGACATGACGGATAAGACGAATGTAAAAAAACTGGGCGCCATTATCGTTCGGGGAGACAATGTCGTCATCATTTCTCCACCTCCTAGGTGAAAACTTTGGGAATAAGCAAGGGCACTTCATCTTTTGGGAAGCGTGCTGGAAAAACTCTTCACATTCGATGTAGACGATGCGGTCGAAGAGCGTATCATGTGAGGAATAAGCAGTGTGCCGCTTGTGGTTATGGAAAGTCTGCTAAGATCAGGCGGTATTCGTGGCAGACTAAGACCCTGAGTCGAGAAAGGCTTCGTTGATCTCGTGTGCGCGTATTTTAAGACAGCTAAAGAATTGCGATTACCCTTTTCCTTTTTGAGCGAATGAAATATTGTTTAACAGAAAAAAGGAGGAAGATTAGCTTAGTTATCTTGTACCAAGGTCATGCACACGCTTCTACCCTTTCGAATAAAACATTTCTAATCATTTCCAGCTTTAAATGCGGAAATCATAAGCAGAGACACCTTACACGTAGGATCCTGTATTTCCGTTAAGTATTTATCTATCCGTTCTCGTGTAGTTAGAAGTACCTAAAACATGGACAAACAGAATAAAAAGTGACATTTGGAGGCGACGGTGGCGATGGTGAGAAAAGCGCGTATCAGATTGACCAGTACCGACTATAAAAAACTTGAGAAGGTGTGCGGAGAACTAAAGGCCATTGCCGAAAAAACAGGCGTCAAAATGACTGGGCCATTTCCCTTGCCCACCAAACGGCTCCGAGTGCCAGTTCTCAAAACCCCATGCGGACAGGGAACCGCCACTTGGGACAAGTGGGAAATGCGTATTCACAAACGCCTCATTGATATTGACGCTGAAGAACGTGTCATGCGTCGGATAATGAGAATTCGTGTACCTGAAGAAGTCTTTGTAAGCATCGAATTGATGTAGTTACGGAAAAGTGTAACAACACATATTCTGACTTCGCATGCATGCATTTGTCTCGAACTTCATTGACGACGCGTTGTTTTTCCTCCTCTAACTCTTTCACCGTTCTTTCAACCTTCACGTTGCGTGCAATAGCGTAACCGATGGTCAATTCAGGATATTTCTACTTAACCGAAGGATCCAATTTCATGTGGTTTACTTCAATCTTAGTTTGGGTATATGTGCCTGAGTGGAAAAGTTTATGGTTGTCCATAACTGAATGCGAAAATCGTTAATGCGACGGATGTGATAAAAGCAAAGGCCCAGACTATTTTGTTCCATTGAAAAACTTTCAATCCATCGAATATGCCGAAGGGGAGGAGGTTAAAGAGGGCTATCCACGCGTTGAATGCCGCGCCTAAAAACACAATGATTTCGGGGAATAGGTTTTGTTGGCTTATTAGAACTCCGACGGATATTAGTGAAAATGTGATATTGGTTAGGGGTCCTGCTAGAGCTGTTTTCCCCATGATTTCCTTGCTCGTAGGCCCTGCGATCATTACGGCACCTGGTGAAACTATTTTGAAAAATGGAGAAAGCATGGATACTAGGGTGAGAAGCGCGCCGAACATGGTTAGTCGAAATTCGGCCCATAGTCCGTAGTGTTGTGCCATCAGTTTGTGGGCGAGTTCATGTACGAGAAATATGGATGTGAAGACTATGGCTAGGCTAACCCAAACTCCTAGTCCCAAGACTTGGAGGCTCTTCATTACAGCTGGGTCTAAGGCGAAGGATAGGCCGACGCCCATAACAAGTAGCGCGCTGAGGGTTAAATGTTTAAGTTCTTTTGGGCTGAACCAAAAGATTTTGGATGTTGGTCGAGGAGACGTGTATGTGAAGGAATATTCGTATGGTCTTCTCTCCGGCATTTCTGTTATTGGTGGTGGTGCTTCTTCGCGGGGAGCCAATACTTTCCAGTATTCTGGGCATGCGTGGTTTTCTGGTAGTCGGTGTTCGCTGCAGAAGTATCCGCCGCAGTAGGGGCACTTGAAGGGTAGAACGACATCTTTTTTGCAGTATTGGCATCCCATTTTTGTGGTTCCTGCTCGGGTGAGTTAGTGTTGACGGTTTTGTGGTTTATATTTTTAGCTTATGTGTGACGCTTTTCGATTCTGGTTTACTGTATGATCTGAATATGAGCCGAATAATGAGTTGTGATGAGGTGTTGTAGCGCCTGAGCAAGGCCAAAAACTAACGGATCTGCCCAAAATTTAGCAGATTGGAATTTTTCCTTGGGCTAGTTCCATGCAGAATTTGTCTATGTTTTCAAGTTCGGAATTAATCACTTTTTTTATGTCTCTTCGAACGTTTTCCATAGAGTTTCCTGACTTGATGACAACTTGTGCTGAGGCGATGGCTGGTTGATCAATTGGCTTGCCTATTTGACTCAACAGCCATATGTAAACCTCTTCTACACCCGACACTTGTTCATATGCCTGTTCGGCTATCCTGTGCGTTAGGAGATTGTAGATTTTTCCAACGTGGCTGACCGGGTTCTTTCCAGCAGCCGCCTCAGAACAAACGGGTCTATTCAAGGGCATCACACCGTTAACTCTATTTCCTCTGCCAACCTGACCTGAATCCGCGCTGTCTGCACTGGTGCCTAACACGGTTAAATAAACGCCGTCTATGCCTCTACCCTCTACGTCCAGCGTATTCAATTTCACGGTAACCTTTTCAAAATCTGTGTTTTCCTTTACAAACCTGTTTATTTCTTCAAGGATTTCAGCTTTCTTCTTGAAATATTCTCTCTCACTTTGCACAAATCTGTCAACAAAGGCCATAGAAACGGTTAAACGCAGGTCGTTGTTCTTTCTGAGCCCCATTACTTTTACGTCTTCACCTGATTCAGGAAACTTCTTTTTGAAATCCTTGGAATTCACGTATCTTTCGGTTTTCAGAACAATTGTCTCTGTCTTGGTCATGGGTGCGTAGCCCACAGCTGCTGAGGTGT
>Ga0209986_10003813_pt1 | contig 13031 bp, 9 predicted proteins | sample BlataG_FD_183168 | JGI IMG/M metagenome (GOLD analysis project Ga0209986, IMG submission 183168) | Deep subsurface microbial communities from Black Sea to uncover new lineages of life (NeLLi) - Black_00105 metaG (SPAdes) (version 2) | ecosystem: Environmental > Aquatic > Marine > Oceanic >...
CGAGCTTGAAGGGATTAGGGAACCCTGGCTTTATATCTCCTGTGGTAGCGGATGGTACTATTACGAGGGGAGCTGGGTTAATAAGCTGGATGTGCCGTTTGGCTATTTGAAAAGCTATCTCGAGCGCTTGGCTAAAGGGGTGAATATCGAGAGGTCGCTTTCTAAAATTGCTGAAGCCAGGGATAAGTTGGTTAGCGAGTATCGTAAGCTCATCAAAACGGATGAGGATAGGAGCTCGTTTGATAGCGCTTATGGGGACTGCCGAACCATATATAGGTATGCCGAGGACCACCTCTTCTGGGTAGAGCACTGGTTCCATACCATATGGTGGGACAAGATGAGAGAAATCGGAAAAGTTCTGGTCAAGTGCGGAGCGCTGAAACAAGAGGATGACCTATTCATGTTTAATAGGTTGGAGGTTCCCACCGTGATAGAGGACGCTGTTACTACCTGGGCCTTGGGTGAAGGAGTACCAATGTTGAAGTGGGGGGAAAGGGCACAGAGGCGCCGGGAGATACTTCAGGCGGCCGCTAAGTGGTCGCCCACCCCAGCGTTGGGGGTTCCGCCTGAGGAGGTGGCTGAGCCATTCACAATAATGCTCTGGGGCGTTACCACCGATAAAGTAGCAGAGTGGCTAAAAGGAATGGCTGTAGTCCCAGAGGAGGTGACCGAGATTAAAGGCTTTGCCTCTTCATTCGGGGTCGTTGAGGGAACAGCCCGGGTGCTTAAGTCCCTTGAAGACGTCGTAAGCCTTCAAGAGGGCGACATTATGGTCTGCCCAAGCAGTAACCCTGCCTGGGCTCCTGTGTTCACCAAGATTAAGGCTTCGGTTACCGATATTGGCGGGCTGACAAGCCATGCTGCTATAGTGTGTAGGGAGTACGGTCTACCAGCGGTCACCGGTACTGGTATCGCTACCTCAGTGATTAAGACTGGGGACAAGATAAGAGTGGATGGCGATAGCGGAGTTGTAACTATATTAGAGAGGGCGTAATAGCTGATTTGGGGGCATGTGCTGTGGCACATGCCCCTGGCCCGGTTGGAAGGAGTGAGATGGTTCCCACGAAGTGGCTATATCGGTTTGATGAGTTAGGCAAAGAGCACAACGATATCGTAGGGAAGAAGTGCGCTAATCTGGGGGAGATGACGAGGGCTGGCTTTCGAGTTCCCCCGGGGTTTGCCTTGACACTAGAGGTTTACGATAGGTTTATGAAGGAAACTGGTGCTATTGAGGAGGTTCGCCAGTACCTGACTACATTTAGTGCCGACCCCAATAACACGGCTGATATGCCAAAATATGACAAGGCGTCCGAAGTAATACGAGGTATTGTGGAATCTAAAGAGATGCCTAAGGATATGGAGGATGTTATCAGGCAGTATTACGATGGGCTTTGCCAAATGACGGGCACTAGTGACCTTCCCGTGGCCACACGCTCAGCGGGGCCAGCCAGTCACCCCGGGCAATACGAAACCTACCTCTATATCAGGGGTGGGGCGGAGGTGGTGGAAAACATAATCAAGGTATGGTCGAGTACATTTAACCAACGGTCTATTATTGCCCGTGCTCGCCTGGGACTTCCCCTGGAGTATGACCCCGTTGGTGTAGCTGTGCTTAAGATGGTAAATGCCAGGGCAGCCGGTGTCATGTTTACCTTAAACCCGGTTACTGGTGACCCGTCCAGGATTGTGATAGATGGGAACTGGGGTCTGGGTGAGAGCGTGGTCAGCGGCTCGGTTACCCCCGATGAGTGGATGGTGGATAAGGTTACGCTTGAAATTACCAAGGTCATAGTTTCACCAAAGCTCAAGGAATATGTATTGGACACAGAGACAGGCAGCACCCTGTTTTTGGATATTCCCCCCGAGCGACAAAATGCACCTTGTCTTAGTAGGGAAGAGGTGCTGGAGCTAGCCAGGATAGGTAAGAAAGTAGAAGACCACTACGGGGTAGGCCAGGATACGGAATGGGCAATTGATAATGACCTGCCCTTTCCCGAGAATATAGTTATGCTGCAATGTCGGCCAGAGCAGGTGTGGAGCCAGAAAAAGAAAGAGCCCGTCCTCGGTAAGAAGAGCGGTTACGAGTTGATGATGGAAAGGGCATTAAAGTCAACAAAGGTTAAACTGTAAATGCCAAGGTGAGTAGCTAGAGTCGAGCAAACTGTGGGATTATAAAAGTAACTTTTGGAGGCTTTTATTTTCAGAGAAGGAGGAATCATGAAACAGCTAAGAGATTGGATTGAAGTTTGTGAAAAAGAGGGGGAGTTAAAGAGGATAAAGGCGGAAGTGGATTGGAATTTGGAGCTTTCCCATATAGCCACCTTCAATGAGAGGAAAAGAGGACCGGCGCTCCTCTTTGAAAATATCAAAGGCTATGATATCCCGGTTTTAATCAGTGCATTTTCAACCCCTAAAAGGATGGCGCTTACCCTGGGCATGCCAACCACCTATTCTATGTGCGAAATGTCTCAGGCATGGATGAAGATTATCACCAAGGGGTTGGTAAAACCGGTTGTAGTGAAAGACGGTCCGGTTATGGAAGAAGTAGTCGAGGGGGACAAGGTTAACCTCTTTGATTTCCCAGCCCCGCGGTTTTATCCCCAGGACGGCGGACGATTTATTGGAACCGCCGGTTTTTTGATTACACAAGACCCAGAAACAGGGTGGACAAACCTGGGGACATATCGGATGCAGATACTCGATGAGAAAGGTGCGGGGGTCCAGATTATCAAGGGAAAGCATGCCGACTTTATGCTGGAGAAGTATAAAAAGATGGGCAAGATGATGCCGGCGGCAGCCGTTATTGGCTGTGACCCTGTTAATTTCCTTGTCTCAAGCACATTAATCTCGGCTGAAACAGACGAATATGACGTGATTGGAGCCTTACGTGGTGAGCCGGTTGAAATATTTAAGAGCGACCTCACCGGATTGAAACTTCCAGCCAATGCTGAAATCATCCTTGAGGGCGAGATTGACCCGGTTAACTTTAAACCGGAAGGACCACTCGGTGAGTATACCGGTTATTACTCAGGTAAGGCTAAGTGGGGGCTTCCCAAAACTTGGTTAAATGTCAAACGCATACTACGCCGAAAGAAACCTATTTTCTTGGCGACGACGGTTGGGCTACCGATTGGAGATATTCATATGGTTCAATCCCTGAACCGAACTGCCACTCTGTGGACTGACCTGGAGACGATGAAGGTGCCTGGCATTCAGTCGGTTTATATCCCTCCTGAATCAACGGGCAGGTTCTGGGCTATTGTCTCAGTAAAGACCATGTATCCTGGTCACGCCAACCATGTTGGAAATGCTGTCATCTCAACCACCACCGGACACTATGGATTAAAGGGAGTCATTGTGGTTGATGATGATATATCAGCAGATGATATGGCAGGGATATGGTGGTCACTGGCTGTGCGCTACAACCCAGTTCAAGATACAGAGATTATTAAGAGAGGGCGTTCCACGCCCCTTGACCCATCGCTTCCCATCGATGCCAGGGACATAGTTTCACGGATTATCATGGACGCCACTATTCCTTATGAGTGGAAGGAAAAACCGCTTAAGATTACGATGGACGAAGAGGTGGAAAAGCGTGTCTTAAGCAGGTGGCAGGAATACGGTTTTGCCGAGCCCTATTAAGGTTTTATGGTTTTACCTGATGGGGCAATTGTAAAGGCTGAGCCTGTTAGGAATATATTAGCGGGAAGGTGTACAGATGAAACCGGTGCGCTATGACCAAAAGGAAATAGACCAATATCTAAAGGAGGGCTACTGGGACAAAACTATTTTGCCCGATTATTGGGATAGAAATGCCAAAGAGTGGCCTGATAAGGAGGCTTTAGTAGATTCAACAGGTAGCAGGTTAACCTGGTCAGAGGCCAAGCAGAAAATTGACAGGATTGCTTTAGCTATGGTCAAAGACCTGAAGCTCAACAGGGATGATAGGTTAATGGTGCAGTTGCCTAACTGCGTTGAGCAAGTTCTGGTGCGCCTTGCCTGTGAAAAGGCAGGTGTTCTATCTATTCCCGAAATGACTACCTTCCGCCAAACTGAGTTAAGGGAAATTGCCAGCCGGACAGAAGCAGTGGGTATAGTTATCCCTAAGGAGTATCGAAAGTTCGGCCACTACCAGATGGTAAAAGAACTTCAGACCGATTTGCCCAGCCTAAAACATATTATTGTTACCGGTGAGGATGTGCCTCAGGGTTGTATCTCACTCAAAGAGATAATGGAGCATCCCTATGAGCAGGAATATGACCTTGGTGAGCTGGAGGCCACAAAACTGGATGCTGTAGAGGAGGTGGGCTTTCTGGTTACGACCACCGGCACTACTGGTCTTCCCAAGCTTGTTGAACACCGAATTGCGGCTAGGGAAATCTGGACGGCGAAGGCCCATGTCAGGAACTGGGAACTCGGTCCTGATGATTGTGTTCTTGCCATTGCCCCGCTCGCCGGGGCGGCAGGGGGCACACCGGCTTATGTCACCGCCCCGGTAGCCGGAGCTAAGATTGCTTTAGAGTATGAGTATAGGGGGGAGGAAACCCTTGAGTTTATGGAGAAAGAGAGGGTTACTGTTATTGCTCTGGTGCCAACCCAGCTGGCTAGGCTGCTGCAATTGCCTCTGAATAAGTATGACCTATCTTCCATGCGCATCGTAAAAACTGCTGGTGGTTACCTGCCACCGCCTCTGGCGAAGGAGGCTGAGGAGAAATTCAGCTGCCCAATACTCGGTACCTATGGCACTCTAGATACAGGGTCAATATCCGGGGTACCTATAACTGCTTCTGAGGAGCAAAGATATACCACTGTTGGTAGACTGCACCCGGGAATTGAGATAAAGATATTGGATGACGATGGGAAAGAGGTGGAGCCAGGTGAGGCAGGCACACTCTGGTTTAAAGGTCCAGGCAACTCAATTGGTTACTACAGGGACCTTGAGAAGACTATGAGCGAAGCCTTTGATAAAGAGGGCTTTGCTACTCCCGGCGACCTGGTAACAGTTGCTGACGATAGATATTTGAAGATAATGGGCAGGAAGAAGGATATCATAATTCGTGGTGGACAAAATATCTACCCCAGGGAGATTGAGGACTATCTTCTAGCCCACCCAAAGGTGACCAATGCTGCCGTTGTACCTATGCCTGACCCGGCGATGGGTGAGCGGGCATGCGCCTTCGTCACTCTCAAAAAGGGAGAGCAATTTACCTTTGATGAGATGGTCAACTATCTGAAGACTAAGAAAATTGCTATGTTTAAGCTCCCGGAGAGGCTAGAAGTGGTGGAAACCTTCCCCCTGGTGGGCGAAAGTGGCAAGATAGATAAGAAGGAAATGGTTAAGGTGATAACTGATAAGCTAAGGGCTGAGGACAAAATAAAATAGTATCATCTGGAGAGGACATAATATTAAAAAAGCCAAAGGACAAAAGTTCATCCTGTTTGTCTGCTGTGGTAATCGGGAACGGAGCGTGATTGCAGAAAGGTTGCTACAGCAGAGGCTCAAAGAGAATCATCCCCAACTGGCAGACGAAGTAGAGATTGGCTCAGCTGGCATAGTCCCTAGAGAGTATCTTAGGCATGCCGAGGCAAAAGGAATAACATTTCAATATCCCTTTTTTGGCAAAAATCCTAATATTTATGCCATACAATATCTAGCTAAGGAGGGGATAGATGTATCTTCATATCGTTCTAGGGAGCTAACCAGAGACATGGTTTTGGAAGCAGATTTGGTTCTTGCTATAGACCGGCTTATAAAGGGAGAGGTGCTTCACCTCTATCCTGAGACCTCAGGCAAGGTATTTACTTTTAAGGAGTTTGTTTTTGGAGCCAAGTACCCGAACCTAGATATTGGCGACCCTATGAAGCTGCCAGATGTTGATGACGAAACGGGGGCATGGCTCTGGCCTGAGGGTTATCCGGATAGTTATATTGTCGAGATAGAGCAATGCTTGTTACATGGCATTGACAAGTTTGTCCAATATATTGGGGGGAAGAGTCTTAATTAGGGAGGTATAAAATTGGGCAAAGTGATAGTTATATTGGTAATGGCTGAGGAGAAGTGGGAAGAGGCCAACTTCTTGCGTCAGCAGATAGAATTATGTGGTCATGAAGCCAAGATTTTAGATATGGGTCTGTTAGGGAAGTCCCAGGGACCCTGTAATGTCACTCGTGAAGAGGTTATATTAGCCAGCGGGCGAGCCCCTGAGGAGGTTGCCCTTATAACTGATAGAGGGAAGCGGATGCCGATTATGGTGGATGGGGCTATACAAAAGGTTAGGGAACTGTACGCTGAAGGTAATATTGATGGAATTATAAGTATAGGCGGCACAACCGGGACCCAAATGGGAACCGGCATTATGAGGTCGCTTCCCTTTGGTGTGCCAAAGTTTGCCGTTTCTAGTACAGCATCACTCCCTGGATTTGCTTCAAGGTACATCGACACTGCTGATATAGTGCTGATGCACTCAGTGGTGGAGATTGCTGGGCTTAATGACCTGATGAGAAGTGTTCTAGCACGAGCTGCTGGAGCTATCTGTGGAATGGTGGAAGGTTCGGCTAAAGTTCCTATCTCCCTCCTTGGCAAAGGTGAAAAACCTTTAATTGCAATGACACATTTTGGACCGTGTGAGGAGTGTGCTGTAAACATCAGACGGCAGCTTGAGGAAAGAGGATATCAGGTCATTGGTTTCTCTGCTGCTGGTATTGGCGATAGGGCTATGGAGGAAATGATAGAGCGCCAAGATATCTTTGGCGCCGTAATTGACCTTGCTCCAGGTGGAGTAGGCGAAGAGCTGCTTGGCTTCTCCAGGGCAGCAGGTCCCACTAGACTTGAAGCCGCTGGCAAGAGGGGAATACCGCAACTTATTGCTCCGTGTGGCGTAAACTTTGGCAGTCCGCTTAAGAGAAAGTATAAGCCAGAGTATGAATTGCGGAAGAAGTATGACTATGATGCGGCACGCACCTTTATAAGGCTATCTAAAGAAGAGATGATTATGGTAGCAGATACTATGGCAGATAAACTGAATAAGGCCCGGGGTCTGGTAAAGGTTTTAATCCCTCTTGGTGGATGGTCATCATTAGATAGGAGAGGAACAGACTTCTATGATGCACAACTGGATAGAGCATTTGTTGACGAGCTAAAGAAGAAGCTAAGGCTAGATATAGAGGTTAGAGGGGTAGATGTTGACCTTGAGGCCCCTGAGTTTGCTCAAGCAATGGTTAACGCCTTTGATGAGGTGATGACGGCATGATTCATCAAAAGGTATCAAAGTAGGCGACATCAATGGTCAAGAAAGTTTTACTCGTTGGCACACTATCCATCCCATAAGCATCAGTTTACCCCTGAACTAGCTCAGATAGATGAGTGACGTCTCGGATAGTTTTTCTGTCATTGCGAGCCGAAGGCGCGGCAATCTCGGTGGGGGTATTCCTTGAGATTGCTTCGGGGCTAAGTTCCTCAGAGTGCTTACCAGTGAAGGCTTTGAGGTTGATATCGCTGTCAGTGGCAAGCTGGCTCAGGCTCTGCTGGGGGAAAAGAAGTATGACCTTTGCCTCATTGACATCAGGCTACCTCTAATGACTGGTGAGGAACTTTATTAATGGCTGGAAGAGAAACATCCGAAATTGGCAAGCGGGGTAATATTCACTACCAGTAACGTGATAGCTGAAGAGACAGGGACTCTTATAAAGCAAAGCGGCAGGCCATTCCTGCCCAAACCGTTCACCCCTGCTCAGCTAAAGGACATAGTCAGAAAAACACTGAGGCAAATAGAAAATCGAATTAGAAAATCATAGAAGGTCACAAAAACTCGTTTTGCCACCCCTTTAGATAAAAGTCCAACTTGTGTAAGAATAAAAAGGCTGGGTATTGGTATACAAAAGATACCCAGCCCTCGGCAATATTGATACCCGCGATATAAGCCTTAACTCTTCCCTATCCTGAACATCTTAGTCCCACATACGGGGCAGACACCCTGAGTTGCCGGCTTGCCATTCTTCATAGTTATGCTTTTAGTATCCTTCATTTCCCTCTTGGTGCGGCATTTCATACAATATGCTTGCATTGGTGTACCTCCCTTTTTGATTATGAACGATAAACTATTTTTTCCGTAATGTCAATAGGTATAGGAGTAATAAAAGCTCGTTTTGCGCAATGTCATACAACATTGTTATATGTTGTTTGTCTTCAACCACTTAAAGTTCATTCAGGTATTTGTGCCTATGATTCAGGAAGTTTTTATAGAGCTGGTAGTGTTCTGTCTCCTCATATCTGATTGGTTTAATAGGTATATGGTCAAAGCTATAAATCGTTGCACCTGGACATGCCAGGAGAATTGGAGAGTGGGTAGCAATAATGAATTGAGCATGCCCCTCTTGACTAAAGCCTTTTAGTGTTCTAAGTAATTCCAACTGGCTTGTTGGCGATAGAGAGGTCTCTGGCTCGTCCATAAAATAAATCCCTTTAATCTGATATCGGGCCTTAAAGTATGACATGAGAGATTGTCCGTGGGATTTAGTTATTAAGGAGCTTCCACCGAAATATTCTAATATCTTAGGAGTTGCTGCCGCCCACTCGTCTAGGGATTGAGCAAAATCTTGAAATATTTGGGATGCGAAAAATGAGCCTGGCACAGAACCGTTAATCCATTCGACATCAATAAAGTTATGCAGCTTGTCCTCATAGGGATTAACTTCAAAACGTCTTCGTTCTATACCCTCCCACATATGAACACCGCACTTGAGGCAAATAGCTTTCAACAGTGTCGACTTTCCTGTGCCGTTTTCCCCTATAAAGAAGGTCACTGGTGTAGAAAATACAACATCTTGGGTTTCATTCACAAGCTTCAGGTTAAAAGGATATTTTCCCTTCGTTGGATATTTTGCAGGATAAAGGGTAACTTTCCTGAGATGCACCGCGATGTTCCTAATCTAGAATAAGACCAACAAGCTTTGGATTATGTCTTATCTGCATACTCTGATTCTACCATAGAAGTATATGTTATAGCACAATAATCTTAGCTACAGCTTTCGCATTTATTCTATGGCGGCAACTTTTGTCAAAAGTATTTGTGGGGCAATCTGCTGGGGGACCATACCGAACTGCACTTTATAGCATAATGTTCAGCGCTATAGTTGGATTTATAGCTTCTTAATTCCTCAGATTGTCGGCGGTGTGCTATACTTATTCGTCAGGGGATTCAATAGGTTAGATGTGATATCACTTATCTCGAAGGAGGCTTATCATTAGGATAACTAGGTTTTACTTACCAACAAAAATTATCTTTGGCTCTGGCAGCCTTGCTCAATTGGGCTCGGAGGCCAGGAAGATAGGGCGGAGGGCTGTTCTGGTTACCGGCATCAGTAGCATGCGCAAAACAGGCGTGCTCGATAGGGTAGCTAAGGACCTGAAGGCTAGTGGGGTTAATGTTTTAGTTTTCGATAAAGTCGAGCCTAATCCACGTGCCTCTACAATAGACGAAGGCAGTAAAATAGCGCGCCAGGAGAAGGCAGACCTAATCATAGGTTTGGGGGGCGGCAGCGCTATGGATGCAGCTAAAGGAATAGTATTAGCCAGCAGTGGGACTGAGCCAATCTGGCACTATGTTGTGGCTGAAGCCGAGGTGAAAGGGCCTGTGCCATCACTGATTCTAGTCCCGACTATAGCTGCGAGTGGCTCTGAAGCTAATAACGGGGCGGTAATTACCAATTGGAATACCCATGAGAAGAGGGTATTAAACAGCCCTCATTTTTTCGCTAAGGTTTCTATTGTTGACCCTGACCTGACACTCACCCTGCCTGAAAAGCCGACTGCACAAGGGGGAGTAGATATCTTTTGCCATTTAGTAGAATCTTACCTCACTGCTGAGGAATCCTCCCCGTTAACCGATGGCATAATGGAAACGACAATGAGAATGGTGGTAGAGTCTTTGCCTCAAGTATTAGCTAGTCCGAATAATGTTGAGGCGCGGACCAGACTTTCGTGGGCCAGTGCCATTGCCTGCTCCCAATTTGCAACACTGGGTGGAGGAGCTGGTGTCATGACCCTCCATGGTGTTGAACATCCTTTAAGTGGGTATTACGACATTGCTCATGGCGATGGTTTAGCTGCTCTTCTCCTGTCGTGGATGAAGTATACATTTCCAGTAAAAGGCGAGAGGTTCTACTCCCTGGGCGGGAAAGTCTTCAGCGAGACAGATGGAATTCTAGCCACTGAGAAGTGGTTAGAAAGAGTAGGAATGAAGCTGCGACTCAGTGCCCTTGGCATTGAGTCAGAGCGCCTTGAGGAGCTGGCAGCCTGCGCTGTGATAACTGCCCCCTGGCTCAAGCATCACCCAAGATTACTGGACATCGCCAACATTAAGCAGCTCTATCAAGATTCCTACTAACTCATCATCCAGGCAAGCCAGGTTGCTCAGGCTATTTATCCCGCAGAAAGAAGGCAGATGTCAGATTGTGGGAGGCGAAACTCCCGAGGAAATCGGTGCCAATCTGGCTGTCAAACTACGGGAGGCTCAGATATTGTAGTGTTAAAATTACATTGTGGGCGGGCTCTGCCAGGGGAAACTGAGGTACTAGGGGTCTTGGTTTTTCATCCCCTAGTTTAAATATTTTACCTCCCCCTCCCGTGTGGTTGGCCTCAGCTGTAATCGGGCAAGTGGCATCCCGCCCTTCCTTATTACCTTATCATTTTGCGAATTGAACGAAAGTCCATTTTGTTCACCGTTCAGTATTGCAATTGTCCCAACACGAGGTGTACGCTAATCGAAAGCTTTACATCCCTGGGGTCCAAGAATCAACCGATACAGGAATCCAAAGTATTATCTATCCCTGTGAAAAGGAAGAATGAAACAGAAGTGGGTTCGGATACTGCTGATTATTGCGGGAACACTCTCTGTGGGGCTGGGAATTCTGGGGATATTTGTACCTGGTTTGCCTACGACTCCTTTTCTTCTACTTGCAGCTGCATGCTACGCGAGAAGTTCACAAAGGTTTTATGATTGGCTGCTGAATAACAAATATTTCGGGAATTACATTAGGAATTACCAACAAAGAAAAGCGGTTCCATTAAAGGTAAAAGTCCTGACCCTCGCTCTGCTATGGATAACAATTGGATGCTCGGTCATGTTCGCAGTTGAGGTCTTTCTTGTTAGAGTTTTCTTGATTCTAATAGCTATCGGTGTGTCCATACACATCTTCTCTCTCCGAACCTTACGTTAATGAGTCAAGGGTATCGTCACAGAAGTCTTGCCATCTAAGTAGCGCACGTCTAGCAGGGGTAACAAAAGCTTGAGTTGTTACCTCAGAGGTAAAAGAGAGAGTCCTCCCAGCTATCAGTGTGGAGAGCCCCTGGCCGGTTTACTTGACTTTTTCACAAAAATCTCTTCCTCTTCCAGCTTGGAATTTAGAAAAGGGGAGTAAAATCACACAACCAAGGGCTACCAAGCATAATCAAGGCTAAAAATATAGTGCCAACAGCCCTCAGCGAGCTTGTCAGTTAAGCCAGTTAGGCATATAGTGGAATGTCAGAGGGTCAATTTCCAGAAATAGCCAGTATGGAAACAGTTAATCCAGTAGTTCGTGATTTTATCATCTTCTGCGCTCAGCGTCAGGGGAAGGGATGGCCAGCTCTCTATGATGAGATGTGTTGGGTGAGTGGGCGTCGGCTGTTCAAGGGGCTGGGCTACGCCGATTTAAGAGAGCTGGGGCTATCCTTCAGCCTCACCAATATAGAAGAAACTATCAGGATGGTAGACACCGTCGTAGCTCAAAAGTAGGATTGCTGCTACTTGATGTGGAGTTAAGCCGACCTAAATTTTGCTTTACTTTTTATCATCCCTCTTTGATAGATAGCCTCGTTTGCCCGCTTAAAGCGCTTTAAGGGAGTGTGAATCCGATGTCAAAAACAATAAAAAATATAGCGGTAAGCCTATTATTGGCGGCTATTGTCGTCGTATCTTTGGGGGTTGGCTGTGCCCTGGGCACCAGAACCTCCCCAGAGCAGGGTCTGGGTATTGTCGAGCAGGCGTGGAACATAATCCTGGAGGATTATGTGGATAAGGAGAGGCTTGACACTGGCACGTTAAGCCAGGGAGCTATCAAGGGTATGGTGGAGGCACTGGATGACCCCTACACCTCCTACTTAGATGCCGAAACCTACCAACTGAGTTTGGGGAACCTGGAAGGGAAATTTGAGGGCATTGGAGCCCACGTAGCAGCTAAGGATGGGCAGCTAGTAATTATTGCCCCGATTGCTGATTCACCGGCGGATAGGGCGGGCATCAGGGCCGGTGATATAATTCTGGAAATCGATGGCAGGTCTACCTCAGGGATGAGCCTAGCTGAGGCTGTGCTCATCATCCGTGGTCCTGAAGGGACGACGGTTGCTCTTCTTGTCCTTCACCAGGGCGAGACCGAACCAGAGGTGATTGAGATAGTTAGAGCTGAGATTGAGCTGCCCAGCGTCCGCTTTGAGATGAGGGGGGACATCGCTTACATCAATATCACCTATTTTTCTGAGCGTACCGATGAAGAGCTATCCCTGGCGCTGGAGAGTGTAGCCCAGCAAGTGGCTGTCGGCATTATCCTTGACCTGCGCGGCAATGCTGGTGGCTTACTGGAAACAGTGATTGATGTAGCTGGCTTCTTCCTGAAGGAGGGCGTGGTGGTCGATGTGGTGGATAATGAAGGAAAGCATACTGCTTCCTCAGTCAAGCCCAGCCAAATAGCTACCGACCTGCCTTTGGTTGTTCTGGTAGATGGTTATAGTGCTAGCGGCAGTGAGGTGCTGGTTGGAGCCCTGCAGGACCATGCTCGTGCCACCATTGCTGGCAGTAGAACCTATGGCAAGGGCAGTGTCAATATCCTGCGCCAGCTTAAGGATGGCTCAGGGTTATATATCACCACTGCTCGCTGGCTCACCCCCAAGGGTCGCCTCATAGAAGGTGAAGGGTTGTATCCCGACTATGAGCTTGAGCTTGAGGGCGAGGATGCCATCCAATGGGCTATAGACTTACTGAAGAGCAGCGAATGTC
>Ga0209986_10003814_pt1 | contig 13029 bp, 11 predicted proteins | sample BlataG_FD_183168 | JGI IMG/M metagenome (GOLD analysis project Ga0209986, IMG submission 183168) | Deep subsurface microbial communities from Black Sea to uncover new lineages of life (NeLLi) - Black_00105 metaG (SPAdes) (version 2) | ecosystem: Environmental > Aquatic > Marine > Oceanic >...
TTTACGTCCGTATGAAGTTTTAGGGACAGAAATTGTTAAAGATGGCTATAAATGGGCAATGGCACATTATTGGTCACCTATAGCCGTTAGGCATTTTCAATTAACATCTAAGGATAATGATTACTCGACCTCACCGATTTATCAAAATCCAGGATGGGGTACTATTGCAGGAATGGGTGCTAATTAATTGCTTAGTATTTTCATGGTAGATAGTAATATCTTAGAAGTGCAAGTTTATAATTCAAATCACTGGTGTCCGGTTGTTAAAAAGTTAAAAAACATATAAGTCAATTACAATAAGGCTTTCAGTTAAGTTCTTTGATTTTTGGATTTGAAATTTCGAGCTTTGAGGCAAAAATATGAACTCAGAAAAATATATTTTTGCACAGCTGATGTCGTTTTTACCCAAGTATGAATTTCAAAAATGTGTTGACAAGTATTCTGGAGATTATAAAACTCAATGGTTTACTTGCCGCATTCATTTTTGGACAATGTGTTTTGCCCAGTTAACCTTTAGAGAAAGCTTAAGGGATATTGAGAACACCCTTACTGCTCTTTCTGGCAGGATATATCATTGTGGCATTCCGCAACCAGTACCCCGAAGTACTTTATCCGAAGCAAACGAGATAAGGGATTGGCGAATTTATGCTGATTTTGCCAGTATATTAGCTGCCGAAGCACGTATTCTTTACAAAACCGACAACGATTTTCTTTTGGATTTGGAAAATATGGTTTATGCGTTTGATAGTACAACTATCGACTTATGTTTAAACCTTTTTCCCTGGGCAAAGTTCCGTCAAAACAAAGGGGCTGTTAAAATGCACACTTTGTTGGATGTAAGAGGTAATATCCCCAGCTTTATCCATATAACCGATGGATTATGTCATGATGTAAATGCATTGGATTTATTACCAGTGGAGCCAGGGGCTTTTTATCTTATGGATAAAGGATATATCGACTATGCACGTTTATATGCAATGCACCAACAACAAGCATTTTTTGTCACAAGGGCTAAAGATAACATGGCATACAAACGGTTATATAGCAGTCCGGTAGATAAATCGATCGGTCTTAAATGCGATCAGACTATTTCACTTACAGGATACTATGCAAAAAAAGATTATCCAGAATTGCTTAGAAGGGTAAAGTATTACGACTCAGTAAATCAAAGAACGTTCGAATACCTGACAAACAACTTTCTTGTTACAGCAATTATAATAGCTATGTTGTACAAAGAGCGTTGGCAGGTTGAATTGTTTTTCAAATGGATAAAACAGCACTTACGTATTAAAGCCTTCTATGGTACAAGTTTTAATGCCGTTTGTGTTCAGATTTGGATTGCGGTCTGTGTATATCTCTTAGTTGCAATTGTAAAAAGAAAATTGAAAATGGAGCAGAGTTTATACACAATTCTACAAACTTTAAGCTTATGCCTATTTGAGAAAACGTCTATAAATCAACTATTTGAAAAACAAAATTACAAATTCAAAGAACATGATAACTATAACCAATTGAAATTGTTTGAGTTATAACCGGACACTAATGAATTCAAATTAGTATTTATATAAAGCTATTCAAAAAGTCGATAATAAAAATAATTATCTAAGTAACCGCATTGCTTACTTTTTATGCACCAATTTGTATATGCGTTTTACATAAAATGGAATCAGGATTGGAATAAGAAGTGACTTTTTAAATAGCCTTTGTTTATTAGCCGGATAAAAAACCAGTTTAAAAATCAATTTAGATATTTGAGTAGTATAAAATGAAACTAAAAAAAACAAATTATTTTACATGCATATTCAGAATTTTTACTCTGTCTTTAGTTGTATTAACTTCATGTAAAAATAAAAGTAGTCAACAAGTCAAAGTTGATGCAGTTGTAACCATTAATAAAAGTGTCAAAACCAAACCATATGATCCGATGATATTTGGAGGGTTCATTGAACATTTTCACCGCCAGGTATATGGGGGGATATTCGAGCCGGGTTCACCATTGGCAGACAAACAGGGTTTCCGTACAGATGTAATTGAAGTATTGAAGGAGTTAAAACTGCCAGTGATCCGTTGGCCGGGGGGCTGTTTTGTTGACGGTTACCATTGGATGGATGGTATTGGTAACAACCGGGAACCCAAAGATGATATACGTTGGGGAGTAATTGAACCCAATACCTTTGGCACAGATGAATTTGTAGAATTTTGCCATCGCCTGGGCGCTGAGCCTTATATTTGCCACAACGGGCTGGCTGAAGTACAGGAAATGACAGACTGGCTAGAATATTGCAATCTGACTGATGGGAAGTTTGCCTCTTTAAGAAAACACAACGGGCATGTGGCTCCTCATCGTGTAAAATTCTGGAGTGTTGGCAATGAAAGGGGGGGAAAGGAATATATCCATAATGTTCGGGACGGAGCCAAAGGAATGAAAGAACTTGATTCAACTGTATTAGTAACCTGTTCAGGAACACATGGTGGTGATGGAAGACAGATAGACCATTATCTTTTTGAAACTGCGGGTAAATATCTAGACTACATTTCTATTCACCAATACTGGGTACAAAACTATCAGAAACACCATACCCCAGATTATATGAGCTGCATCCTCAGGTCGGAAGAACCAGACCAATATATTGAAAATGTAATAAAGTCATTAGATAAAGCCAGCTTAAGGGGCAAAATTAAAATAGCATTCGACGAGTGGAACCTTAGATCCTGGCACCACACGGGATTCCCACGTATGAAAAAAGCTGACTACCAAGCCCCGGAAATAATAGAATTGATAAATGCACGGAATAAAAGTCTGGACAATTCTCTTTATACCATGGCTGATGCGTTGTTTGCCGCATCATTTATCAACGCCTGCTTACGTCATGCAGAAGACGTTGAGATGGCAAATATAGCTCCAATTGTTAACCAGACAGGGCCCTTGTTTGTACATCCGGAAGGGGTTGTACGGCGACCACACTTTCATACCATGGCAATGTATGCAAATATGCTTGAAGAATATGTTGGAACATCTAATATTCAATCCGATTCTATTCGTAATGGTGAAAAATCAGTCTCTGTTGTTGATGCGGTTGCAACATCTGATGAGGCAGGCGAAAAATGGGTGATTAGCCTGGTTAACCGTGAGCCGGATAATGTTACAGCTTGTAAAGTCAAGCTGGGGGATTACTTACTTGATGGTGAATTTGAAGCTACAATATTATCGGGAGATTCACCTGATGCTTATAATGATATTGAGCACCCTGACCGTGTGATACCGGAGAAGAAAACTTTTACATTTCATAGAGGTATTGTGAATTTACCACCACACTCGCTAACTATTTTTAGCATTGATTGTTCCTGTCAATGGTAGATGTCTATACCACATACCTACGAGAGGAAACCCTTAGGATCTTTTCTATTAAATTCAACCACCTCCCCCTCCCTTTGGTCGGGTACTCCCCGCCCGACTGAACGAATCAGTCGTCCGGGCGGGCCCGCCTGAATGACACAGTCGGGCAGGCTCCTTGTCCAAGCCCCAAAGGGATCCCTTCGGGAGAGGAAAATTTTCTGCAAAACTGTTAGCCGGATATTGTCAGAAAAAACCAGAAATACCAACCCGACAGGAACTATTTGATTGAACTGGAAGTAGCAATCCCTGCCAATATCCAAACCTGGTTTGTCATCGAATAATTTTTTCCTTTGACTAAAATGCTTTATCTTAATAAATCAGCAGATTATTAATCGAACTCAGGTTAATACATATCTAATAGCTATTATTTGCAGAAAATAGCCTTGTGTTTTAAGCAATAATTGCAGATAAAAGCCTTGTATTTTTAACAAATTTTATTTTGAAATGATCTATCCTGAAAAATTCATAAAATTTATGAATACGTCAGGCTATAAAAATATTAATAATTTCATTAGAAAAGGATGTGTGTTCTATTCCTTAATAAAACGGATACCTGGAGCGCCTAACGATGAGTTTCACCTGCCGAAAAGCTTAAACGCACAGAGCTTTGGACTTTGCAAATACTTCATTAGAAACACTGAACGTAACTCATTTGAAACACTGCTTTTCGGTCAGGTGGAAACTTTTGTTAAGCCGTAATTAAACACGAAGTACTGGATTTGGATCAATGGAAAGCTAGCTGTATTTGAAGGGCAGTTGAAACGGGGACCCAATCCATAAGAACCGGGATGGGTGATGGACAGGAATTCACGATTATTGGATCAGGTTTGAAATCGCATACAAAGGGACTACAGTTATTTTTCCATATTTTGAGAAATTTTCAAGGGATATCCTGATTCCCTTGGATGATTCTTTCTCATCAATAAACAGATTCAGACTTTGCATCTTTCCAGTACTACCTGATTTAACTTCAACGGGTACGATATGGCTTTCTTGTTCTATTAAATAGTCAAAGCAAATATAATCATAAAACATTAAATTATCAAGGCTAGAATAATTATCACTCATTAAATAGTCAGGGCAAGAATGCCACCTTGGAAAGACTATCTTATATACAGTTACATTCAATACCAATCTCGAGATAATGATCCCATCACGGACATCAATCGTCGGATTCCTGGTAGGCTGGACAATTGTTGCTTCAATTGTTTACTCTGTATTTCTTGTACTAAGAAGTTCTCTTGATTAATTCTTGTAATTTACTCACAATATCAGGCTTTCCTTTTATTTCACAAAGAGGTGCTAATTGTTCTAAAATATAGACTGTGTCAAGACCTATACCATGTCTTAAGATTATTCCTTCAACATCCATCCAATCTTTTGTTCGATTGGCAAATGATTTCAAAATAATAAGATCTTCTGCTGAACAGGTTATCAATGTACAATCTGTATGGAAAGAAAATGTTGTCGCACGTTTGATCATTTGATCTTCAAATGGCAGCCCTGAAAGAGAAATATCTATTGAAACTCCATTTGAAGCGTATAATAAAAGGACTCTATTCCTAAATGCAAAATCTTCTGCATCAGTAATTCGAGATTTAAATTTTTTCAATAGATTTTTAACATACTTCTCTTCATTTCCAAATCCACATAATAAGCAAAGATCAATATCTTGAGTCATTCGTATTTCACCCCAACGAAGTACTGCTAATCCCCCTATAAAGCAAAATGGCCAATCCCATTTTTCAAAAGTTTCTTGAAATTCTAATCCTGCTTTAAATATTGAATTTAAGGGTTCTGTCCTTTTGCTATCAATCATGTATTGAATTCATCTGTTTTTTTAGTCTCATAAAAATCTTCTGTTGTTCAACTAAGCCACTACTTAAACGGGGTTTACGATGTTCAAATGCATATTGTAACATCTCATCAAGAAACATCTGATTTTGACTATAATAATCATCTGCTCTTAATTCCTTTAGTTTGACATTATATAAAGCAGATTCAGCTTTCTCCCATGTCTCTATCCATTTTTCAATTTCTTTTCTTTTTGAATCTTCCATTTTAAAATATTCTCTTCCTATTTATGGGTAAATATTCTACCGCAAATTACCATATAATCCTCATATATCCAAGTAAAAACTGATTCCATATAAAACTCCTTTTTATAAAGAACATAGCTTCGCAAAGCAATTAAAAAGGTTAATACTATTCAAATGAAACTACTAAATTTGAATGATTGTGGAATAAGGCTAAGGCTGAGGCTGAGGCTAAGGAAAAAAAGAAAATAAAAAAGAATTAAATCAAGAGTCCAAAGAGGTAATAGGTGAGTAGGTATACCAGCAAGATAAAAGCAGGTAAAGACACATTACCATGATAATAAGTATGCTATAAATCAGAAGGTTAAGTATAAATAATAAATAACAGATGAAGAATACCTTGAGATTAAATAATAAAGTAAAATATGATTAAACTTTATATCTGATAAATAAAAAACCTTAGCCTTAGCCTTAGCCTAAGCCTAAAAAATTACAGGGCAATTAGAAAGAGGCATAACTTATTGTATATCAGATTATGTTTTTGAAATTCCGATACATATAAAATATCCCGAGTCAGTTTGATACACTTGTTGATTTGTATGAATAATTTGGTGTAACAAAGTGCTTAGTGGCTAGTAGAAAGTAGTAGGTTTTCGGTAACGAAGTCCGCCCTGTGCTTGCGCACCGAAGTGCTTCAGCACACAGGTATGAAATAGCGATAAGATCGCTTGAGCTTTAGCTCAATTTCACTGGGCAAGCCCCGTGAAACACACGAGGACGGACCCTAAGGGTTTGGGGCTACTACACCAGAAGTGACATTGTCCTGTCAATGGTAGATGTCTATACCACATACCTGCGAGAGGAAACCCTTAGGGTCTTTTCTATTAAATTCAACCACCTCCCCCTCCCTTTGGTCGGGTACTCCTCCTTGTCCAAGGAGGAGTATTTTCTGCAAAACTGTTAGCCGGATATTGTCAGAAAAAACCAGAAATACCAACCCGACAGGAACTATATGATTGAACTGGAAGTGGCAATCCCTGCCAAGAGCCAAACCTGGTTTGTCATCGAATAATTTTTTCCTTTGACTAAAATGCTTTATCTTAATAAATCAGTAGATTCAGAACTCCTGATCTCTCGCAGGCTCCACTGTCGCGGTTTTAAAAAACAGCTTGAGATTTGTGCCTGGAAAAACTGTTTCATAATCATTTAGCGTTTGACATATTTCCCTTATAGCCATATTGTCCCTGGGTGTTGATAAGCTATTTAATCTTACAGTAAGAGTATTTGCCTGTTACTGTGCGGTCAACAATGATCAATCCGGGTTGTTTCTTCTTGGCCATTTCAGGGGGAAACAATGAATCCGTAATGATTCCTTCCATATGTATAGGGTTCAAAATGCCACGATAATTTACCTGTGAAATACATCGGGGATATTATATCAGGCCGACAATATTACCCTCATTATCTATAGTGATTCGTTCAGAAGCCGGATGAGCCGGTAATCCCGGCATACGCATGATATTCCCGGTAATAGGAATTAAAAATCCTGCGCCTGCCGCGATTTCAATTTCTCTAACGGTGACAATAAAATCCTTGGGCCTCCCCAATAATGTAGGATTATCCGACAGGGATTTCTGCGTTTTTGCGATACAAACCGGGAGCTTTTCCAGACCCAGGGTCGAGATCTTTTTCAGATCCTTTTTGGCCTGTGCCGTGTAGTCAACATATTCCGCTCCGTATATTCGGGTCGCCACGGTTTCTATTTTTTTCTCAACATCCCAATTCCAGTCATACATGGGAACAAACTTTGGCGGGTTGGTTTCCACTACTTCGATTACCCGTTTGGCTAATTCAATAGCCCCGGCCCCGCCTTTTGCCCAGTTTTCTGCTACCGCAAATTTAATTCCCATGTCCCTGGCCTTGTCTCTTATCACTTCGACCTCCTCTTCAGTATCACTATTAAACCTATTCAGGACAATGACCGGTGTTACATTGAATTGTTTGATATTTTCAAGATGCTTTTCAAGATTGGGTAAACCTTTCAACAGGGCTTCGCAATCCGGTTCTGTCAGAGTTTTTAAGTCTGTTCCACCGTGATATTTCAATGCCCTTATTGTAGTTGTTAATACTACTGCCTTAGGAGAGAGACCTGAACTTTGACATTTAATGTCGAAGAATTTTTCAGCCCCCAGATCAAAACCAAAACCAGCCTCAGTAACAGTATATTCCGAGAAGGTCATGCCCAGGCGCGTAGCGATAACTGAATTTGTTCCCTGTGCTATATTTGCAAAGGGTCCGCCATGTATAATCGCCGGATTTCCTTCTATGGTTTGAACAAGGTTGGGTTTAATGGCATCTTTCAGCAAAGCAGCCATAGCACCATCTGCTTTTAAGTCACGGGCATATATGGGCTCTTTATCAAATGTATAGCCGACAAAAATATTGCCGAATCGCTCCTTCAGATTATTCAAATCGTCAGCAAGACATAAGATTGCCATGATTTCCGAAGCAGCAGTTATATCAAAACCTGATTCCCTCGGTATACCCGATGTGGTACCTCCCAATCCCACTATTATTCTTCGCAGTGACCTGTCGTTCATATCAACAACTCTCTTCCAGGAGATGGTACGCGGATCCAGGTTAAGGGAATTCGTTTTACTCTGGATGGAATTATCTATCACGGCTGACAGCAGATTGTGTGATTTTTCAATAGCAGCAAAGTCTCCTGTAAAATGAAGATTGATGTCCTCCATCGGAAGAACCTGAGAGTACCCCCCTCCTGTTGCTCCGCCTTTTATTCCGAAAACGGGACCCAATGAGGGTTCTCTCAGGACCACGGTTGTTTTTTTACCTAATTTGTTTAATCCATCTGAAAGTCCTATTGCTGTAGTTGTTTTGCCTTCACCTGCCGGTGTGGGCGATATAGCCGATACCAGTATCAGGTTACTCTGCTCCACTCTATTAAGATTGATCAATGATAATGGGAGTTTTGCTTTATTTTTTCCATACATCTCGATATCATTATCACCGATTCCAAATTTTTTGGCTATATCAGTGATGTGTTGAAGCTTTACTTTTTGCGCAATTTCCAGATCGTTCATGATTGTTGTATTAATATTGGTTTCATGGACTAATTAAGACCGGCATCAGATATTATGCGTGGTACGACGGATTCCCAGCCTACCGACATCAGGTGAAGGCCATTTATTCCCTGTTTGGTTTTTATGGCCTCGATAATTTCAAGGGCAATCTGAATACCCAGTTCCTCATATGTCTCTTCCCTGGCGTTTTCAAAATTCCTGAGTATTTTCTCAGGTACATTTACACCCGGTATTTTGTAATGCAGATACTGCGCCATCTTATTACTTCTGATGGGTGTTACTCCCGCCAGAATATATACCTTGTCAAGGATACCCCTCGCGTACAGTGCCTCCAGCCAACGGTCAAGTCCAACAGGATCAAATATGAGGTTGGTCTGGAAAAACTGGGCGCCTGCATTCATTTTTTTATGCTCTCTTAATGCCTGGAATTTGGGTTCAGATGCGAATGGTGAAGCCGCTGCACCAAGAAATAATTGTGGGGATGACTTCATTTTCCTGCCATCAAGATATATCCCCTCATCTCTTATCCTTCTTAATATCCATAACATCTGGACCGCATCCACGTCGAGGATATTTGTATTGCTTGTGGGTGAGGGTCCGATACGTGCATTATCACCTGTTATGCATAATACGTTTCGCACACCCATCAGATTTGCACCTACTATATCAGATTGTAATCCGCTCCGTGTTTTATCCCTTGCGGCGATCTGAAGAACAGGGTCTGCATTTAGCTCTGCAGCGACCTTGCAGCAAGCCATACTTGACATTCGGGGGATCGCAGATGCACTGTCTGTAAAGTTGATGGCAGCCACATGTTCCTTAACCATTTCAATATCACGCTTCAGCTTGCCGGTTGCTGTACCCAGGGGAGGTGCCACCTCTGTGGTAACTACGAATTTCCCGCTTCGCAACTGTCGTTCAAGTTCTGATATTGGTTCCTCATAAGCCGGTGGATGATACTCTGAATCCCCCTGCCACCACTCAGGTTGTCTTACCGGTCTGAATACGCTGTCCCAGGCAAAGGATTTTTTCACCTTATCGCGCGATAGAAGACTTTTAAAAAATGCTCCCGTACCAAATTTCCGGATCTGCCTGGCAACATCGCCCCAGGTCTCGGTTCCTACCTTGTCCCAGTCCAGAGGAGGCAATACCTCAAGCAAAATTTCCTCTCTCCCCATTTTAAAAGCACGCTCATAAATCTTATACCATATGCAAGTCCGTGTCTCGTCAACATAACATTTTTCTGCAGATGAGCCCCCGCAGGGACCATTTCTCATTCCTTTGGGACACTCCATCGGACAAATAAATGCAGTCTCCTGCAACAGACAGTTACCGCACATCCTGCAACCGAACAAAGGGCCTTTAACCCAGCGTTCAATCTTCCTGAGTAGCCTCCTGCCAAATTTTTCCTTCTTAAAAGGTAAGAATGGTGGTTGCCACCTTCTACCCGGTGTAAATAACGACATACATGTTTGGATTTGTAATAAAATGCACAGGCAGGAGACTATTCCCTTCTCTGATAATACTCAACAAACCTCATTGCAAAATCATCCCTTCCGAGCAAGAGGTCTGCGGCTCTGACGGAGGCTGTAATTTTCACAGGATTTACTATGGGGCAGGTCACTCCGTAAAATATCGAAAGTGTCACAAAAGCATTGTTCAACACCTCTCTGTTTGGCAAACCGAAAGAGACATTACTGGATCCCTCGGTCATATTTAATCCTAATTTATCATGAACCAGTTTTATGGTCTCCAGTGTTACCATACATGCATTCGGATCAGCGCTTACCGCCATGGTCAGCGGATCGATTATAACATCTTCTGGATTCATGCCTTGTTTGATGGCTCTTTGCAGGATTTTATCGGCAATACTCAATCTCTTTTGCGGATCATGAGTTATACCGTCATCATCCATTACCAATCCTATTACTGCTGCACCATACTCCTTTGCAATAGGGAGAATGGTATTAAGGGATTTCTCTTCTCCGTTAACTGAATTGATAAGACATTTTCCATCAGCAACCTTGAGAGCAGCTTCAATCGCTTTAGGATTAGGTGAGTCCAAACAAAGCGGGACATCAAATTTCTCCTGGAGTGATTTAACCGTTTCAGGCAGCAATTTCTCATCATCAACACCCGGGTATCCGACATTTACATCCAGCACATCGGCTCCTGCATCAATCTGAACCTTTGCCAGTTCGTGAACGAATTCAAAGTTATTCTCTGATAAGGTTTCAATCAATTTCTTTCTCCGCGTGGGATTAATGCTTTCACCGATGATGATTACCGGGCCATCGGTATTGATTACGACCTCGCCGGACTTGCCTCTTAAGTATGTTTTCATAAAGTTCAATTTTGAAAGTTAGGAGACCAATGCGTTAAGGTAGTCAACCGCACCCTGGGGATCAGGCGAATAAAAGTTAGCTCCTATCTGTGCACAAAACTCATTCGTTACAGGGGCACCTCCAATGAGTATCTGCGTATCGGCATATTTTGCCTTCAGCTCCTTGACAGTCTCACCCATATTCGTCATGGTTGTTGTAAGCAGTGCGGAAAGACCTACAATACAGCCAGGATGTTGTTCAATCAATTCCTCAAACTTCCCTGTAGGGACATCCACACCAATGTCAATGACCTCCCAGCCACCACCTTCAACCATCATTGCCACAAGATTCTTACCTATATCATGTAAATCTCCTGCAACGGTACCTATGACAAATACTCCCTTTCGTTTGGCTTCACCAGACTGAAAGTAAGGTCTCAGGTGCTGCATCGCACCACTCATGGCTTTTGCTGACATCAGCATCTGGGGCACGAATATCTCATTCTTGCTGAACTTATTGCCTACAATTCCCATTGCAGGTATTAAGCCATTCTCCAGTATATCGTTGGGGCTAATGCCTTCATCCAGCGCTTTCTTTGTTAATTCATCCGCTCCGTCCTGCCCTTTCATATCGGGTGGATAGGGAGACTCTTTGTTGATTTTTCCGAATTCAATGCATTTAGAAATTTGTTCCAGTAAAATGTTCATGATTTTGTACTTTGATTTAGTAACTTGTTATTAATTATATAGGTTATTAATTATAGGTCATGTTATATTGTACTCCAAACTTCTCCTTATTCATGTATTTCGTATAATAAGTTTTGGTTGTATTACGAATTGTTCATTGATCTCCCCTCCCGTGCTTTCTATCAACCTGGCTGTATGCCTTGCCATCTCCCCGTAGCAGGAATCCACCACAGTGATCGATGGTTCAAAAAATTCAGTCAGTTCGGTGTTTCCATAGGATACCAGAGAAACCTCTCCGGGTATATCGATCCTCCAGTTCTTCAGCCTGCCAAGTACCTTTATAGAATCAATATCGGAGAAGGAAAGTATACCTCCTATTCTTTCCTTCTTAATCAACTCAAGACTTAATCCCCTTGCATTAGATACAACATAGACCCTTCGATCCGGGGATTTTTGCCTGACAATTTCAGTAAAGGTATGTTCGATGAGTTCATTCAGAAGATCTCTTCCTTTCCATACATCATTCTGCACAAGAAGTAAATTCCCATTGTTACTTGAAACCAGGTACTCTACAGCCCTTCTGATTCCCAGGTCATAGCTTTGAATGGCGTACTGGAACCAGGAGCCTGCCATGGTGTGATCAATCAGTATTACTTGTGTACGCCCGGGAATGAGGTGGCGGTAAAAATTTGCGGTCAGCATTTCATTGCTGTTCGGTACCACGATAACCGCTTCAAATCCTTCTCTGATCATGGTCCCCACAAGCCTTTCTTCCTCTAAAGGATCATTGTATGTCAGGTAATGAATGAGCTCCCTTCCACGTTTGAGGGCTTCTGATTCGAGTTGAACGATAAGGTTCTCGATGTTGGAGGTAAAGGTGGGTACAATCATCCCCCAGGTTTTCTTTACCTCTGCCTGGTAGGTAATAAAGGATCCCTTGCCGGCAATAGAGACAATCAATTTCTCTTTCCTGAGATTGTCCTGTACGAGCTTGGCAGTTTCCCTGGAAACCCCGTGCCTTCCCATTATACGATTGATGGAGTCTATCCGCTGACCGGGTGCAAGCTCCTGGGTAAGTATCCGGTTCCGGTAATAGTCCGTCAACCTCCTGTAGATCGGTATAAAGTTGTTCTTACTCATATTCGAGGATGGCAAGTTATAAAATATTTCCAACACAACATCACATACCATCACATTTATTTACAAAGAATCACTTCAAAAGAAAGAATAGAAAATATTTTTGATTTTTTACCTTTCTTTTTTCTGTCCTTTTTTTCAGATGCTTTTTCCTGGCATCTTTTTTCCGGAATTCTCTGTGTAAGATCGGCGCCGTTTCAGGACCAATAGAGTTAATTTCGCCATAGGTAGATTTTTCATCGCCATACAAATAAGGCGCATCTTCGTCCCATTCGCTTTTGGGAATAATGTATCCAATCTCGTCATTGGACAAACCTATAACGAATCGATATTTCCCGGGCATAAGTT
>Ga0209986_10003815_pt1 | contig 13028 bp, 15 predicted proteins | sample BlataG_FD_183168 | JGI IMG/M metagenome (GOLD analysis project Ga0209986, IMG submission 183168) | Deep subsurface microbial communities from Black Sea to uncover new lineages of life (NeLLi) - Black_00105 metaG (SPAdes) (version 2) | ecosystem: Environmental > Aquatic > Marine > Oceanic >...
ACGGCTTCTTTTAATTCTCTTAACTTCGGCAAACGCATATTCGTATCCCGTATTTCGTTTTTATTTTTTACTTTCTTCTGCGTATTTATCAACGACGCTGTTTTCCCACAATTTTACGCCGGAAGCATAAGCACCTTTGGCAATTGCATGTGCGGCGGTAGGCGAAGTTATCAGTATGAAAACGGCGCAGATTATCGCTTTGGCGCTTGTGGCTCCCAAACCGCTAATGACGGCGACGCCGACTAACAGCAAAATGGTGCCGAGAGTTACGCATTTGGTTGAGGCCTGCAAACGGTTGTAAACATCGGGGAAGCGAACCAGGCCAATACAGCCGAATATATCAAACAAAATTCCAATTATTATCAGTATGTATCCTATAATATCACTCATCGAAACTTCTGCCCTCCAAAAACTTTGCCAGTGCTATGGTTCCGATGAAGCTCAGCAGTGCCCAGGCAAGGGCGACATTGAGATAAAAGTCCTTCTTTGTTACCAGTCCGAGGATAGCACAGAAGCCCACTATAACGATGCCTAATATATCAATAGCGACGGTTCTATCGGGGGCACTGGGGCCGCGGCCTATTCGATACAGGCACAAGAAGCAACATACCAATAAGCCGATGTAAAATAATGTTATCATAGCTATCTCTCTCTATTCGAAAATTTTCTGCAAGAACCACTCAAACCTTCGAGCAATAAGCTCGGTTGCCTGCTCGACGTCGTCAGATTTTACATTTATCCAGTGGATGTACAAAAAGCCATCATCCGTTAAATCCACGGTTAGTGTACCCGGCGTGAGGGTGATGGAATTTGCCAGGGCGGTAATACCGGCTTCTGTTTTTAGAATGGTTTTTATTTTTACGATACCAGGTTTTATCGGCATTTTGGGGTGTAAAGCGCGATAGACAACATCAATATTAGCCTTCATTACATAATAGAAGAATACCGGCAGATAAAGCAAAACCCAAAACACCCGTACCGGCGAGATAAATACATGATACTCCTTCGGCAAGATTTCGTGGAACAAAAGTGCCACGATTGCCGAGGTTATCAAGCCGGCGATTATCACCTGAGCGTCGAGCTGCCAGGTTAGCAACATCCAGATAATAAACGCTAAAACAAAATAAATCAGCCGCCTCATATTTTCACACTTTCATTGACATCTTAATTACATTAGCCGAATACGAAATGCCGCCCGTCAACACATCCACAGCAGGCTGGAGGATATTGGACCTCAAAACCGGCACTAAAAGCAATCCCATCAGTACGCACAAACAAGCCAAAAACACCATTGCAACGAGCATAGAGCCCCTGTTTTCTTTTACTTGCCGGAGATTTTCCGGCAGCTCACCCAGGAAGACATATCTTTGAACCTTCAAATACATAATTAAAGTACACAAACTTACGAAAACAATTATTGCTGCGACCCAGTAAAAATGAGCTTGAACTGCTGCGATTACCAGAATTAACTTACTCCAGAACCCGCTAAAAGGCGGAATACCAACGATTGAGGCCGACGCCACGGTGCAGGTTGCGCGTGTGAAGGGTAATTTTTCTGCAAGCCCGCCCATTTGTTTTAGCTGTCTTGTGCCGGTTGACATCTGGACTGAGCCGCTGGTCAAAAACAACAAAGACTTATAAACAGCGTGGTTGACGAGGTGGAAGAGACCGCCAAGGATGGCCAGAGAGGCCCAGGCCAGCTCTTTGGCAGTTATGGAATTTCCTGCTCTGGCAATGATAAGTCCACCAAGGCCGATGCCGAGGACTACATAGCCAATCTGGCTGATGCTCGAATAAGCTAAGAGCCGCTTGAAATCCCCCTGTCCTATTGCCAGAAATGCGCCGGCAACCATACTCAAAAGGCCGAGTGCGACCAGGAGCCAGCCCATTGAGACCGAAACGCCGAAAACATTGAAAACCACGCGAGCAAGGGCATAGATGCCAAGGGTTTTTATGAGGATACCGGAGAGCATAGCAGAAATCGGAGCAGGAGCCGACGGGTGTGCATCCGGCAGCCAGGCGTGGAACGGCACCAGGGCAGCTTTCAGGCCGAAGCCGACAACAAACAAAGCCATAGCAAAGGAAAGGCCGGCATTTAGACCCGAGCTCTGGATTGCTTTTGAGATGTAGGCCATATTAAGCGAGCCGGTGTTACCGTAAACAAGGGCAACCGCAAAAAGGATAAATATAGAACCAATACTGCCCAGAACCATATACTTAAAGGACGCCTCGAGTTCTTCGTGCTCGCAGCCAAAGCCGACAAGCGCGTAAGATGCGAGTGAAGCAATTTCCAAAAATACAAAAAGATTGAAGATGTCCCCGGAGAGTACGACACCGTTCATACCTGCGACCATAAGCAGAAACAGGCACAAGAATTTTGCCTTGGCGGTGTACTGCTCCATATACCTGGCACTAAAGAGCATCGCAGCGGCGCTGACAACGCTAATAGCCAAAAGTAAAAGAGAGCTTAAGCCGTCAAGGACAAGATTAATTCCGAGGGGGATGGGCCACTTGCCCACTTCGTAGACACGGAATTGGCCGATAGAAGCAACGGCCATTACAAGCAGTGAAACGGTTACCAAATTGGCCAGGACCGTCGCAACAGCCTTACCTTTTCTGCCAAGACCGCTGAAAACCGGCAGCAAAAACGCCGTTACCAGAGGAACAGCAATGAAAACAGGTAACGGTATACTCATCCTTTTAACCTCCTTATCTCGGTAATGTCGAAGGTGCCGTATTTTTCGTACGTTCTAATGCATATTGAAATCATAAGCGCCAGTGAACCCAGACTAATAACAATTGCGGTAAGCACAAGGGCCTGAGGCAAGGGGTCAACTGAGCTGCTGACAAATTTGGCGAATTCATTTGCTGACTCAAGATGTCCCTTGTCAATAATCGGTGCCTCTCCGCCAGCGCGATAGCCGAGCATAATCAGGAAAAGATTGACGGCATATTCCATAACCATAATGCCGATAACAATCTTAACCATATTTTTTTTGACGACTGCGCAATACAGCCCAATCATAAACAATAAAAAGCATAGCGCATAAAGCATAAGGTTTTATTCCTTACCATTAACTGGCGTACCAGGCTTAAAATCTTTACAGCAGATTGAGAGAGTAAAAATTACCAAAAACAGTGACGCAGCGACCTTCAGCCCAATAGCGATATTCGACAGCGGTATAGTGCCCGCACTTATAAGGTTCAAAGCTTCCCCGGGCAGATACTTTTGATAGAGGAAATTGACAAAGAAAGAACCGCCAAGGGCCAGTCCCAAAATTGCTATCAGGGCAAATAGAAATGCTCCCAGGCAATCGAGTCTTGATGCAACAGGCAGAGACAGGTTTTCTTCCACAAATTCTCTGCCGAATGCCAGCATAAGCAGCACGTAAGAACCAGCTACAATCACGCCGCCGGCAAAGCCGCCACCCGGAGTAAGATGGCCGAAAAGAATAATGTAAATACCGAACAAAAAGATGAGCACCTTGACCCAACTGCTGATGGTCTTTACTATTACTGTCATTCCTTTCACCCCGTTAGAATTTTTCTCTTTCTCTGCCATAATTTATTACCTCACCCCTTATTGCCTCGTTATAAAATTTCTAACGGGGTTCATTAGTCCGCGTCCTCCAGCAGTTTTCTACTTTTCCTTCGCAATATAACAGTTGCCCCGATAATCGCAGTAAACAGCACAGTTGCCTCGCCGAGTGTATCGTAGGCACGAAAATCCAGGATGACCGACGCCACGAGATTTGCTGCTCCCGTTTTCTCAAGTCCCTGGCTGATATACGTTTGGGAAGCAGCCTCCGGCGCGACATCGAAAATGGCCGTGCCGAAATCCGGCAGAGTGACAAACTGTGGTTGGCTTTTTCGAATTTCTTGGATTTCTTCAACAGGCTTTGTTTCCAAAATCTTTACGCCCGCCAGGAAGATTACGAAGATGATTACCACCGAAACAACCGTCCCGAAGAATTCTCTGTCACCGGTGATAAAAGTCAGGTCCCGAGAGATTGTCGCGCGAATCAGGATAATCAAACCTAAAACTTCCACCACAATCTGAGTTATTGCGATATCAGGTGCTCTCAGGAATAGAAACATTAAAGAGCCGCCGAAGCCGATTGCACCGACACAAATCACGGCACTTAACAGATTTTTGGTTTCCACCGCAATAATAGCAGCAATTATCATAAACAGCAGTAAAGTGTAGAATATAGCCATAACTGCCTCACCAAATCTTGCAAACCACAAATAGAATTACCAACAATCCGAACATCACCCAGGTCAAGTATATTGGTAACAAGCCTGAATGCAGCCACCTAAGAAACCCTGTCAAGGCCAGTCCTACTCTGCCGCCCTGATTATATGGGTCGAAATGACCTTTTTCCTGCCCGGTGTAAAGCTGCTTTAAGCCGCCCATAGACGAAACCGTTTTGTAGAAATGCGTTCCGGGTATTGTCATTTGTTCATTAGTCTGCACTTCGCCGCAAGTCCAGGTGGGCACGGTCCTGACTTTCCTGGATAACAAACTGACAGCCAAAATAAGGCCGCCGATAATAATACCGACGACTAACAGAATTGTAGCAAGACCCGACATCCACGTGCCGAAAATAGCGGTCCCCGGCTCTATATTCAAAGCAGGATAAATAAAGTATTTGAGCGGTACGTGATAAAAGACTCCGAAAAACACGCATAGCGAAGCAAGCACAACCATCGGAACCCACATAGGCCACGAAACTTCCTTAACGTCTTTTAGCTCGTCCGGCAGGCGAGAAAGGAATATCGAGTGTATGAGTTTTACAAATGAAGCCAGAGTAAGCGCACTTCCAAAGATAGCGCAAGTGAGCCATATAGGCCATAGTTTGGCTGCCCCGCCGGCTCCGGAGGTACCCATCTGAATTACGCCCTGATAAACCATCCACTTGGAAACAAATCCGTTGAAGGGAGGTATACCGGAAATACTTAGAGCGGCAATCAGGCAGGTAATGAAGGTAATCGACATTTTTTTACCCAGCCCGCCGAGTTTATCCAGTTCAGCCGTTCCGGCTGCCTGTTCAACTGAACCTGCCGAAAGGAATAAGCAGCATTTATAGATTGCGTTGTTCAACATATGAAATACGGCACCAGCAAGGCCAACCGCTGTCCCCGTCGCTATGCCGAGGACCATATAGCCGACCTGACTGATAGCGTGGTATGATAACAGCTTTTTGAGATTGTGCTGAACCATCGCAATCATCACGGCAATAATGATTGTAGCGGCACCGATAATCGCCAGGACGATACTTAAAGCCGCTGACTTAAGGATGAATATCTCTTTTACGATTATTACCAGCAGATAGATTCCCAAAAGCTTATCGAGCGCAGCAGGCAAAAGTGCCATCACTGAAGCCGGGGCATATTCACCACTGGTGGGAAGCCAGGTATGTAAGGGCAACGCACCTGCCTTGGTAACAGCGGCTGTCAAAAGCAGTAAGAAGGCGATAATTGGAATTGCAGAAGTAGTTTCCAGCCCAATCTCCGAGATGACAAACGTCCCTGAACATACCCATACCATTGCAATGCCGAGCAGGAAAGCGGCATCGGAGGCCCCTATCATCGCGAAACTTTTCGTCGCTGCGAAATTAGAGTTTCTGCCGCCCGTGGTTATAAGAAGATACAGCGAAACGGTAACGATTTCCCAGAATATCAATAAAAGCAGTAAATGATTGGAAAGCAATACTCCTGCCGAGCCGCCTATGGTTAGCAGGATGGCACCATAATAAATATTCGTGGCCCGTGCTTCGCGGCTCGCCGCTCGTGATTTTAGTGAATACAAGGTTATTAACAGGCCGAAGCCCATCGCGAACATCAATATAAACGCCCCCAGCGGCCTGGCAGTCAATAATAAGTCTAATTTCAGATTGTCTATCTGAAAAATAGACCAGGCATAATCAGGGGGGCCAAGAACAAATATCTGGATTGACCTTATAAAGACAAAAGCCGAAATAATCAGCGTGAAGCCCTTAAAAAAATACCGCATTTTGTTCGGCAAAAACAGCAGAACAAAACCTACAATCAGCGGTAAGAAAACCGTGATGGACAAAATGTTATCCAATTTTATAAATCCTCCGTCTTTAGAGCATTTCTTTTCTAATTCGTGCCGTTTTCTCGCGGCTCAATTGCAGCAGTGTATCATAGTCGTGTATAACTTTATTGTTATTATCAACGATAGCCAATCTCTCGGTGCAGCTATAGCAGGGGTCAACCGCTGCGAGCGTAATTGTAACATCGGCAATGTGTTCACCAATGCACGATGCCTTAAACGAAGGCACATTAACAAAACTCGGCGCTCTGACCTTGTGTCTGACCGGCCTGTTGCCGCCGTCGCTGCGGACGTAATGAAATGTTTCGCCTCTCGGCGCCTCAACGCGTCCAACGGTTTCGCCCGGCGGAATCTCCCTGACCTCCACGGCAACAGGGCCGTCGGGAAGTTTCTTTGCCGCCTGCCTTATGATTTTAATTGATTCCAGGACCTCCAACAAACGGACAACCACTTTTGCGAAAACGTCGCCTTCGGGCCGGGTAATTACATCCCAGTCCAAATCTGCGTATGCCGCATACGGCTCGTCGCGCCTTACATCGATAGCAATACCGCTGGCTCTGGCTGTCGGGCCTGTTACCGCGTATTTTATAGCGTCTTCTTTGCTCAATATGCCTACGCCTTTGAGCCGGGCGTGCAGAACAGGGTCATCAGTCACCGCCTTAATAAGCATATTCATTTTCTTTTCGATTTCATCCATATCCTTCAGTATTTTGGGCTTAAGCTCATCAGGGATGTCTTCCCGGCAGCCGCCAACCTTGACGTTTCCATAGTTGTTTCTGTTGCCGGTTATTTCTTCGAGCAAATCGAGCACCGGCTCGCGGTATTTCCACGCCCACATAAAGACGGTGTCATAACCGATAAAGTGCCCTGCCAGGCCTGCCCAGAGAATATGGCTGTGAATGCGCTCGAGCTCGTTGATAATCGTTCGCACATAAAGGGCACGCTCAGGCGGCTTTATGCCGGCAAGCTCTTCTACTGCCTGCACGTAAGCCAGGGGATGCGAAGCCGAGCAAATGCCACATATTCGCGAAACCAAAAATGGCACCTGGTCAAACTGCAGTGATTCGCTGATTTTTTCTATGCCGCGATGGTTATAAGATATTCTCATATCAATATCCGTTACGATTTCGCCATCGACGGTAAGCTGGAAAAATTCCATCTCTTCCTGCAGCGGGTGAAACGGGCCGACTACCACAACGGGTTTCGACAGTGGGACAGTCCGCCGCGCAGGCGATTGCGATTGGACGGTTGGACGGGTCGACGGTTCACCATCCGGCCGGATTACCGGCTTCTCCGCATCTTTTCTCAACGGATAAACACCCTCAGGCCAATCATCAGCCAAAATCAACCGCCTCATATCAGGATGGTTCCTAAAATCGATTCCCAATATGTCGTGGATTTCTCTTTCTACCCACTCTGCAGCGGGCAGGAACGGTGCGATAGATTCAATCGCCGGATTTTCGCGGTCACGAATAAAAGCTTTTAACGTAATCATACAGCCGGTCTCGTCATACGCATAATGATAGAGAACTTCGAAGCAGTCGTCGGAATCGATGCCCGTAGCAATTACAAATCGCAAAGGCACTTCTTCAAACAGGAACTTATTGATTTCGTAGCTGTTTTCGGCCTCGCAGGTAAGCCATATTCTATTGTCCGCCGGCTGCTCGATTGCTGTGAGCTTATCCTCTATTTCCTGCAATCTGTTATTTAGTTCTTCCTGGTTCATAATTCCTTCTTATAAAACGGATAATGCCTTTACCACTCCGGATATGATTGCTTCGGGTTTCGGCGGACAGCCCGGCACATAGGCAATAATTGCATTGGGGTCAACCTCCCTGATTATTTTATCTACCGGACCAACCACATGATAACCTGTCCTAAAAATCCCGGTGTCACAAGCGCAAGCACCGATTGCAAAAACAACACAGGGCTTGGAGGTTTGCCGATACACTTCCTGCAGTCGCGGTGCCGCCTGGCGGGTCACTACGCCGGTTACCAGCAAGGCATCAGCGTGTCGGGGCGAGCCAACCAATTTGATACCCAACCTCTCAACATCAAACTTCGGCGTCAGCAAATTAACAATTTCGATATCGCAATTGTTGCAGGCGCCGGTATTAACGTGAAATACCCACGGTGATTTTTTCAATGACCATATTTTCCAGCTCATAAATCCACCTTACAACCAACTGATGCCGTAATAATTACCTGTTGTTGCCAGAATAATAGTAACAACCAAAGCAATGCCGCAATAGACCCAGAAGAATTTCATTGCCTGGTCGATACGCACACGCGGGTTTGTGTTTTTGATTAGAATCAACAAAACCAATACCAACACATACTTGCCGATTCCCGCCAACAATCCTGCCAAACCTGCTGCGAAGCCGCCGAGGAATACTATCACTAAAAACAAAGGCAGCGCCACGAGCATTATTGCGTGGGCAAGCTTCCAGACAGCAAGTAAAGCTCCTGAGTATTCCATCAAAACGCCGCTGGCAACCTCTGTCTCCGCTTCGGCTATATCGAATGGGACAAACCCAAGTTTTGCCTGAACACACAATAGCGCTGCCAGAAATGCCAGCATATTGGATATACTGAAAACGGTTGTATGCTGAGCAATTTCGGCCAAATTGAGCGTTCCACCGGTTTTTATAATGACGACTATAAAGGCCAGCACCAGCGACAGCTCATAGCCCATAACCAGTTTCATTTCCCTGCTTGTGCCAACCGCGGCGTGAGGACTGGCGCTGGCGCTGCTGCCGAGAATCAATGCCAGCGACGGCAGCACCATTAGATAAATCGCTACGATGATGTCACCAACAAAGGGCTTTGCCGGGACGAAAGCTATCCGCCAAAACATTATCGAAAGCAGCAGCACCCCCGCCATCCCGACAAGCGGTGCTGCCATAAATACGGCTTTTTGAGCCTCCTGCGGCACAAGGATTTCCTTGCCCATCAATTTTACAACGTCATAAAACGGCTGAAAGAGCGGCGGACCAACACGCCACTGCACAAGGGCGCTGACCTTACGCACTATCCAGGACGCAACCAGGCCGAGAACAACTGTACCTGGAATAACAACAATCCAGAACAAAACATTTAATGGGACACTCATTTCTTTGCCTTTTCCTTTTCCCTCAAAAATGGCTCCCACAAAGTACCGCCGGAGACTTTAACGACGATATCTTCAAAAACCTCTACCAAATCACCTTTCACGACAACTTCTTTGTAATCTATGCTTGCGTCCTCACAGGTAGTAACACACAACGGCTTTTCGCCCTCTCCAAGCCTGCCTTTGCACACATCGCAAACGCTGGAGGGATATGGTATCAAATCGGTGTATATGGTTCCAAAGGGGCAGGCTATCGCACAGGTGCCGCAGCCGGTGCACAACATATTTGCCCGTTTAAGAATGCCCGCATCATTATTTTCGGTCGGCACCTTCTCTAAAGCCCCCCGGGGACAGGCCTCGATGCACGGGGCGGCTTCGCACCTGCGACAAATCAAGGCAAAACGAATCATTTCCAACAGCGAGTCGATTCCTTTGTTTTCAGGGTGATGCTTATACGAACACTGCACTTCGGATTCGTCCTGAAGTTTACATTCTGCCAGATTGATTATTAACTTCGCACCCATATCTCGTGTCCCGTATCTCGTGGCCCGTGATTCGTGGTTCGATTCACGATGCACGATTCACGTTTTTCAATCCCAAATATCCGGGTAGTCCTTTATCTGCTCATAGGTAAAAACCGGGCCATCCTTGCAAACGTAATATTTGCCAAGCATACAATGGCCGCATTTACCTATTCCGCAGCTCATATTTTTTTCCATTGAAAGATAAATGTTCTCCGCTGGAAATCCGAACTCCAGCAATTTTAAGGTGGCAAATTTCATCATAATGGGCGGGCCACAAACCATCGCCACGGCGTTTTTAATGTTCACATCCTTCGGCGACAGTATCGTGGTTACCACGCCGACGTTGCCGTCCCACCCTCCGTTTGCCTCGTCAACGGTAAGTTTAATATCGACGCCTTTAATTTTTTGCCAGGAGCCGAAAAGGGTGTTCTTGTAGATAAAATCATCAGGCGTTCTGGCTCCGAACCGGCAAACTACGGATTTGAAGTCTTTTATTCTATCCACCAGGGTCAAAAACAGAGACCTGATTGGCGCCAGACCTACCCCGCCGCCAACGATGTAAATCTGTTTTCCAACAAAATCGTCAATCGGGTAACCGCTGCCGAACGGCCCGCGAATACCAACCTTTTGTCCCTTGCTGCACCGATGTAATAAAGCCGTCACCCGCCCGGCTTCCATAATGGTAATTTCCATTTTCTCACTATCAGCCGGCGACGAGGAAGGGGTAAACGGCGCTTCGCCCTCGCCCGGCAGGGTCAGCTCCACAAACTGGCCTGTTTCAAACTTGAAATCTTCTTCCGGCACAACGACAAAAGTTTTAATCGTTGGAGATTCATCTATAATGTCAACGATTTCGCCGTTTACGGGTTGGTACGGGTTTTCGGTCATTTTGCAATTTTCGCTTTTTTCTTACCTTTACCTTTAGCTTCTTCACTCAATTTCTTTAATACGACTCGGATGTCCATTCCACCGGCATCGGCATCAACACATCTGCCACAGCCGACACACATATTGATACCATACCTCTCGAGAAAATAAACAAACTTGTGCAGAAGACGGTGTTTGATTCTATCGCCGAGTATTTTATAGGGATTCGCACCGCCGGCCACAGCGGCATAGCCAACCCTCATACAACTGTCCCACATCTTCATCTTGGCAAAGTAATCCTTCTGCGTGGTATCATAAAGATAGAAACAGTGACAGGTGGGACAGACCCTCGTGCAGGCCTGGCATTCGATGCAATTTTGCGCTTCGACATCAAAGACATCGGAATCCTGACTGTTTTCCACGATTTCTTTGATTGGCGCATCGAAACGGAGTTCGGCATTGTTCTGCTCAAGCTGATTTTGCGTCCCGGCCCTGTTTTCGTCTCGCTCGGCCAATAAGGCCTCACCGGCCTCAACAAAAAGACCGGCATGTTTTCCTATAAAATCTTTGCCCTTTTGCGAACCGGCTTCGATAATAAAGCCGTCCTTTACCTTCGAAACATTCAAATCGAATCCGCTCTGCGCAAAGGGCCGCCCATCAAAAAGGTTGCAGAAACAACTCTCGCCCGGCTCGGAGCAATCGGACGAGATTATAAACATACTCTCACGTCGCGCCACATAAAACGGGTCCCGAAACTCCTCCTCTGCAAAAACCTTATCCAGGATTTCGATGGAGCGTAAATCACAATCCTTAAGACCGAATATAGCGAACGGTTTTACCTCCTCCGGCTCAGCCGCCTCGGGGAAAATTGCAGCCAGCTCGCGCAGGGGAAACAAAAATTCCTTTATCGGCGTACAAGTGCGTATGTTACTAAATTCCACCGGCGTCTCAGCAGAAGGGTCGTATCTACTATATACGTAATGCTCTCCGGCCTTTTTGGGAACATAAAGCTCCATCCCTTCGGTCACAGCATCCAGGAATGGCTTTAACTTACTTATAAAGACGGTTTCCATCTTTTTTCACCTACGCTTTAGCAACTCAATCTGCCGGCATATAATACGGCAGACGAGCAAGGTCCATCGCAATATCAATAGTTATTACTTTGACCTTCTTGGGCACTGTAATATGATGTGGAGAAAAATTCAAGATACCCCTTACGCCTGCTTTGACCAGTGCGTCGGCTGTCTGCTGAGCGGCATCTCGGGGAACGGTTATAATCGCAAGGTTGATTTTACGTTTTTTCAACGTCCGCAGATTTGAAACGTCTTCAATTGTGACGTTCTCTATTTTCCTGCCGATTTTTTTAGGATTAATATCGAAAGCGGCAGCGATGTCGAAACCATATATTCCAAACCCCGGATATGCCATAATAGCCGAGCCCAAATTACCAACTCCAACTAAAGCCGCCCTGCGGACAACGTTGAGTTTGAGGATTTTATTAATTTGCTTTACGAGCTTTTGGATGTTATAACCGACACCAGGGGTACCACCAAAGTCGCCGAAATAGGAAAAATCCTTTCTTATCTGCGAGGGATTAATGCCGAGGCAACCGGCCAGATTTCGGCTGGATACGCTCTGTTGCCCCTGTTCCGACAAAAACAGCAGCCCCCTGCGATAAATCGGCAACCGCCGAATAGTTTCATCTGGAATCTTATGGTACCTCATAAGCTATACTACGGCTATTTAGTACTTGAGTTCACATTCACAAACTTGAAATTATAGCTTGTAGAGCAATTGTCAGTCAAGGAAATTTCCCTGTTTGGTTAATAAAATCTTCTTTGCTTAATTTCTTTATAGATATGAAGTTACCGCATATAGCCGGGAAAAGTGCAAAAAAAATAAAAATTTTTGCGAATTTTACGGCACACCAACAGCCCAAATTGTTTAATGGAAAAATCGAGGACTTAAATCAAAGTTGCAACAACACAGTTTAACCGTTAAAATGAATCACTAAAACAAATATCACAATGTAAGGAGGTCACTATGACGAAAAAAAACACCTCGCTTTTAACTGTGGCTTTGGTCTTTATGCTGTTAGTTTCAACTGGCTGCACACCAGGCGAAGCTGACGCCTGGGTCGCGGTTGATGCCGTGACCATCGTCAGCCCAAAAGACGCAACGGAAGCCGAACATTTGGCGGCAAAGGAGATTCGCCGTTATTTGTATCTGCGGACGGGTAAGCTGCTGCCAATCGTCCGGAGCGACGGAAAGCTACCTTCTAAAACCTGTCTGGTTGTCGTCGGACAAAAAAACCGGCCTGCTATCAAAACATTGATAAACAAAGACGCAAAGCTGACGTCTTCCGTGCGCTCACTGGAACCTCAGCAATATCTGCTTAAAACCCTCAACTACCGAAGACCGCGGGCGATACTAATTACCGGCGGCGATT
>Ga0209986_10003816_pt1 | contig 13025 bp, 12 predicted proteins | sample BlataG_FD_183168 | JGI IMG/M metagenome (GOLD analysis project Ga0209986, IMG submission 183168) | Deep subsurface microbial communities from Black Sea to uncover new lineages of life (NeLLi) - Black_00105 metaG (SPAdes) (version 2) | ecosystem: Environmental > Aquatic > Marine > Oceanic >...
CGTCTGCCGTAGTATAAAGTGGCGCTTCCGGATATGGCCCTTTTCTGGCCTCCCGCTCGTGTCTTCTGCGCTTAAACTCAGCATCTTCCTCTTGAATGTGTGCAGCATCCAATAGTATTATCTTGGCAATCTCTGCTGTAGCGGCGTTGCAATATATTTTGCCTTTGAATCCTTCTCGTACCAGCTTTGGAAGAAAACCGCAGTGGTCTAAATGGGCATGAGTTAAAAGCACGACGTTTATACTATCGGCGGCAATCGGGAATGTGTCCCAGTTTCTTGCCCTGAACTGGCGTTCCTGATAAAGTCCGCAGTCCACAAGAATCCTGGTGCCGTTTGCTTGAAGCAAGTGTCGAGAACCCGTAACATTCTGAGCCGCACCCAAAAACTTTAACTTTATTTGCATATCCTACCTTATTGTGACCAAAGTGCGACCCTTGGCTGCGGATTCTACAGCCCCCCTTATAGTCCGATTCTCCAGGCGCTGTTGCCGACTTTTCGGGTTCCGGTTTGCGTTCCGGCCCAGCCAACATGTTTAGAATTGCACTTTCAGCGCAACTATTTTAGCCTGCTCCCCGGCCTCGGAGGTCGTGGACGTCCCGCTCCGATTAAAGATCCTTTTGCTGCAAACGACATGTAAAAGACCTTGTCGTTCATTAGCATAAACTGTGAGTTTAGCGAATCATAGCGGAGCGTAACGGCACTGCCTCCGATACGCAGCTGCACGGACTCTGTTGAAGACGGCTGGCCATACGCCAATATGATGTCCTCTCTGCTGGAGCCCATGCCGATACCTTTCTTGGTGCGAGACTTGCAATTTCTTGTCCGGGGAGAATCAGCGCTGCGTCTGTCACCACAGGCTATCATCGTAACGGCATCATTCATGGCAAAAATGGCAAAGCCGGAATCCAGATATTCGTGAACAGGGCCTCTTATCTGCACGGGCTCGCCGAGAATTTGCTTCATCTGCTCAACCGTCATATCAAAGCGAACTTTGCCAATGCCGACCAGCGGCTCAATTACAAAAGCCTTGCCTGGTTTCGGCGTCGGCGTCACGGAAGGTGGCTCTATTGGTATGTCAATAGCGGGACCTTCGTCTCGTGGTATATCAATGGGGAGTTCTGCCTTTGGTGGTATATTGGGTTCTTTCCCAGCACCCGGCTCCTCTTTCTTCTTACAACTGCTCGATGCCAGGACCAAAGCAATCCCACAGGCAAGCAAAATTACAATTCTTAGATACTTTCTTGTGACCATAATAATCTCCTTAAAATTTACCCAAATGTGATTTACGCTGCCAATGCGCAGCAATTTTGCACAATATTCTAAGTATTTTGACAGATGTTTGCAAGAATAGTTCCCTTTTTCCATCAGATAAGTTGGCCCCGCGCTTTTAATCTACACTGCTTTTGCCGGAGAACGTCCCATAATTCAGCATTTTTCGCCGGGATTGCCTCTGGGCAGCACCTTCACTTCGGTTTGCTGAAGCGGCAGTTCTCCATATATAAATCACTCTTAAGAATATTTTCCAGAGCTATTCCCCGAGATGTCGGACGAGGCCGTATTTGCGAAGCACAACAATATCCACCTTTTTGGCTGGTTGGTCTTCCTGCACTTTATAATCAACGTCCATTATTTCAACAAACTCTGCTGTGTAGTCCTTCAACACGCCTGAGTATTCGAATATCTTATCACCCTTAATCAGCGCAAGTACAACCTTATGGCCGATATATCTTTCTAACAAAGGCTCATAAGAAGCTCCCACTGAACCCATCAATTCCTGTTTCATCCGGGAGACATATTTATCCTGAGAAGTCAGCATCGTCCCGGCAGGCGTGGCCTTCTTGGCCTGACTGATTAGCAGGTTCACAACCTCCATCACCGAATCTCTTACCGTCTTGAATACATTTTGTATTTTTCTTTTGAGCCTTCTGAGAAATTTTGGATGATAGGTTCTTTGTAATTCTTTCTCTCTTCGCTTGTTGGCACTCTCACTTAGCTGGTCGTGGTAGCGTATCAAGGCCGCGATATTGGGATACTCGTATTTGTATAGAATGTAACTGGTTTCATCGTGTCCCTCTTTATCTTTGTGCTTTGTTGGATAAACGAATTCCAGGCCGGTACTTTGCACGTTCAACCTGCCCCAGATTGTTTTGCCGGCCGTGTTTTCGAGCGTCACCATATTATCGCGAAAATCTTTCAGACACTTATCTCTGCTTCTTCTCCGTACAAAAGCGCCCACAGCGGTCGCCAGGGCAATAAAAACTATGGTTATGGCAAATGGCATAATAGACTCCAGCTATACGCTAAAAATACAAAGATAACCGAAATCCTTACCCCCGTCAAATCAAAACCTCGGCGCAACCAAAAGGCGTTCCAAGAGCATCTCCAGTTTTGCCTGGCCGGGGCGGCAGGTACGCCGATGATGGCAAACCACTTACGGTTGAGCGGTCAAGGTCAGCTCAATATGTGAAAATCTGTACCTTCTGGCGGAATTTGTCAAAATCTAATTCACCCTTTGCGAAAGCGTCCACATCCGCTTTTTTGGCCCGAATCGTCATGACCGTCGGCGATGAGGGGCCTAAGCTCGCTGTGTAGACTTCTTTACTGGGGTATATCCTGGTTTCTTCACGGTCTCCGCTCTTCTTGACCACAAGGACTTGACCGCTCTCTGGAATCATTTGGACTTTGACTTCGGTAGTAACCCGATCAGACTCACCCCTTCCGGTGACACTAAGAATTACCTGCTCGTCCGGTTTCAAGTTCCGTATATTTGCAGCGTGCTTCAGTGCCCTGATAAGTTTTCTTTTGAGCTCCTCAACCTTTTCAGCATCGTATTTCTCTTCCGGACGAGTTCTGCTGGCACCGCGACGCCTCGTATAGTATCGCTCACCTTCTCTCCTTTCCGGCTCATAAATCTTGCGCCTAATCTTGCGCCTCGCCTCCTGCCAAACTGAGTCAACACCTTCTTTGGGCTTTTCCTCTTCCGCAGCTTCGGCAGGCGGTGACAGCGGGAAATCCACCTTCATCAGGAAAAGCGCCCCGTAGCCATCAAGGTAGATGCCCCGAGTCCCACTACCATCGCGTGTAAGAAACGTTATATCACCGAGAAAGGCCGGAACCATGTGCACCTGACCAAGTTTCTCGTCAAAGATGTACAACATAACACTCATATCTTCCGTTATCGTGAGAAGCTCCTCTGCTGTACTCTGTGCTGCCGGAATCACCAAAACTCCGCCGTCTCCGCTGAACTGCGACCTCGTAGCCAGCGCTCTAAGGTGCACATCTTGCGCAATAAGCAAGTCTTCCTTATCCATCTCTATCTTTTTGGCCTGGAGCTGCCGCTCTTGTTCTTGAACTGCCCGGTCCGCCTCACGCCTTTCCACCACTGTACGGTCTTTGGCCAGAGCAAAGCATCCTGTTACCAAAGCAAAAACGACAAACACACTAATTGTTCGGATTAAGGATTTCATTTTTCGCTCCTTTCATTTGAATTGTTTAAGTTTTCAGATTCGTACGGAACTAAATCGCCCGGCTGGGTATAAACCAATAAATGTGCTAAATCCTGTTTGGTGCGCTGCAGCTCGTCTCCCGTCTCAGCAGCTAACACCTCTAAACCATTTATGAACTGGCTCTTGTCCCGTAGTCGATTCCATTCCACCTGCTCGAGGGCCGCGGCAACCCAGCGGCGGTCCTGGGCCTGGGCGGTATTAATTGCCTCAATCAGTTCGGTCAAAAGCTCGTTCGTGACGGCATTCGAGGCGGCCAACGTGTGCAGCGTGTACGCATTTAACTCGCGCCGAAATTGCCCGCTAAGCTCATCTTTTAGCCGAAGGTAACTATTTGCCAGAGCCAGCCCCCAGTCCCGATTAAGCTCCTCAATTACCTTCTGCCGAATGGCCGGCTCCAAAGACGTTTCCAGCGCGAGTTGGAGTTGCTCCATGTCAGGCGGTGAAGCGACTGTAACCCGGCCGACTGCGTATCCGGCGAAAATCAATACTACCGCCGCTGCGGCCCAGCGTGTGGCCCATTTAATGTTCCATCGCAGCCTGGGGACAGCTTTGTGTTCCTGCGGCAATTTCCATCTGTCGAGCTCTCTCATCACGCTGCGCCAGGCTGATGTCTCGGCCTGGCATTGTGAGCATTGTTTTAGATGCTCCTTCAGCTCAGCTTGCCTCTTTCGGCCAAGGTCTTTATAAAGATAGGCCATCCACTCTTCACGATTCGGATGATTCATAAAACCCCCTTTCTATTTCACTTCACTAATGCGTTTCTTCTTTCATAATTGGTTTCAGAAAACGGCCAAGTTGCGTTAATGCCTCAGCCATTCGCGATTGCACCGTGCCTTGCGGGACGTCGAGCACCTGGGCAATTTCGCGAAACCGCAGGCCTTCATAGTGACGAAGAATAACAACCTGGCGATACTGGTCAGCCAGCCGGAATAATGCTTTACGTACTAATTCCGCGCGTTCCTGCTTGGCTGCGACCATCTCCGGCGAGAGCGTAGATGCCTCCAAAGCGGCGTTAAAAGTGTTTTCCGAGTTGTTGTGTTTCAACGAACCTTCGTTGCGCCGCTTGAGGCGCCGCTGCTCATCATAGCAGGCGTTGAGTGCGATTCGCCGCAGATAAGTGGCGAAGCTGGCCTCGCCCCGGTAATCATTTCGATGTGCGTAAACGCGCATAAAAACCTCCTGCGCTATGTCTTCTGCCCGATGCACGTCCCCCGTCAGCCGCGCACAGAGCCTTTGAATCCGGCCCTGCCAGCGGCGGACAAGCAGAGCAAAGGCGTGCGAGTCGTTTTCTTTCTGTACCCGCAACATTGCCTGCTCGTCACTCAGCGAAAACAGGTCCGACAAGTACGAGAATACCGAAGCGCGCATCCAGCCTCCAATACAGTGGGTGAGCAGCTATCTCGCTAACTTTGCTTTTGAGCTTAATGCGCTCAATCAGCACCCACTTTACTACTTTATTAGACGAGCAGCCACCCCCTTTTAGTCGGGAAAAATATTCAACTCGGCAAGATTTAAATCGCTATTAACTGTTCTAATATAACAAGAAGGGAAAAACCGGAAGAGACAGACGGTCCGAAGCGGCGGTCGTTGAAAAACGGAAGAATTATGCTGCGGCTGCCCAGACGTTTTTTGCCAAAGTAATTGTTGGGGGCCCCGGAATTGTCAACAGCTAAGATGAATATCGTATTCGACCAAGAATGGCTTGCTGATTCCCAGAATGGACTATTCAAAAATTTTGTTCCATTTTCTCCGCGGTCTGCCCTGCCAGCTTCGCTTATGATAGACGTAGCTGATTATTAACGGCAGCACGCTGGTAGCTTCGGCATAAACCATCTGTTCACGTCCGGCTTCTACCTTGCCCCAGGAACGAGCTTCTTTGAGAGTCGAGCCTGAACAGCCACCGTCTCTGACATCAGCGACGGTAATCTGTACGGCGTACTTGTGCATTTCTACGGATTTTCCCAAAACCTCAGCGCAGATAACCGTGTCCTGGGCAAAATTCTTGGGCACACCGCCTCCAATCACAAACAGTCCCGAGGCGGCAGATTTGATCTTGATCTCCGTCAGCTCTCTGAAATCTTTTACACAATCGATAGAAACGTGGCTCTGCTCGTTTTCGGCTTGATGCTTCACCAGGCCGAAGCCTGCACTTGAATCTGAGAATGCAGGACAGAATATCGGCACGTCATTTTCATAGGCGGTCTGCACCAAAGAATCCGGTTTCTTCGCGCCGTTAACAAGATACTTGCCCATTTCCTTGATAAACTCCCTTGAAGAATATGGCCTTGGCGCCAGTCCATCTGCTATTTCTTTTACGGTGTTGTCGCAAATCTGCAGTTGTTCTTCGTCGATAAAGGTGTCGTAAATCCTGTCTATGTACAATTCTCTTAACTTCTTATCATCGACAAATGGACTGCCTTTGTAATGCCTAAAGCCCAAAGCCTCAAAGAAATCCATATCTACTATCGAAGCCCCCGAAGCCACGACCACATCGACCATATTGTGCCTGACCATATCGACATAGATTTGCATGCAGCCGGCTGCACTTGTACTGCCTGCGATACACAGAATAACGGTGCAATCCTTATCCTCTATCATCTCGTTCAAAAGCTCCGCCGCTCCGGCGGTTTCCCCGGCTGCAAAAGACATATCTCTCATAGCTTCGATTATTTCGGTCGAGTCGAAAGATTTTATATCGATGTGGTTGACAGGTTCTTTCAGAAAATCTCTCTTTTCCATTTCAACCTCCGAATTTGTAGCTCAACAATTTGTAGATAAGCTTCGCAGCCATGAAATCCGAAGCTTTGTTTCTCCTGTCAGGGCATAGTTCGACAACATCAAAACCTGCAACTTGTCTTTTTTCAAAAACACGCTTCAACAAGCCCAGCACATCATACCACAACAATCCCCCCGGCTCCGGTGTGCCTGTAGAGGGCATTATTGATGGGTCAAAGACATCCAAGTCGACTGTGATATAAACCTTATCAGTTAATTTAGAAACGACTTTTTCGAACCAGTCTTTTTCGTTATAAATATCCTTCGCAAAAAAGATGTTATCCTTCTCTAAGGACTGCTTCTCGGAAGAGTCCATACTTCTGATACCTACCTGGACGATGGGACACAGCTCTTTGGCTCGGGCCATCACACAGGCGTGGCTGTATTTTGAGTCCTTGTACTCATTCCTCAAATCACAATGAGCATCAAGCTGCAAAACGGTAATGTCTTTATGGCTTTGGGCATGGGCCTTAATAGAACCGATACTGACAGAATGTTCTCCTCCTATAACAACAGGAAATTTACCTTTTGTGATGTAATCTTGGACTTTCTCGGTGACGGTCTGGACAACATCCTCAGGAGAGGACAAACCCGCTATAATTTTATCTGTGAATATTCCATTTTTATAAACTTCTGAATCGGTTTCTATATCATAGAGCTCGATATTTGCAGAAGCTGCTATTATGGCGGCGGGGCCTTTATCAGCCCCCTTAATCCAGGTGCTTGTTCCATCATACGCAACAGGAATGATGACCGCCTTGGCACTTTCAGGATTGGAATATTCTTCCGGCAAAGAGCCAAAATTTGCGGGCTGCTTCATAAATTGACCAATCGAAATATTTAATCAAACAAAAACACTGCTATTGCGACGGTGGTTGTCCAGAGGTCTCTTCTTCCGCGAGCGGTTTGGGTAACGTTAGAGGTTCTGATGATTAAGCCGCTGGCTTTGTATACCTGTTCTTTCTCTGACCAGGCTTTGTTTGGGTCGACCTCCAGCCCAAGTGTAGTGCCGAGCATGCTGGCGGCCAGGTCCTCAGCCATATCCGCCGCTTCCTGCCTATTCATCCCGTAGCCGTGCACTTCGCTCAGGTACCCCCACTTGTCGCGCTCTTTCGGAAGAGCAATTCCTACAGAAGAGGCTACGAGTCTGCCGTGCTCATTTGTATCGGCCTTGGCCATAACGCAATAACATATTTCACCAGGCACCAGCCTTTTCAGTCCGTTCTCACGGCTGATTATTCTGCACTTTGGCGGCAGAATCGATGATACCTGAACAAGGTTTTGCTGAGCCACCCCAGCCTTGCGCAACGCCTGTTCGAATGATTTTAGTTGATACCTATGTTGACCTACCCCCTTTGTTAGAAACACACCGGTGGGAACAAGACTGCTCGTCCAAAACTCATACATCGCTTAGCTTCCTTTGCCAGTCTGACCGATTAACTTTGTGGCCGACGCCACATGGACGTCAGCAACACCTGTGTTATTAACCAACAGTATATTGCAACGACTCTATGCTGTTCCTTCCTGACTATGTTCTGGTTTCATCAAGGAAATCAAAAGATAATACTTCTTCGGCGAAAGTCAACTTTTTAGTGGAGACTGGCTGGGAGGCCACATTGTGAGTGCAGAGACTTCGAAGTCAGAAAAAATCGAATGTAAAAGGAGCCAGGTAAATCTTAACAGAGGCTAAAAAGCCTCACGTACGGCTGGCCAAACAGTTGTTGATGCCCGATAGTCAAACAAATTGCTGAAAAAGCCCAGCCATTGATTGGACAGGAAGCGAGTGCTCCGCAAGCAGGTAAAGTGCAAAACTGGGCGATACGGGACTTGAACCTGTGAAGGAAAGAGAGTACTGGAGAATGTAGTTGTGGTTCGATTGTAGTTATCACTTGATACTTCTATGTTTCTAAATAGGATAGAGCTTCATCAAGCTTAGCCGTTGCTAAGCATGTATAAGTATCACATGCTCCATAGTACATCCAAAGCTCATCCCCTCTCATGACAACCCCGGTTGGAAAAACTACATTAGGTGTCAATCCAGATAATTCGTAAGGAGCTTCGGCTTGGAACACCCATTTCCTCGAGCGAGCGATCACTTTATGAGGTTTGTCTTTATCTAACAAAGCTAATCCTGCACGATAAACCAAGTGACCTCCATATCCCTTAACGCCATGGTAAATTAAAAGCCATCCCTTTTCGGTAAGAATTGGTGGTGGCCCCGCTCCAACTTTTGCTCCATCCCATGCGGCACCTCCCAGTTCGGGAAGAACACAATGCGGTTCACCCCAGTGTATCAAATCTGGTGAATAAGCCGACCAGATATGTTCTAAGCCGCCAGCGTCCGGACGGTGCAATGCAGCCCACCGGCCGCCGAATCTTGTTGGGAACAAGACCGCATCCTTGTTGTTTGGAGAAAACAACAAGCCAACTCTTTCAGCATTGACAAAATCTTCTGTTCGGGCCAATGCAACAGCGGCTCCATTAGGAGAATATGCAGTATAGGTGATATACCAGCGATTTTCTTCTTCAATATACGTGACGCGTGGATCTTCACATCCCCACTGTTCATACCTCCAGTCAGGTTCTCCATATTTCAGAATTGGTATTGATTCTACTACCCAGTCTGTTACGCCGTTTTTGCTTCGCGCCACATGTATATTTGAATGGCCGGCATGATCTTCTATTCGCAGGAGCAGTACTACCTCTCCGTCATGTTCGGCCGCACCCGGATTCAATACAGCGGCTGCTGGAAACGGCAAGTCCAAAGGGGCGATAATAGGGTTATGTGATGATCTCTCAAAAAGCCTTACTTTCATTTCTTTATCCTTATAAAAAGCCGGTTTCCACGTTTCTTATTTCTATCCAGATTTTCCTCCTTAATAATGCAGGAGAGCCATTCCTCAAGAGTATCAGAAGGCAGTGTAGGCAATCTGCATTGGTCTTATCTAATTGTTATTATCATATAGATTAGGATTAGTTCAACAAGTCATCCTCTCTCCCACCCTGATTTTTCAACTAAATAACCAACTCTGACCAGTGAGAAACTACTGATTCACAACTGGCAGTAGACTGAGAGCATACTCAGAGGTGGATCGTTGAGGACACAAACTGGACACTTTTTGATAGTGTGGGAAGTTGGTTGGAGTGAAAGGAAGAGGGGAATCCTCATTACTTGGCTAATTATGAGGGTTCTTGAACTGGGCGATACGGGACTTGAACCTGTGACCTCCTGCGTGTAAAGCAGGCGCTCTAGCCAACTGAGCTAATCGCCCGGGATTCAATTATAAGAATACGGATTCTTGGCCCTTGCGTCAATACTTTTGATGTCTTATATTCTTAACAGCTCAGGCCATTTATTCAATCAGCCACAATAGTAACAGAAACAGAAATTCGAGGTGTTTGTAATGACGGTACTTGAAGCTATTGGAAAAAGATATTCCTGCCGAGCATATCAGGACAGGCCGGTAGAGCCAGAAAAGCTGGACAGTATTTTTGAGGCGGCCCGGCTGGCGCCTTCGGCCAAGAACATGCAGGACTGGCGTTTTGTAGTGGTAACGGATAAGGCAAAAAAAGGCAGACTTGCTGAAGCCGCCAGTAACCAGATGTTTATTGCAGATGCCGCCGCAATCATAGCTGCCTGCAGCAATAGTGACCATGTGATGCGGTGCGGCCAGGCAATTGGGCCGATTGACGTAGCTATCGCGCTCGAACACATCTGTTTGCAGGCAGTGGAGTTAGGATTGGCGACGTGTTGGATTGGTTCATTTTATCCGGAAATGGTCAGAGCTGTACTGGGTATACCTGATAATATCGCAGTGATTGAGTTAATGGCTCTTGGGTATCCTGCGGACAAGCCGAAGGAGCCGAGGCGCGAGCCGATAGAGAATATCCTGTGCTACGAGAAGTGGCAGTTCTAAGCCGTTTGTATAGACCAACCTAAAATCCTTTTTTAATTTCGGCAACTTCCGCGTAAAATAGCCTTTTGAAGGATTTGGGGACGTAGTGTAACGGGAGCACGCCGCGGTCGCATCGCGGAAATGAGGGTTCGATTCCCTTCGTCTCCATTGCATTTCTTCCAACCAAACGCGCAAGTTTTTCGGAAAATTCCGCACAAATGCGCTGCGGTGGCGCGTATCTCGTGAAGCGTGAAGCGTACCTCGGAAGAAGAATAGAGGATAGTTGTGGTCGGGTTTTTAGCGATGGGCGAATGAGTCACCATTTAAGATTGCAGATTCAAGATTTCAACTCTGGGGTGGGGGCAAAATCAAATCGTATCCGGTAATCCCGTTTTGATTGACGCGGTTAGGGGAAAAAATGTAAAATTGTGACACGATTTCTGTTGACAGCGAGGGCATAAACTCTATACTGGTTAAACAGGTGTAAACTCCCAAGCTGAGGTTGTAAGTGCCGCGCACATCTCATATCACTTTCTTCTTGTAAGGAGATGTGGCGAGGAACATTTTAGGTAATTACCAAGTATGGCCGACCTGTCGGTTTGCGAGCGCCGAGAGCATGCACTTTGTGCCTGGACCGGTGAAAGGCGAATGAAATGATACGTAACTGGTGACATATAACGTAGGTTTGTGTCAGCAAAAATTGTGGCAAGGTTGTTTGAAAATAAAAGGAGGCAGAGAATGTCGACGCGAAAAGTTCTTATTAAAGTTGTTGTGGTGGTTTTGGTTTCAATGAGCACCGCGGCCTGGGCAGACCCAAATTGTTGGTACGTGGACCGGAATGGCAGCGACCTTAATGATGGAAATTCATGGGATGAGGCTTTTGGTACAATTCAGAAGGGTATCGATAGGGCCGGTAAAGGTGACGTTGTTCAGGTCAAAAAAGGGACATACTACGAGACGGTTGATTTCAAAGGCAAGGCCATCACGGTGCGCGGAACCGACCCTAACAGTTGGGTCGTGGTGGCAGCGACTATTATTAATGCCAAAGGCTTGGGAAGTGTTGTCACGTTCGACAGTAAGGAAGACGCAAATTCTATGCTGACGGGCTTTACGATAACCAGGGGCAGTCAAGGCATCTCCTGTCGCAAGGCATCGCCCACAATTTCAAACTGTGTCATCACGCGTAATGGAAACCAGAGTCGCGGTGCCAAGGCAAAGAAAAGTCGCGGCGGCGGGATGTACAACACCCGTGGATCTTCTCCAAGGGTGACAAGTTGTTTTTTTGTGGGAAACACTGCCGTTGAAGGCGGTGGGATGGCAAATTGGGATAAGTCTTGTCCAACGGTAACAAACTGCGTCTTTTACAAGAATACGGCCGCTTCTGATGGTGGCGGTATGGCGAACGAGGAATCTTCGCCGAGAATAATCAATTGCACCTTCTTTGGAAATGACGCGGTCGACGAGGGCGGGGGGATTTACGGCGAGGACGGCTCGGACCCGAAGTTGTACAATTGTATCTTCTGGGGCAACGACGCCGGCGGTAAGGGCGGCGAAATATATAATTGCGACAACTCTAAACCTGTTTTTGACCACTGCTACATAGAAGGCGACTTAAACAAGGGCAAATGCGCCGGTGATGATTCCGAGGATGACGGGGACAATGAAGAGGACGACCCAGAATTCGTCAATTCAAATGACCCGAACGGAGCTGACAATACGTGGGGTACGAGCGATGACGGTCTGGCACTTAGGTCCACCAGCCCATGCATAGATGATGGAACCAATAGCGTGATAAGTGAACCTAATGATATCGCGGGCAACGCGCGCAAAATAGACGGGGATAAGAAGGCTTCGGCAAGAAGGGACAAGAGGGTTTCGGCAAGAAGGGATAAGAGGCGTTCGCCAAGAAGGGACAAGAGGCGTTCGCCAAGAGTAGACGTAGGGGCGTATGAGTACGACCCCCGCTCCCGATGATTACGGGCGTGTGAGCGAACAATAGGGACGGCTGCTTAAACCGAACAGTCGTCCCTGTTTTTATGGGCGATGAGAGAGAAGAAATGGAGTCGTCAACTTCGCTGGTGCTTCGCTCAGGATAACGCATCAATTCATAATTGATTATTGATGAACGATTACTTGACGGGGGGCGCTTGCATTTATTTGGCCGAGAGGGTAGGATATACCCGGGAGATATGGAGATACAAAAAGAGGTCTTCTGTTGAGAGTGGCAAAGGGATATATCTGCATTGTTGCCGCAGTTTTGTGGGGGACAAGTGGATTATTGCTGGGGGCAAGCAAATCGACGGTTAAATTCAATTCATACGAACTCAAGGCCAAGACCGGAGAAATACTGAGCTTTGATTTCGATGGCGACTGTCTTGATGATATTGTTGTAATTAATGAGCCGAACCTTATTTTTTTCTTTCAAGACAGCAAGGACGGTTTTGCTGAGGAGGCGGAGCTGATTTACTCGGCCGGTGGGAAACCATCCATTGTATGGCCGGCAAAGCTTAGGAAAGGTCACGGTATCAGTTATCTACTGTTTTCTAACATTTACGGCGGGTTTGGCCGTCTTTGCAAATCGCGACCTCAACGGCTGAAAAAAACCGTGGTCAGGAAGCAGAATTAGATTCGGCAGATAGGTTACAGACCCACGTGAGGCGAACTAAAAAGCAAGCAGAGAATAGTTACAGACAGGCTAAAAAGGCTTAAATGAACCGATTTGCACTATGAAAAACGGTGAAGACATTCTGAAAGTAGGCGTTGATTTGGACGGGACGATTTCTGAATATCCTGGATTTTTCAAGTTGTTCACGAGGGCGATGGCCCGAGCGGGTTGCAGGATTTATGT
>Ga0209986_10003817_pt1 | contig 13024 bp, 11 predicted proteins | sample BlataG_FD_183168 | JGI IMG/M metagenome (GOLD analysis project Ga0209986, IMG submission 183168) | Deep subsurface microbial communities from Black Sea to uncover new lineages of life (NeLLi) - Black_00105 metaG (SPAdes) (version 2) | ecosystem: Environmental > Aquatic > Marine > Oceanic >...
TATTTGAGTGAACTATACCTCTTCGGTAACATTATACGTGAGTGAATACGTCACCTTGACAAAAAGAGACAAGAGTGCTAAAATTCAACTCAATGATGGAGACAACCATCGGCATAATTGGGCAGAGGATGAAGGAACTTCGGCTGGAAAGACGGCTCACCTTGGAGGAAGTGGCGGAGAGGAGCGGTTGCAGCGCGGGGTTCTTGTCACAGTTAGAGAGAAACAGAGCTGCTCCTTCCATCTCTATGCTCTATTCCATCGCTCGCGCTTTGGGCGTCTCCATTACCCATTTCTTCCCTGAGGTCCTCAACCCCACCAAGGTAGTGCGAGCGGAGGAGCGCGAGACCTTCCGCTTCGAAGGCTCTCGCATCACCTACTCTCTCCTCTCCACCCAATTCTCCGATAGAGTCATGGAGTCGCTGCTAGTAACCATCGAGCCTAGCGATGGCGCCCTTCCTGCTGATGAGTATCGTTCGCACCCTGGCGAGGAGTTCGGCTATGTCCTGGACGGCACCCTCAGGCTGTGGATCGAGGATGAGCGCTACGATCTCCTTCCCGGGGATAGTATACATTTCATCCCCACGGCCAAACATCGCTGGGAGAACCTTGGGAGGAAACCTGTCCTCGCCCTCTGGGTGATCACGCCTCCGGTCTTCTAGCCGCCCTGTCGGGGATGACCATCTAGTGACGTTGAATTTTCAATCGAGGAGGAGACCCTTCCTGCAGAACCTGAGAAAGGTGTCGTCACAAGGTGGATAGCAGAGTGGTTGCTGCCGGGCGATCGACGGCCCAGGTGGAGGGAGAAACAGAAAGCCTAGGAAGGCGGTTGAGGGCCCTCCGCACCGAACTAGGGATCACGTTGGCCCAACTGGGTCGGATGGTCGGGCTATCCGCCAGCTACCTCTCTCAGATCGAAAGGAACAAGACCAAGCCTTCTCTCGCCACTCTTTCCTCTATGGCCAGGACGTTGGATGTGGAACTGAGCTATTTTTTCGAGCACGCTACTCCGGTCTGCCAGGTGGTGAGGAAGGGACATGGGGAGGAGGTAGACGATCAGAGGTCCAAGGTGACCTTTGAGCTCCTCTCGTCGGGAGGGGTTGGCGGACAGATCGAGCCACATAGAGTCACCTGCCGGCCAGCCATGAGGATCGAAAGCGATACCCATGCAGGGGAGGAGTTTGTCTTCATCTTGGAGGGCCAACTAGAGGTTAGAGTGGGGGAGGAGGATTTCACTCTGAAGGGCGGCGATAGCATTCATTACCAAGGCAGTCAGCCCCATGCCTGGCGCAACGAATCAGAGAAGGAATGCGTGCTGCTTTGGGCACACTCTCGCCCCTTTCTCCCCCTCCGGGGATTGGCAGAAGGAGGCTGAAGTCATGGTACTTGCCGTGGGAACGGAGACTAGGGGAGAGTACCGCTTCTTGGAAGTGGCCGCGGCGGCCCGGAAGCTGGTTACGGAGGCCATGCCAGTGCAGCCGGGTGAGCAGTTGGTGATCACTGCCGATACGTGCAGCGATGAGCGGGTGGTGAGGGCCACGGCACAGGCGGCTTATGCCATGGGCGCTACCCCCACAATAATCTGGTATGAGACCCTGCCCAACCCTTGCCTAGATCCCCCTCCGCCGGTGGCGCGAGCCTTGACCGCGGCTGATGTGTGGATTGAGTTCGCCGTGGCTTACACCCTGTACAGCAACGCTCATCAGAAGGCCATCGCCGCGGGTTGTCGGTACTTCTGCTTGCCGGGCATGGACGTGGACATGATGGTGCGGACTATCGGCAAGGTGAACTATCCGGTTCTGGAGGAGATGGCCTCTGCCCTCTATGAGCTCTCCCACCAGGGCAAGGAGATCCGCGTTACGAGCCCGGCGGGCACCGACCTGGTCGTCCAACCGGATCCCCAGGCGCCACCCACCTTCACCCAGATGGGCGCGGGAGAGGGCGGGGGCTACTCTCAGATGTTGGCCGGGCAATCTTGGTTTGAGGAATTGGCAGATACCTTCCATGGCACCCTGGTCTTCGACGGGGCGCTTTGGCCCCCGGCGGAACTGGGGTTGTTGAGGAACCCGATTAGGCTCACCATAGATAACGGTCGCGTCGAGACGATCAAGGGAGGGGCGGAGGCGAAGACCTTTGAGCGCTGGCTGGAGGGCTTCCACGATCCTTCGATGTACCTGGTGGACCATGCTTGTTACGGTTTCAACCCTGGGGTGACGCGCTTGACAGGACGCATCTTAGAAGATGAGAGGCTTTTCGGCTGCATGGAATTCGGCATCGGCCGAACTCGGTTGGGAGCGCCGAGTCACACTGACGGCATCGTGAGCACTCCCTCGGTCTGGGCGGACGATGTCCAGTTGGAAGATGAGGGGGTCTATGTGCATCCCCGGTTGGTAGAGTTGTGTCAACAGATGGGGGTTGCTGGATATTGAGAGAAAGGAGGTGAGAGTAGGGAGACGTTATCCGGATGCCCAATACAGGAGCGCTGAGCAAAAGGAGGAGAGATGTTTGCGAAAGGACGTTTGTGCACCACCTCGAGTAGTCTGATAGCAAAAGGAGGAAAGATGTTTACCAAAGAACGTTTGTTTGCCACCTTGAGCCTTCTGATGGTGATGGCAATGGTGCTGCCCGCTTGCGCCCCCGCTGCGACTCCGCCACCACCGCCAGCTGAGGCTACTCCCATCCCACCACCACCTGAGGCCACTCCCACTCCGCCGCCACCGCCGCCCGAGAAGAGGGTCCTCAGGGCTACCTTTGCCTGGCCCACGTACATCGACCCTGCGGTGGGGTCTGACTTCTCCAGCACCTCGTCTCTGGTCAACCTCTATGACACCCTCGTCTTCCCGAACACCGAGGGCGGGGTCGATCCCCACGTGGCGGACAGTTGGGAATGCTCAGATAGCGGCCTTACCTGGACCTTCTTTCTCAGGCAGGGGGTCACGTTCCACAATGGCAGCGAACTGACGGCCAGCGACGTCGCCTTCAGCATGAACCGCCTGCTGGAGATTGGCGAGGGCCTCGCCTATGTGTTCTTGGGTGCGGTCGACAGCGCTACGGCCGTGGACGACTACACCGTCGAGTTCACACTGGCCGAGCCGAGCGGCCTTTTCCTCATCAGTCTGATCCGCCTCTATGTCCTGGACGAGCAAGAGGTGATGGACAACATCGTCACCCCAGGGCCCTACGGGGATAAGGGCGACTATGGCAAGGAGTACCTGTTGACCCACGACGCCGGCTCCGGGCCCTATGTGGTCGTGGAGTTCCCCCTGGAAGAGTATCTCCTGATGGAGAAGTACGACGGCTGGTTCGGAGAGTTCGACGAGAATGCGCCCGACGAGGCGAGATTCATCGCCACCACCGAGGCAGCCACCGTCCGGACCATGATGTCGCGACAAGAGCTGGAGATCACCGACCAGTGGCAGACAGTTGAGGCGCTGGAGTCGCTCGACGAGGTCGAGGGGGTCGACATCGTCGCCTTCCCAGTTCTCACCGAATTCTACTACATGGTCCACACTCAAAAGCCACCTACAGACGACGTCCACTTCCGCCGAGCGATGGCCTACGCTTTCGACTATGATACTGCTGTAGGCCTGGAGTGGGCGGGGACGAAGCAGTCGCAGGGGCCGGTCCCAGCGATCTGTGCTGGACACAACCCAGACGTCTTCGTGTTCGAGCGGGATCTGGACAAGGCTCAAGAGGAGTTGGACCAGTCTGCCTATGCCGATCAACTCGATCAGTACCCTGTGGACGTCCACTGGTGCACGGAGGTGTCCCACGAGGAGAAATTCGCGCTCCTCTTCCAGGCCAACATGGCCGACATCGGCATCAACGTGAACATCGTTTCCACCCCTTGGATGTCCATGGTCGAGGAGGGAGGCACGCTGGAGACCAGCCCTCACATCCAGACCACCTACGTTTCGGCCGATTTCCCTGAGGCGGGCTCGCTGCTGAAGGTCCGCTACCACTCCGACGCGGCCCCCACCTGGTCGCAGAACGAGTGGCTGTTGGACGAGACGTTGGATGGGATGATCGACGATGCTCTGGTCACCGTGAATGAGGACGACAGGTACGACAAGTACGCAGAGTTGCAGGACTACATCGTCGACCTCTGCCCGTCCCTCTGGTTGTACGACCAAGTCCAGAAGCACGCGGTGCAGTCCTACGTCGATTGGCCTCCCGCCCGTGGCGAGGTCATCCCGGTGATGGGCTACACCATGTTCGCGGCCAACATCGGGATCACGGGACCGTAGGTAGGTGCTGCAGATGCTCTAACGTCGAGCCCCTGAGGGGCCCACCAAGGCCCCTCAGGGGCTTCGGCGAATTCATCATCGAGGAGAAGATGACTTTCATCACATTTCTTGGTCGTCGCGCCGTCCATTCCGTCTTTGTACTGCTGGGTCTCTCCATACTGATCTTCATCATCGCCCGTATCATGCCCGGCGATCCGGCGCGCATGGCCGTGGGCGCCAGGGCGCCCCAGTGGGTGGTTGACAACCTGCGCGAACAGATGCATCTAACCGAGCCCCTTCATGTCCAGTATTATTACTGGCTCCGCGATGCCCTGCGGGGCGATTTCGGCATCTCCCTGGTGACGCGGCGTCCCGTGGCCGATGACATCAAGGAGTTTTTCCCAGCCACGCTGGAATTGGCCCTCCTAGCGGGCCTCATAAATGGGGCGGGGGGTATCATCCTGGGAACCGTCTCCGCCTGGCAGAGGGACAAGTGGGTGGACAACGTGGTGCGGGTCATCTCCTACCTGGGAGTGGTGACCCCTTCTTTCATCTTTGCCGTCCTCTTCCTCTTGGTTTTCGGCATGGCCTTGGAGTGGATGCCAACCATGGGCAGGCTCAGCCATGAGATCGCCAGGCCATCTACCGTCACCGGCCTTCTCACCATTGATTCACTGCTGGCTGGCGATTTTCGGGCCTTCCTCGACGCCCTCAGGCACCTAATTCTGCCCGCGGTTGCCTTGGGCCTGGGAGGTATGTCTCAAGAGGCGCGCATCACCCGCTCGACAATGGCCGACAACCTTAACAAGGACTACATCGCCGCCGAACGTGCTCTGGGCATCCCAGAGAGCGTGATCATGCGGAGCTTTCTGCTCAAACCTTCCCTCATTCCCACCGTGTCCATCCTGGCCCTCGATTTTGCAGCCACGATAGGGAACGCCTTCTTGGTGGAGTTGATCTTCAACTGGCCTGGGATATCTCGATACGGTATAAACGCTATGCTACGCAAGGATCTGAACGCCATATCCGCCGTGATCCTCATCCTGGGGGTGGTCTTTATCTTGGCGAACATTGCTGTCGATATCGTCGTGGCCAGGTTGGATCCCCGGATCCAATTGGGAGCAGGAAGGAGCGAATAGCAGGATGGTGGCAGTGAATAGCGAGATCGTACCAGCGAAATCCCTGGCCTGGGCCAAGAGGAGCGAAAACCTGCGGCGCAACTGGTATAAGTTCTCCCGCAACCGGCTGTCCATCATCGGCCTCTCCGCCGTCTTACTGGTGACCTTCTTGGCCGTCTTTGCTCCGCTTGTGGCGCCCTACCCGGAGCATGCGAGCGCTTTCGTCGATTTCGCCAATGCAAGCCGCTCACCCTGCCGGGAATACCCCTTCGGGACCGATGTAGTAGGTCGGGATATCATGAGCCGGATCTTCTTTGGCTTCCGCTTCTCGCTGACCATGGGCGTAGTCGTTCTCGCCCTGGTTGTGCCTCCAGGGGTGATACTAGGGCTAATGGCAGGCTATTACCAGGGGAGATGGATGGACACGGTGATCATGCGCACCACCGACATCTTCCTTGCCGTGCCGCCGCTGGTCCTGGCCCTAGCCATCTGTTCGGTTCTCACCCCCAACTTGTTCAATGCCATGCTGGCTGTCTCCCTTATGTGGTGGCCGTGGTACTGCCGCCTCGTCTACGGACTGGCCTCCACCCTGCGGAACGAGTTCTTCGTGGCCTCGGCTGAGACCATGGGGGCCAGCAGATTTCACCTCCTTTTTCGGGAGATCCTTCCCAATTGCATCTCGCCAATCTTCACCAAGATGAGCCTGGACATGGGTTGGGTCATCCTCATCGGCTCCTCGCTCAGTTTCGTCGGGCTAGGCGTGCAACCGCCGCGGCCTGGCCTGGGAACGATGGTCGCCGATGGCTACAAATACCTGCCGGACCAGTGGTGGATTGCGGTCTTCCCGGCCCTGGCCATTGTGCTCGTCGTTCTAGGTTTCAACCTGCTGGGGGACGGCCTGCGGGATATGTTGGCGGCTGAGGAGGTATGAGATGGCGAGGGATCTCCTGCTGGATATCAAGGACCTTTACGTTCATTTCCACGTTTTCGGAGGCACCCTGAAAGTCCTGGACGGGGTGAACTTCGCCGTGTACAGTGGTGAGAAGGTCGGCCTGGTGGGCGAGACCGGTTGCGGCAAGACGACCACCATGAAGGCTGTCCTCCGTGTCCTTCCCATGCCACCAGCACGGATCCCAGGAGGGGAGATTTACTTTAAGGGACGGGACATCCTGAAGATGAGCGAGGGGGAACTCGGACGCGTGCGGGGCGAGGGGATCTCCATGGTCTTCCAGGATCCGACGGCGGCTCTCAACCCGGTTTTCACCATCGGTCAACAACTGGGGGCGGCAGTCAAGTATTCAGGGGCGGGGGACAAGAGGTTGTCCGGGAAGGAGATTCACAGGCGGGCGGTGGCGGCCCTCAAGGAGGTTGCCCTGCCCGATGCGGAACGGCTGCTAAAGAACTACCCCTTCCAACTAAGTGGGGGCATGCGACAGCGAGTTTGCATCGCCATGGCCCTGGCCGGTAGTCGCGAACTGATCATCGCCGACGAGCCAGGCACCTCCCTTGACGTCAGCATCCAGGACCAGATCCTGCGGCTGCTTAGGAATCTGGTGGAGGAGATGAACACCTCCATCATCCTCATCACTCACACCCTGGGGGTAGTGCGAGAGCTGGCTGACCGGGTCTATGTCATGTATGCCGGCAACATGGTCGAGGTGGCTCCCACAGAGGAACTGTTCTCGGAGCCTCTGCACCCTTACACTGTGGGGCTGATGAAGGCGGTTCCGAAGTTGACCGGTGGGGGCATTGCCAAGGGGATCCCGGGGCGGATCCCCGATTACCTCAACCCGCCTAGTGGCTGTCGTTTCCATCCACGCTGTGATCGAGCCATGGAGATTTGTAGGCAGGAAGAACCCCGGTTTTATGGGGTGAGTGACGACCACGACGTAGCCTGTTTTCTCTACCGTCAGGAAGAAAAGGGAAGCTAGAGAGCATGACCACAGATCTTGTGACCGTCACCCACCTGAAGAAACACTTCATCGTAGGACACAGCGGCATCCTGAAACGACAGCCGATCACCGTCAAAGCCGTGGATGGCGTTTCCTTTGTGGTGCGGGAGGGGGAGACCTTCGGTCTGGTTGGGGAATCGGGCTCCGGGAAGAGCACCGTGGCCTATACCATCGTCGGGATGTACCAACCGACTGAGGGCGACATCGCTTTCCAAGGACAAAGCCTGTTCCAGGGCGGTAGGAAGCGGTCGGCGGCCGGGAAGAAAGAGATTCAGATCGTCTTCCAGGATCCGGGCTCGTCCTTGAACCCCAGGCGGACCGTCAAACAGATCGTGGAGTTGCCGCTCCGGATTCACCGGTCGGATGGCGATCTGTCGTCAAGGGTCATTGAACTGCTGGAGATGGTCGAGCTAACCCCAGACTACATGCACAAGTATCCCCAGATGTTGGGCGGTGGCGAGAAGCAGATGGTGGCTATCGCCAGGGCCTTGGCTACCAACCCATCCTTCATCATCCTCGATGAGCCGACCTCGGCGTTGGACGTCTCCATCCAAGCCAAGATCATCAACCTCCTCATCCGACTTCAGGAAGAGTTTCACCTCTCTTACCTGTTCATCACCCATGACCTGAGCCTGATGCGAAACGTGGCTTCGCGAGTGGCCATTATGTACCTGGGTAAGATCTGTGAGCTCGCCGAGGCGGCCGAGTTCTTCCGTAACCCATATCACCCCTACACTCAGATGCTCCTCTCTTCCATCCCCGTGGTCTCGGCAGAGGAGGAGGAACTCAAGCCCAAGAAGATCACCTCCCGCGGCGAGATCCCCAGTCCGGTCGACGTCCCCAGCGGGTGCAGTTTCCACCCCCGCTGTCCCGAGAGCATGGATGTCTGTTCCAGGGTGGATCCGGTCATGGTCGAGGTAGAGAAGGGGCACATGGTCCGTTGCCACCTCTTCAGGAACGGACAAGGCGACTCATGAGCGCGGCTTGGAAGGCTAGGCACTCTTATCGGAGGTAGCTGTGAAGCAGAGGATTCTATACATCGATCCCGTGGGAAAGGGGGTAGTGGAGGAAGGGCTCCAGTTCCTGACCCTCCAGAAGCGCGAAGAGACTGAGCTCAGGATGATCGCCCTGCCCCGGGGCCCGGAGCACGTGGAATACCGCTACTACGAGGCTCTGGTCCTGGTGGATATCTTGCACCTCATCAAGGAAGCAGAGAGGGAGGGCTTCGACGCCGCGATCATCGGCTGTTTCTACGATGTGGGGTTGCAGGCAGCCCGGGAAGTAGCGGAGCGAATGCCGGTAATAGCCCCTTGCGAAGCATCAACCCATATCGCCTCCACTCTCGGAGATAAGTTCTCCATCATTGTGGGCCGCAGGAAGTGGATTCCGGAGATGATGGAAAATGTGATAAGGTATGGCATGAAGGAGAGGCTGGCCTCCTTCAAGTCCGTCAACTTGGGGGTGCTCGAGTTTCACCAGGACGAGGAGGAAACGGCCCGCCGATTCAAGGAGGTAGCACGGGAAGCCGTAGACCGTGATGGGGCCGAGGTCATTATCTTGGGCTGCACGGCCACCTATGGTTTCTATCATGATCTCCAGGAGGAATTGGGGGTGCCCGTCATCGACTCGATGATCGCCGCGCTGAAAGCCGCCGAGTTCGCGGCCGAACTGAAGAACCGATTGGGCTGGAGTCACAGCAAGATAGGGGCCTACGAATCGCCTCCCCCGGAGGAGTTCACTCCTTGGCAACTTGAGGACGAATATGACTTTGGCGATATGAGATCTTGGTTGCGGGGGAACTAAGGCTCACTCGTGGAAGATCTCGAGAAGAGCGGCAGGGCTGCGTCCGCAAGTCAGCCATAGATTCCATAGAAGAGGATGCCAATATGCTGAGAGTCGCTACCGACATTGGAGGTACATTCACGGATCTTGTGTTCGTGACGCCTGACGGTGAGGTCGTCACAGGCAAGAGCCACACCACCCCTGCGCAATTTGAAGAGGGCGTGATGGACGTCATCTCGGCAGCCAACATAGAGCCGAGTGAGTTCGCGTCCTTCGTGCACGGGACGACGATCGTCATCAATGCGATCACCGAGAGAAAAGGCGCCAAGGTCGCGCTGCTCGCGACCGAGGGGTTCCGCGACATCCTAGAGATCGGACGCGGCAACCGCCCCGACTTTTTCAACTTGGAATACCGCAAGCCAGAGCCCTTTGTGCCCCGCTACCTGCGCCGCGAAGTGAAGGGACGTATCAACTACAAGGGGATCGAGACCACGTCCCTGGACTTTTCCGGGTTGCCGGCCATCCTCAACGATTTCCGGGCCGAAGGCGTTGAGGCGATTGCCATCTGCTTCATCAATTCCTATGCTAACCCGGCGCACGAAGAGGCAGCCCTGGCCAGGGTGGAGGAGCTCTGGCCGGAAGTCTCCGCGGTAGCCTCGCACCAGATCACGCGCGAGTGGCGCGAGTACGAGCGCACCAACACCGCTGTGTTGTCCGCGTACGTGCAACCGATCGCCCACCGGTACCTGGACCACCTGACCGGGGCCCTCTACGATGCCGGCATGCGATGCACGCCATACATCATGCAATCCAACTGCGGCGTGGACACAGTCAAGAGTGCGCGCCAAATCCCCATCACCATGGTCGAGTCGGGTCCCGCTAGCGGGATCTGGGGCGCTGCGGCGCTGAGCCGGCTGATCGGAGAGCTGGATGCCATCGCCATTGACATCGGCGGGACGACGGTCAAATGCGGGCTGATTACGGGCGGTCAGGTCAGGCTCAATACGAACTACCTGATCGAACGTAGCGAAACCTCGGCCGGCTATCCGGTGATGGTGCCTGTAGTTGACATGGTGGAAATCGGCAACGGCGGCGGGTCAATTGCCTGGGTGGACGAATTCCAGAGGCTCCACGTCGGCCCAGAGAGTGCCGGCGCCGTGCCCGGCCCAGTGTCCTACGGACTCGGCGGCACAGAAGCGACGACTACCGACGCGAACTTGGCGCTGGGTTGCATCAACCCGCACTATTACTGCGGTGGCACGATCGAGGCGGACATGGACGCGGTGGATCGTGCGCTGGGTAAGCTGGCCGCGACGCTCAACACCGACCGGCAGGAAGCGGCGCGCGGCATCGTCCGCATCGCCAACAACAATATGGTCAACGCCATCAAGCTGATCTCCGTCAATCGCGGCCATGACCCGCGGGACTTCACGCTGATCGCCTTTGGCGGCGGCGGCGGCATGCACGCTTGCGCCCTGGCCAGGGAGCTGAGCATCAAGAAGGTGGTGATCCCCAAGCAATCCAGTGTGTTCTCCGCCTGGGGCATGTTGCTCAGCGACCTGCGCCGCGACTACCTACACACCCAGATTGTTGACCTTTCAGAGTCCCGAGCAGCGGCGGGGGTCGACGAGGCGCTACGGCAGCTCGAAGAGAAAGCGCTCCAAGAGTTCGCCGCCGAGCACATTGACCGCGCACGCGTGCATTTCCTGCGCCGTGGCCGGTGCCGCTACCAGAACCAGGAACACTCTGTGGAAATCGACCTGCCCGATGGCGAGATCACGGCTGGGCAGATCGAGGCCATCCGCGAGCGCTTCGACACGGACTATGAGCGCGAATACACCTACCGGCTGGACGCCCCGGTGGAGCTGGTCGCTTATCACTTGGTCGCCATTGCCGAGGTGGACAAGCTAGAGCCAGAGAAACTCTCGACGACGGAGCGCCACCTTGAGGATGCGGTCAAAGCACAGCGGGAAGTGGATTACGTCGAAGCCGGCATCCATCGGGCGACAATCTACGATGGCGACGGCCTGGAACCAGGCATGGATTTCGTCGGTCCGGCCATCATCGAAGAGGCCGGCGCCACGACTGTGATTCCGCCCGGCCTGCCGTGTCACGTTGATGATTATGGTAACTATCACATCCGCACCAACCAATGAGGAGGATCACCCATGAACGATAAGTATGATCCGATCACGCTTGAAATCATCCAGAGTTCGCTACAGGCGGCTGCTGACGAGATGTTCGCCGCACTGCGCCGCACGGCTATGAGCGCGATCATCTACGAAGTGCTCGACATGGGCACGGGCATCACCGACAAGAACGGCGAACTGGCCGGTTCCGGGGCCGGCATCCCGGCCTTCGTTGGTGTACTGGACAAGACCGTCAAACGAGTACTGGAAAAGTTCCATCAGCCGGGCGACATCGAGCCGGGCGACATCTTCATCACCAATGACCCGTATTCTGGCGGCGTGACGCACCTGAACGACGTCGTGCTGACGATGCCGGTTTTTGCGGGCGATGAGATCGTGGCCTGGACCGCCAATATCGCTCACTGGAATGATGTGGGCGGCATGGTGCCTGGCAGCATGTCAACCGACGCGACCGAGATCTTTCAGGAGGGACTGATCCTGGCTGCCGTCAAGGTCTTCTCCCGTGGCGAGCCCATCCGGTCCGTGTTTGACATCCTCACTGCGAACTGCCGCATGCCTGATTTTCTGATAGGCGATCTGTGGGCCGGCGTGGCTTCGGTCCGGGTCGGCGAACGCCGTGTCCTGGAAATCGTGAACAAGTATGGGAAGGACGTTTTCCTGCATGCTGTTGAAGAGTACCTTGACTATGGCGAGCGGGTCAGCCTGGCCGCGCTGAAACGCCTGCCGAAGGGCAAGTACTCCCTGGTCGAACCGCAAGATGCTGGACCGGACTACAAAGTCACCGTCGAGATTACTGACGACGAGTTTATCATTGATCTGCGGGATAATCCCGATCAGGACAAGGGCCCCTTCAACATGAGCCGGGACGAAGCGGCTGTGGCGTGCCAGATCGCTTTCAAGGGTATCGTCTCGCCAGAGAGAGTGAGCAACGGTGGCACGTTCCGTCCCTTGGAAGTCCTGACGCGCCACGGGAGCGTCTTTGATCCGATCCACCCGGCGGCTCAGGGCATCTATTATGAGATTACCATCAGGTTGCACGATCTGATCTGGCGCTGCCTGGCCGAACAGATGCCAGACCGGTTGCCCGCGGGCGGGTTCGCTTCAGTATGCGGCACGCTTTTCGGTGGCATCCATCCCGATACTGGCCGGAATTATGCGGTGATTGAGCCCGAGCTGGGAGGCTGGGGCGGGTCGCCGGCCTCCGACGGCAACTCGGGTCAGTTCTGCGGGCTGCACGGCGAAACCTACAACTGTCCGGCCGAAGTGGCCGAAGCGCGCTACGGCGTGACGGTGGACTATCTCAGCTTCCACAACGAGGATGGCGGCGCTGGGTTCCATCGGGGGGGCAAGGGTGTGCGGATCGACTATCGCATCAAGTCCGACAACGCCTGGCTGACGGTGGCCTACACCCGCGACAAGGTCCCGCCGTGGCCCCTGAAGGGCGGCCAACCGGGTTCGCCCAACCACGTGCTGATCGTGCGAGCCAATGGTGAGACGGAGCGCTACTCGGTGGTGAGCGGCCTGACCTTGAATACGGACGACGTCATCCGGGTTATGACGGCCACGGGCGCTGGCTGGGGCGACCCGATGGAGCGGCCCCTGGAGCTGGTGAGACAAGACCTAAAGGACGGCTATATCACGCTAGAGCAGGCGAACCGGTACTTTGGGCTGGATAAGCGCAGCACAAGCGGATAGAAAAACACCATGATCAAGCTGACTGTGGTCTACAACCTACCGCCCGGCTCCGATCATGAAGAATTCATCAAGTGGCGCACGACAACCCATCAAGAGAGCAACAT
>Ga0209986_10003818_pt1 | contig 13023 bp, 15 predicted proteins | sample BlataG_FD_183168 | JGI IMG/M metagenome (GOLD analysis project Ga0209986, IMG submission 183168) | Deep subsurface microbial communities from Black Sea to uncover new lineages of life (NeLLi) - Black_00105 metaG (SPAdes) (version 2) | ecosystem: Environmental > Aquatic > Marine > Oceanic >...
TTGAAGGCACAGCCTTGGTGGGTAATGGCACCGATGAGGAAACACTGAAGAAAGCGGGGATCGAGGAGGCCGATGCCTTCGTTGCTGTGACCCAGGGAGATAATCGTAACGTGATGGCTGCTCAGATAGCGAAAGACGTGTTTAATGTGCCCAAGGTGGTTTGTCGCATCTATGATCCCCTCCGTGAAGAGTTGTATCATACCCTGGGGCTGGAAACCATCAGCCCCACCACGGTAGCGGCGCAACTTCTGCGAGATAAAGTCGTGGGCTAAGGGGGCTTTGATGTATATTATCGTAGTCGGCGGCGGCAAGGTGGGATATTACCTCACCCAGGCCCTTTTGAGCGAGGGACATGAGGTTCTCGTTCTGGAGAAAGACGCCAAAAAATGTGAACTCATCGCCGAGCAGTTGGGCAGTGTTTGTACTCGCGGCGATGGCTGCGAGGCGCGAACCCTGGCCGAGGCAGGGACGGAGCGGGCGGACATGTTTATTGCGGTGACCGACGGGGACGAGGATAATCTGGTAGCCTGCCAGGTGGCAAAGCACAAGTTCAAGGTGCAACGCACCATCGCGCGGATCAATAACCCCAAAAATGAGGCGCTGTTTAAAAAACTGGGCATCGATGTCACGGTAAGCAGTACCAATCTCATCCTGGAGCATATCCAGGAGGAGGTGCCCACTCACCCCCTGGTCCATCTCCTCACCCTGAAGGGGGGAGCTTTGGAGATCGTTGAGGTGAAGATACCCCCAGATTCCTCAGTGGTGGGCAAGCGGATGAGGGAGATCGTCTTCCCTCCCGATAGCGTGATCTGCCTCATGATCGGGAGACGGGGGGCCCAGGTACCAACAGGCGATACCATTTTAGAGGCAGATGCTCAGGTAGTTGCGGTAACCAGGCCAGAAGTGGAAGGGGCGCTGAGGGCAGCACTCACAGAGTAGATATGGCAAAGAGGATTGCATATCTTGGGCCGCCAGGAACCTTCACCGAGGAGGCGGCGCTTCTTTACGATAAAACCGCCCAGTTCATCCCCTTCCCCAGCATCCCTGCGGTGGCAGTCGCTGTCGCTTCGGGGATGGCGGAGGAGGGGGTGGTGGCCATCGAGAACAGTATTGAGGGGTCGGTCACCGATACCCTTGATCTCTTGATCCATGAGTCGGGGGTGCTCATTAAAAAAGAGCTGGTGCTGCCCATTGAGCACCACCTCCTGGTCAAGCCAGAGACCGAGGCAAGCGAGGTGAAGGTGCTCTACTCCCATCCCCAGGCACTGGCGCAATGCCGCCAATTCATCGAGCGCTGCTTTCCCAGGGTGGAGGTGGTGGCCGCCCTCTCCACCGCCGCTGCGGTGGAGGAGATGATGGCCTCGCCCCACCGGGCTGCCGCCATCGGCACCAGTAGAGCGGCCGAGCTTTATGGTGCCGAGACCCTAGCTAAAGGGATTCAGGATCAGGCCGCCAATGTCACCCGCTTTGTGGTCCTCGCCTCGACAGATCACCCCCCAACGGGCTTTGACAAGACATCACTCTGTTTCTCCTTCGCAGATGATCGTCCCGGGGTGCTCTGTGAGGTACTTCAAGAGTTCGCCCAGCGAAATATCAACCTGGCAAAGGTGGAATCCCGCCCCTCAAAGGAGAGTTTGGGGAGGTATATCTTCCTTATCGACCTGGAGGGTCACCACGATGACCTCTCGGTCAGCGAGGCACTGCAAATGGTGCAGGAGAAGACCTCCCTGTTCAAGGTCTTTGGCTCCTACCCAAGATATGGGGTAAAATAGGCAGGGAGGCCTTACCTCCCTGTTTTGATGTTTCGCTCTAAAACGTTAAATTATTCTTCGCTTTCCTTCTTCAACCTCTCTTCAAGGTCGGAGCGGGTCTTGCGAGCAGTCTCGCTTCCCTCCTCGATAGTACGCCTGATTAACTCCTTCGCCCTGCCAAAAACCTCATCCTTGATATAACTGGCAAGCTCACCTGCCCTGCTACCGACGCCCACACCCCGCCGCCCCGGCTGGCCCATCCGCTCCACCAGCCAGAAAGTGAGTGCCGCACCAATGACTCCTCCGATGATGAGCCCGGTTAGAAAGCCATGCCCCCTATTCTCCTCGGCCACCTTTCCTCCCCTCCTTTCTCCTGTCAGAGATGAAGTCTAAAACCTTAGCGATCCCTTGCACCACGCCGGCGATGCTGGCCAGTGGCTTAACGAGGTCCTGGGATACCGCGGTGGTGATGCTCCGAATATTCCCTGCGATCGCCCTCCCCGAATTGAGGATGGCCTGAATCCTGCGGAAGATCAGGAATGTGATAATGGCAAAGAAGATAGTGGCCCCGATGCCCAGTGCGGCAAAGATGATAATAAATAGATCGCGTAATTCCGCCAGGGACATTCCTCACCCCCTAAATCGCCATTATACTACCATCCAGGCACAAAAGGCAAATGAAGCTAATTATAAAAGGGAAGTGCAAAACTATAAGGTTATAACATTAACTTGTAGATTTGAATGGTGGGGGTACTAGATTGAATATTCTGATGGGGTGTGGGTAGTGAGTGTGCTGGCCGATGTGTTGGGAATCCGCAGCTTTAGAGATAGGTCTTCTCCTAGCTAAGTAGAGATGATATATGGTTTCTGATATTAGTTATGAGCGGAAGCAGGTCTTGCCTGACTTCTTCGCTCGTATGCATGTGACACTCATATCTGGCATTTCTGCTGTCAAGCTCGAGAGTATCATAATCTACCAGTATGGAGTCCATGTCCTGAAGATAGCGCTGCATTGTTTGTGACCTCTCTCCATGGTTCCTGGAATGATGCCCCTTGGTTGCTAAGAATGCCTCAATCCAGTGTACTGCCTCATAGAATATCCCAGTGACAACCCAATCGATGAAGTGGCTTGTATCTAGATCAAAGCTTTGCCAGAAACCGTTGTTGTGTGTAGCCCAATGAACGTGTTCATCTTGGAGTGGCATATTGCTTACACCTGTGGAGGTACTCGAATAGCCTGCTTAGGCAAGAGATCCTCCTCATTTCGGCCGTCACGGTAAACAACGTAGAAATCAAGTGTGAACGGCGGATGCTCAGCCGAGGCAAACAGCCTGAGAATTCTGCCTTTCGCTTCTGCTATCTGCCGAACGACTGCTATATCACGCTTTGGAATGACTACCCATATGTCTATATCATCTTCCTTAATGTCTACATAGATGCTTTCAAGGGATTGTACTGAGTAGAGCTCATCACGGACATAGCGAATCAACCCATTAGCGGACTGATCCGAATAAGCTATGACCTCAGCATACTGAGTGATTATATGTGACATCGCTTCCCATGAACTAGGCGTCTCTGGTAGCAGTAAACTGTGTGACCTGCGTGCGTGCCGAACTCCTGAAAACAGAACCAGTGTTGTCATTAGGGTTAGTGTCATACGGTGTTGTAATAATGTGGGCACATCATTCCAAGACGGCTTGTCAGTAGTATTAATCATCATGGTTAAACCCCTAAAACACTGCTATCTATGTCTTTTTTCTAAGTTCTTCTGGCGATTTCACAAATAACATATTGCTCGATTTCACCTGGTAGACAGGGTTGCCATCATTATCATAACGGCCCTCTAACCTCATAATGTTCACTACTAGTATCTTCAACTTGATGACAGTTCCATCTACTAGCTGGTACTCATTCCAATCCTCTCTTCGGGTATTAAAATCTATCTCGGTCGCATCTACTTCTTCACCCTCGAAGCGAATTTTTGGCATAACAACACCTCCTCCTAATTAGCAACACCAATATTAGCATACAATCATACCATTCGCAAGTAATCCAGATGGGCCGGTAGGCTAATGCTAGCGTACGTCGACCATCTTGTCAATTCGCCTTAGTTCGACCTTGTCAAGGAATTGTCCTGACACAGATTCGTAGCTCTCTTGGCTTTCTTGCCTTGAGTTTAGCCAAGGTACTACCTTCCATCATCAAAGCTGCCATTATGCAATGAAATGTTATCTTGTCGATCCCACGAAAGCAGTGATCATCTAGCCGCCTGTGCTCTTTGAGCCGGGATAATATTCGCTCTACTCCTTTCGGGCACAGCCTCTCTTTTTTTGGGACGGTTACGCTGTTGCTCGTGTTATTGAAGAGGAAGGCCTCACCTGCTAGTCTATTCTCAAAACTGCAGCTCCCTGGATCTTGCCTTGCTTTAGCAAAAGCAGGGCTTCGTTTGCCTCCTCCAATCCGAACTCTCGAACCTCAGGGATGATCGGAATCTCAGCAGCCAGAGGAAGAAAATCTTGAACATCCTTTCTTGTGATGTTCGCCACACTTTTTATTTCTTTTTCATCCCATAGCAACCGGGCATAGTCTAAAGGTGGGATGGGGCTCCTCTTTCGAATCACCGCCATCACCAATCTTCCGCCTTTTTCGAGGACTCTCAAAGCGTTAGGTACTGTCTCTCCCACCGGAGTGAAATCTATTGCGCAGGTGAGTCTTTGAGGGGGATCATCTTCTGCTCTACCGGTCCAAACTGCTCCCAATTTTTTAGCCAGGTTGCGATGCTCTTCGCTTCTGGTGAAGACGAAAATTCCGCAACCCCAATATTTGGCCAGCTGAATCACGATGTGAGCCGAGGCCCCAAATCCGAAAAGCCCCAAACTCTGCCCCGGCTTAATCCCTGAAAGCCTTAAATCGCGAAACCCGATCGCTCCGGCGCACAAAAGAGGAGCTGCCTGGGAATCGTTGAACCTGTCTGGAATCGAGTAAGCGAAATCTTCTGAGACCACGGTGTATTCAGCATATCCACCATTGACCTGTAACCCAGTGCCTTGAAACTCATAGCATAAGTTTTCGTTTCCCTCTTTGCAGAAATGGCATTTTCCACAGGCAGAGTATATCCAAGCAATACCCACTCTATCTCCGACTTGAAACTTTGTCACTCGCGAACCCAAGCTTTCAATCTTGCCAATAATTTCATGACCTAAAATCATCGGAAGTTTTGGCTGAAGCCTTCCTTCAATTTCGTCCAGTTCGGTGTGGCAGACCCCGCAGGCCGAAATCCTCAACAGGATCTCTTTTGATCTCGGCTGAGGAGCTGGCAATTCAGCCAATTCCAGAGGCCGATTTTCGACTGGAGAGACCTCCTTTAAGATTTGGGCTTTCATTCTACCCTTCCCCCTTTGTTTCAGTAGAGGAACCTCGTCGCCGGTGCCATTACCAGAGAAGCGATCTCAGTGGCTCGATATATAGATTTGGTATCCATAGTAACAGCTTGATGGAACGTGCACTCTGGTTAAGGGATGGTTATGCTGGTGCCTGTGTTATTGAAGAAAAAGGCCTGTCCAAGCTGCTGGGCGAGGAGCACGGCAGAGGGGAGCCCGGTGCAATGTGACACCCCAACCCGCTGCACCCCAAGTTCCTGCAGGGCGGTAGCGGTGCGCAGCACCCGCTCCTCGGTTGCGCCAATGAGGTGGGTGCCGCCAATGACGGTGTGAATTAATGCCACCCCCGTTATCTCCTGGGCGTGGCGCAGGGTATTGATAACGCCACGGTGGGCACAGCCCAGGATGACCGCCAGCCCCTCACCTGTCTTGATAACGAGCGCCCGGTCGTCCCAGAGGGGGTCGGAAAGCCATTCGCCATCCTCTTTAACATATAGATTAGGGTCAATCTCTTCATATTCGGTTGTCATCGGGATCTCGCCAGTGGTAACAATGTCATTGCTGATCCAGACCGGCTCCTTGCTCAGGGTAAACGAGGCACCCAGTGCCTCAAGCTCCTCTCTGGAGAAGGGGACGCCGATGTAAGATTCTCGCTCACCGAAGCGTATATACTTTTTAGCCCATATATCGGGGTGGGCAATAATCTCAACCGCCCCAGTCTTTGCCAGCACCTCCTTGAGCCCACCGGTATGGTCATAGTGACCATGGCTCAGTACTATCTTATCGATTGTTGACAAATCTACCCCCAAAATGGGGGCATTGTGGGGCACAGAGGTGCTGGCGCCGGTGTCAAGCAGTATATTGAGATCCTCTGTCTGTACCAGGACGCTCAGCCCCCACTCGGCGAGCACAATGGGGAACCCGGCGGTATTTTCGCTAAGGGTGGTTATGCGGAATGGCATTTTATACCTCCTTCAGGCTAGTTTTCCAGCTCACATTAGAGATTCTAACACAATATGGGCAAAATAGGTCGAGCGCTTCATCATCCGTCCTTCCTCTGCGGCGTGGTTAAGGTTAAAGGTGCAGAAGGGGCAGGCACTGACGATAGATTCCGTCTCCACTGTATTAAGCAGGTTGGACGCTATTTTCGTAGCCAGGTCTCGGTAAGCGGACCTGACCCCACCGCCGGCACCGCAGCAAGTGGCCTCTGCCCGGTTTGCCGGCATCTCTTTTAGTTCCGCCCCGCACCACTGGAGTATTCTTCGGGGCTCTTCGCTAATGCCTTCCCCTCTCGCCAGCAGGCAGGGGTCCTGGTAGGTCATGGTTCTTTGAACCTTAGTGAGTAGGTCAGGGTTATCCTTCAACAGATCATATATGACCTCCGCCATATGGTAGACGGAGAAGTCAAAACCCCCGAGTACCTCGGCATAGGAATGCTTGAAGCGCTCCTGACAGACAGGACAGGTAACAATAATTCTGCGGATTCCCAGCGACTTAAACCGGTCCACGATCTTCTGGGACCACTCACCGGCAAGATCAATCCTGCCCGTCGTAAATAAAATGGAGCCGCAGCAGCCCTCATCTTCCATGATCATAAAATCGACTCCCAGCTTCTTCAGCACCTGATATGAGGAGGTGGCGGCATCCTTCACCAGATAGGATGCGAGGCAACCCATATATAAGAGGGTATCGGATTCGTTTCGGGGGAACTCCTCCGGTAGCCATTCCAGTCTTTTTTGCGGGTCGCCGTTCACTGCATTTCCCTTAGCTAGAATCCCTTCAATTACCTTGTTATGTCTCACTAGCGGGCCCAGCCCTCTTTTGCATAGTTCAGCTCTCGCTTTGGTCACGACTGGGGAGATCTTGATTTCTTCCGGGCATACCTGGTCGCACCGCATACAGGTGAGACATTTGTAGAGGCTCTCTATCTCCCTGTCGCTGACTTCACCACCTTCAAATAGCTTGATTGCGGTTTTCAGCCGCTGCATCGGTGAAAACAGCACCTCCCCCGTCGCCCAGTACGAGGGGCAAACTTCGTTGCAGAGCTCGCACTCGGTGCAGGCCTTAGCTTGGTCGAGTATCTGTTTCATGCCCTATCTTCTCCGCTGATCTAAGAGGGGCGGGACGAGGCTGGCATCGCCTGGATGAAGGCTGCTGACAGTGAAGTGAAGGGCTCGGTGTTGTAGCGCTCGACGTCGCCGCTGTCGCAGAGGGCGGCGAGCTCCGGGTCTACGGGGAGTTGCCCCAGAAGGGGAGCCTCCGCCTCCCTGGCCATCTCCTCCCCCCTGCTCCGACCAAAGAGCTCGATCCTCTTTCCCGTCTCCGGGATCATCAGGTAGCTCATATTCTCCACCACCCCTAAGATGCGGATATTCAGCTTATGTGCCATATGAACCGCCTTCCGCACCACCATGCTCGCTAGGTCCTGTGGTGTGGAGACGATGATAATGCCGGAAAGGGGGAGCGATTGCATCACGGTGAGGGGTATATCAGCGGTGCCCGGGGGCATGTCAACCAAAAGGCAATCGAGCTTGCCCCAGAGTACCTCCTGCCAGAACTGGGTGATCGACTTGGCGAGCAGGGGCCCTCTCCAGATAACGGCATCATCCTCATGGGGCAAGAGCAGGTTGAGGGACATGACCGCGATCCCTGAACGGGTCTCTACCGGCAGGATGCCGCCTTCACTCCCCATAGGGCGAGCCTTCAGGCCAAACATCATAGGGATGCTGGGGCCGGTGATATCGGCGTCCAGGATACCAACCTGATACCCCTGGCGGGTGAGGGCTATGGCGAGCAGGGCGGTGACCAGCGATTTCCCCACGCCACCCTTGCCGCTCATCACTGCGACAACACGGTCAAACTCGTTCAGCTCCTGGGGCGAGTGCTCCACAAGCTCTATGGCTACCTCCTTCACCCCGGGGAGCGTCTCAATGGCAGCGCGTACCCTTTGCTGAAGGCGCTCGCGCTCAGGAGCGCTTAGGACGGTTAAGGCCAGGGTGAGCTTCACCCTTTCCCCAGATACCGCGATGTCCCGAACCATGTTAAGCTGTATGAGGCTGCGCTTGGGTTGGGGGAGGAGTATTTCACTCAGCGCAGCTTCAATATCCTCTAGCTCCACTGCCATGTTGATCTTTCATTTGCCGACTCGCCCTGTAGAAGCCCCATGTGGACCAGTCTGTCCATCTCCCGCTCGGCAACATCCAACGGGACATCCAGCTTGCGGGATACCCGCTGAGACAGCTGCCCCACCGGATCGCCGCCATCCTTCATCCGACCCAGCCGCTCTATGACATCGCCCTTGAGGAGCCTCCAAACGAACTCCGTGCTCGCTTTTTGTCTTACCTGTTCGACACTGACAGGATCCCCCTCCGCAGCCTTGCGCTCTATCTGCTGCAAGACATAGGCAATTATCCGGTCGTAGTCAGCCATATACTCCAGAACCTGTTGCGGGCTCATGGTAGCGGTCTCGGTAATCGGTTCGTTGGCGTCATATTTAGCCCAGTTTCGAGAAAGGATGCGCAGGCCATACTCTTTGGGCTTCTCATACAGCTCGGTTCCCGGCAGGGGGGATAACAGGTGGAAACCGTATTTGGCATCGTAATCCCGGTTAAGCTCATGGGCAAAAGCCAGCGACAGGCGGGCGGTCTCCGGGCTTTCGCCAGGAAGACCGAAGATGAACGAGTTGAAGACCCCGATCCCCGCTTCGGTAGCGAGCTTGGTTCCCCTCCTGATATCGTCCGGGGTAGTCCCCTTCTTAATGGTCTTCAGGATCTCAGGAGAGGCTGACTCAGCACCGTAGAGCAGCCAGGAGCAGCCAGCCCGCCTCATCTTCTTCAGTAAATCCGCGGTTACGGTGTCGGCTCGGGCGAAGACATTCCACTGAAACTTTAGGTTGCGCCTCATGATCTCATCGCAGACGGCTAGGGCGTGGCGGTGGTTCAGGGTGAAGGTGTCATCGACGATGTTTAACCTCTCAAAACCGAACCCTTTATGGATCTGCTCAATCTCATCGGCCACTAGCTTGGGATCGCGGAAGCGAACCCGCCGCCCGAAGAGCCGGGGCCCGGAGCAGAAGATGCAGCGGTAGGGACAGCCCCTGCTAGTGATTAAAGTGCAGGGGGCGCCAATGGCGCGATATTTGGAGAGGGGCAAGAGGTGGCGCGCTGGTGTGGGTAGCTCATCCAGGTCCTCGATAAGGGTGCGGGGCTCAGTTTGTACTACCCTGTTATCCTCACGGAAGGCGATCCCCGCCACCTGCCGGATGTCTTTGCCTTTCTCCAGGGTTCTCGCTAGCTCGACCAACGTCCGCTCCCCCTCCCCGATGACTATAACGTCGATCCAGCGGGCCCGAAGGAGGGTCTCCTTGAGGGCGAAGCTGGCATGGGGACCACCGAGCATGGTAACGATGCGGGGGTCAAAATCCTTACATACCTTCAGGTTTCGGGAGGCAATGGAGTAATTCAGGGTAACGCAGGTAGCGCCTACCATCTGAGGCTGATATTCCTCAATCTTATCCCTGATCTTGCGGGCTGAATTCTGGGAAACCAGAAGGTCCAGGATCTGGACCTCAATACCTTCACTTTGGAGCACTGCGGCGAGGTAGCTCAAAGAGAGGGGGGGGATGGGGTTCTCTTCAAGGGGATAGGGAGTGCTCATGAGAAGAACGCGCATGGGAATTCCTCCTCGCTTGACGACTGTGTCTCGATTATATATTAAATCAACGCATTTCGCCAGATTTTGTACTCGTCAAGTACATTGTTGATACATCACCGCTATTCTATTATGGGTATCATTGCGAGTGGAGCGAGGCGATCTCACTTTTTCCCACCCGCCCTGAGATGTGTTTTTGCCCCGACAAGTCGGGGAGACCACCGCCAGAGGGGGCACCCTACCTGGATCACCCGGTCAAGCCGGGTGATGACCCCGGACCCCCGCCCCCGATTATAGGCCGAAGCGTCGGCCGACCTGTCGGCCTCGGGGGACTCCCCTTTGTAACTCCTGCTTAGTAGAACCTATGGCATAGCACGGATGTGTTCTACTCCACTCATCCCCGCCGTTGATTTATCGCAAAGCTTCTGGCAATGATAAGTGAAGCGAAATCCAGGATACCAAGTATCAACTATCTGTCTGAACGATATCAGATTTCACCTAATGGTGATTGTGGCTTTTAGCCCCTTTTACGAATAGCAGGGGATAAACTATATCGCTCAGACAGCAGGGAATCCAAACGGCAATAAATAGGAACGAGAAGATGGCTATAAGTTGAATCCAATTTACTGATTCCCCTAATGATGCCATGATGATATGGAATAAAGAGGCCCAGGTGCTGATCAATACATGCCCGGCGTGGGGGAATTTGGTAATCGGTCTCCAGTAACCGATTGCAATGCCCGCCAATGCCGGGGGGTTAGTGAGCCACGGTTCTTCGATGAAACCGATGTGGAGTTCCCTGCCAGGCAAGACAGCCAGTGACTCTCCTAAATAGGGAACAATCGAATCGCTCAGGGTAGCGATGCCGATGGCGCCGGTATAACCAATCAGGATCGCTGCCCAGAGTTTACTGTTGCCGTATAGCCTGTATATCGCGGTGGTTACCAGAGCGCTTAAGAAGACATGGGTGGGATGGAGGACGTAAAAAACTGTCTCGGCGGCGTTGTAAATCGGGTCGAGAAAACCGCCCCAGAATATTATGACCATGAAGATGATCCCCGTCAGCGCTCCAAAAGCGGTGAAGGGAATATGCGTTGCCAGCTCTTTGGTTATTAATCTCCATTGCGCTAGCCTTGCCATTTTCGACGTTATTTCCTCAATTCTGTGTGAATTACGAGCATATCCCCATTGTTATCCTGGCCCTGGCAGCACCTTCGTCGATAGGAGCGGAAAGCTAGAGACCTGCCTCTGCAATAAAGGCTACCAGGTCGGCGACGCGGCAGCTATAAGCCCATTCGTTATCGTACCAGGCGAGCACCTTCACCATATTGCCCCCGATAACTATCGTCGCGTGCGCATCGAAAATGGCGCTTGCGGGGTTTCCCTTGAAGTCCATGCTCACCAGCTCCTCCTCGCAGAACTCGAGGATGCCCTTTAGGCGGCCCGCGGCAGCCTTTTTGAAGGCCTCATTAATCTTATTGACCGTGACCTCTTTACTTAGCACGGCGACGAAGTCCACCACGGAAACGGTGGGGACGGGCACGCGGTAGGCCATGCCGTGAATCCTTCCCGCCAACTCTGGGATGACCACGGTAACTGCCTTTGCCGCGCCGGTGGTGGTGGGGATGATGTTCATTGCCGCCGTCCGCGCTCGCCTCAGGTCGCTATGGAACTGGTCCAGGATCCGCTGGTCGTTGGTGTAGGCATGGATGGTGGACATCAGCCCCTTTTCCACCCCAAAGGATTCATAGCACCTTGACCACGGGGGCAATGCAGTTAGTGGTGCAGGAGGCATTAGATATGACGCGATGCTTTTTAGGGTCGTAGTGGCTTTCATTGACCCCCAGGACGATGGTCGCATCCTCCCCCTTCGCTGGGGCGGAGATGATCACCTTCTTGGCCCCGCCCTCCAGGTGGGCGGCAGCCTTCGCCGCATCGGTGAAGAGCCCTGTGGACTCTACCACCACCTCGACCCCGTAGTCGGCCCAGGCGATCTTACCCGGGTCGCGCTCAGTGAGCACCTTCACCGCCTTGCCATCGACGACGATGGCATCCTCTGTCGCCTCCACCTTGCCCGGGTATGCGCCGTAGGTAGAGTCATATCTGAGGAGATGGGCGTTGGTCCTGGTATCGGTGAGGTCATTGAGGGCGACCACCTCAAGTTTTCCCGCATGGTTCTCATTGACTGCCCTGAGGACCTGCCGCCCGATCCGGCCAAAGCCGTTGATGCCGATCTTTGTTGTCATTTCGTCCTCCTTTTTTTCATTCTTATGGCTATATTATTACCTCTTGCTTTCAAGTGGGGTTAGATTGCGACGCCTCACCACGTCCAGAAAGGCCTCGATTCTGGTCTTCAGGTGCTGGGTGAGCAGATAGTCGTTATTCCCCTCCAGGGTCAAGATGGGTAGGTCAATGCGGTGGCGAAATATAATGTCGCCGATCCCGCGATGACAGAAGGCCTGAACATAATGGATCACGCCATCCACCCGGCGATCCCGCAGCTGGGGCAGGATGTCGTCGAGCCTGTCGAATATGGAGTAGGGATATGTATAGCTTGAGTATTGCTCAGCAAGCGAGTTTTGCGAATTGCCGCGGTGGGGCATGGCGAATTGCCTCTGGATTTCGTTGAATACCACCCTGGCCCCCTGGCTCTCCAGGAACTTGTATAAGTCCTTGGCGAAGACGGGGGGCACGCCGATATAGGCGAGGCGCAGCATATTTCGCTTTTTTTGTTCTTCTCGCTCATGGCATTCCGTCAAGAGCTGACTCAGCTGTCTCTCGTATTCATCAATGTCGCCCATAAAATCGGAGGTGGAGACCAGCCAGAAGTGGTTCTCCCAGCCGCTGGACACGTTACCTAGCCAGGTGAGCTCATCGAGTTCATGGGCCAGCCTTCTCGCTTTTTCGAGCTTTTTTCGCTCTTTTGCGGCTGCCTCCATAGTTGTGCCCAGCGTCTTGGCCAGAGATTCAAGGGTGCTTTGCATGGTCGAAACATCGGGATGGTCGGGGTAGGCGAAGGGGATTACGTTGAGTCCCCTGAGTTTTAAGACCTCCATGAGCATGATGGTATTGGAGCAATCGCCGGTGGTGACGCAGAGCACCGTGTCGATGCCCTGCTCCATGACGACACCGTATATGCCCTTGATCCAGGTGCAGCAATTGATGGGGAAGCCCGCCTTCTCGGCGATGCCCACCAGCCGCTCGGGGTCCGGGTCAGAGATAAAGACATTATTCAGGTCAAC
>Ga0209986_10003819_pt1 | contig 13020 bp, 21 predicted proteins | sample BlataG_FD_183168 | JGI IMG/M metagenome (GOLD analysis project Ga0209986, IMG submission 183168) | Deep subsurface microbial communities from Black Sea to uncover new lineages of life (NeLLi) - Black_00105 metaG (SPAdes) (version 2) | ecosystem: Environmental > Aquatic > Marine > Oceanic >...
GACCGCTGAATCGGCGTGCGTCTAATGGCGCGTGCGCTAGGCACGCCCCTGCCGTCACAAAGGATTAGGCCATAAGTTGTGGTGCCGTCACTGAGTGACAAATGATGAGTCGGGCCAGTTGAGGTTGAAGTAGCAACAGATGTCATGTTTACGCCCTCGAAGGATAAGTGAACCTATCTTCCGCGTCTGTCTTACCAAGGATGAGCAATTTCGTGTGCGCTTTTGGACCTCTAATTGGGTACAGCATCTTTGCCTCTCTTGCTTTAGAGTCAAAATAATTTATCTGCTCGCTTAGAGTCGGGTCCATTTCGCCAATCTTCTGCTTGCGATATAGCAGGCATTTGAGTGCCGCCTCGTAGATAACTCGATTGGGATGAACAGACTCGCTCAGTTTGTCGGTGTATATCCTGAGTTCTGGATGCACGCCCATATAGACAAGTTTCAAATCCCTCAGCGTGGTAGGCTGAAGCGTGAACACCAGCAAGTCGGCAGTGCCAATGTCAGTTCTTTGCACATACCAATCGCTTATCTTAGACCACCTATAATCATTGGTGTCGTCTATGTGTTTCTCAATCCAAACTTCCCGCAGGTCGAGATTAGCGGCGATTGGCAGGTCGTATTCTGTTTGCTCGGCTATCGTATCAAGACTTGTGATGTCTGTTATGGGAATAGTTCCCAAATCAAACAGGGCCTCGTTCACTTTCTGCGTAAGCAAGTTCCAGTCGTACCGCTTTTTGCCAACCGCATATTTGTCGCCGGTGCCTGTTGCTGCTGTTAATGCCAATGTGAAGTCTATTGTTCCCGTACCTGAGCCTGCTCCAGAGGTGAAATCTTCTACTATTGCATATTCGCCCTCTGGTGCGGCAGATGCCGCGCCAGCATCATACAGAATCCAAACCGTGCCTGAATTCCAATAGTCCGCAGCTTCGTCTCGGTTGGAATCTATAATGTCTTTGAAGTCGCCAGCGCCGTTGCTGGTCGCGTATCCCTCTCTGACGATGCCTAATAGCCTGGCTGTCCAGTATGTTAGATTGAACAAATTGTCAGTCATTTCTTCCTCGCCTTGCGCTTTTTCTTTTTCTTCTCAAGTTTCTTGGCGCTGCACCATTCCTTGAGCTGCGCCATGCTCATGCCTTTGAATATTTTAGGCTTCTTGCCCGCTTTGCGACGCGCAAGTTCGGCGCAAGCGGCTTTACGCTGTCTCGTCGTGTATGGCATCCTCCCATTCCTCTTGCTGTTCCAGCAAAATCTCTAGGATTCTTTCTATTTCGTCTAGACGCTCTTCGATTCTATCGAGGCGCTCGGCTGTTGCTCGGTCTAATAGTGCCATTGTGTTCTCCTTCCACGTTTTGGGCACGGGAAAGAAATAGTTGTGCCCTTCGCTGTCTTTCATTTCTTCCATGGGGCATTGATTATCCAAGATTTTCTCGGTGCCCTCTCGGTATTCGTGGGCACGTCGTCTACTTCAACTACTACTACCTCTGCTTCTCCAGGTCTCCCCCCAAGCGTCTGCTTGATGTCCATGGCAAGTTTCCTGTCTGTCACTCGCATGGCATTGGTTTGCCTACCAAACTCCAGCCGCTTGCCGTCCACGTTGATGGCGTTGAACTGGCTCCAGGGCTTCTGGGACGCCCTATATATCTCGTAGCTCTTCTCGCCCTTCACGCGCTTTTTCTTGTGCTCTTTGAAGGACTGGGCAACCTCGCTCTCAGTTGGGGCAGGAAGGATTTTAGGTTTCCTTATCACGAATATAATCTCTTAATAACTGCGCTGCTATCCGCGCTGCCTTCTCGTTAGACTCGTAAGTGAGGCCGCAAACATGTGGTGTAACAACAACATTCGGCATATCTAATAGCGGGCCGTGCATCTGTTTGCCTTCAGGCTCGCCGCTGAGCACGTCGAGACAAAAGGTGAGGTCAGGGCGCATCTTGGCTACCTCAACAAGAGCAGCCTCGTCAACAATTTCCCCTCGCGCCGTATTAACAAGATGCGCCCCTTTTTTCATGCTCCGCAGGAGGCTGCCCGTAATCATTCCCTCCGTCTCCCAAGAATATGTGGCACATATCACAATCACATCGCAGTTGCTAAATAGCCACGAAATAGGGGGCTGGAATAACGAGGTCTTATCATATGGGTCTGTCCAATAGACTCCCGCACCAAACGCCTGGCACCAATTCTCAATATTCTTGCCAATGCGCCCATGCCCCACAAGCCCCACCAGCTTCTTGTATAGCTCATGCCCCCGCAAGCTGTCGGCGTCTCTAATCCAGAAGAACTCCTGCTTTGCCTTGTCCAACCGCCTCAACGCGTTCAGAATGAGCAGGAATGTGAACTCGGAGCTTGCTCTAATCTCATCCAGCGCCACGCGGTTGTCGAGCAACGAGAGCACCTTGATGCCTCGCCGCATGCAGGCCTCAATGTCGATGTGATTGCGCCCGGTGCTGGCGGTCACGATGATTTTCAGCCGAGGCATATTGTTGAGCATCTCTTCGGTGACTGGACACTCTGGGTCAACTACCCACGCATCTGCTCGGGCTGGGCTTTCGACTATCACACCAGGCCATTCAATGCTGAAGAAGTCTCTAGGTATCGACAGAAGTATATTCATCGTGTAGCCTCATCATCAAGTCGCCTAGCTCTTTACGCTCTCTGGGCGAAAGCGACGTATATTTATCAACGTCTGTCATGCCGTCTCGCCACACAATCCATGCTATTATTCCCGCATAAGTCAGATAGAGTACTTCAAAGCAGTCGCGCAATGTCGCGACCAATCCGTACCATATCCGCGAACTCATCAAACGAGAGTGCAAAATGATTGTCCTTTATTGAACTTTCCGCCTTCGAGGTCGTCACATGCTTCTCGATATACTGCGCCCCCCGCACTATTGCAATCAGCGCATCGGCGTAGCCGTGCATGTGGCTCGAATAGCCCCACCACTCACCGCCAAACATCGGGGGCATTATCATATCGTCGGGATATGTCGGGTACTCCGCCACAACGAATAGTTTCTTGAAATTGTAATAGTCATACCCGCCATGACTGATAAACGTCTCTTTGCCCAGCTTGGCTACAGCCTGCACTATATCGGGGCGTTCTACCGCTATGCTGTAGGCAATCTTATATCGTTCCATACCAGCAGATTCAGCCAAATCAATAGCATCATGCGAGAACACGGATGCCATAAACTCAATCTCGAAATGGTCACACCAAATCATCATCTGCTCGATGTTATGGAACGGCATGCCTCGAATTGGATCGTCGGGGTCGCAAAGTTGGAATTTAGCGATGTCTGCGCCCGCAAATTTCGCCTGCCGTATCATCTCGAAGGCGAGAGCGGGAATTCCCTTATGGTTTGAGCCAATTTCGGCACAGAAGATCATTTAGGTTCACCCTTTCGTATACTTCCAGTTCGCCCCCCAGTGTTGCATTGTAGACTTTAATTCCTCGCTGTGATGTGTAGTAATTAATCCACTCGTGCGCCCGATAGTGCCACCAGTTTTCGTGATACGCTCTTTGCCTACTCCACACCACGCCGTCAATATAGCCATCATAGTGGTGTTGTTCCGGCGAGAAACCGAGATCGCACCCGACTAGATATATTGGATTGAAGCCCATCCAGCATATCATTTGCATCATGTCGTACATGGTCATCCGGTAATGAATAAGGCCCCCTAGGGGGTCGTCACTCCACACCGGCAGGGGAATGGAAAAGTGCATTTCCTCATTTATCGAAAAGTTGGCCCTGCGCGATGAGGTTTTCACCCGATAAACATTCTCTCTATCCGGCAGAGGCGACGTTGTTGAAACAAATGATGTCACCCTGTCGCCGATAACGACCTCGGCAAGCCGACGCGGTTCCGGAAAATTCTTCAGTCCGCCAGTTGTGCACCAGTAATACGTCGGTCGCCATCCGTCCACGTAGGCTGGCAGGGTCGCAATCTTGTTCATTGCGAAGGTAACTGGCAGTTTTTCTACCGGGGTTTCTGCCAAACTTGGCCCATTCCCCAGAACAAATATTGATTGCCCGTTACCGCGGCGGACGAACTCTGACAATCTCACCCTCTGTTAGTTCCTCTTTTTTGATCATCGCCATGTGCAATGCGCCCGTTGGGTTTCTCCCAAATACCCCCACCACCGCCTCGGCAAGTTGGCGCTCGCGGTGGGCGGGATAGACGATGGATATTTTCTTGAACCCGTCCGCGATTTTGTGCAATATCTTGTGGGTAGCTTTGGTTATTTCCATGTGCCGCTGTAAATATTCTTCCATTGTCCATTCTGTGAGGTTCACGCCCGGATCGCAGGCATCGGTCAACGAGCAAAAAAACGCATCCTCGCCCCCGGATTGCTCCATGATTTTGTCGTAGTATTCCTCATACAGGGGCGTTCCGGGATATGGCTGGATAAAGAAAAAGCTGGCCACGTGCTGTATTTCTTCCAGAAATGCCAGCGTCTCTGCCAGGGTTTCGTCATTTTCTCCGGGATACCCGTAAATAAGAGTTCCGGCTATGCAGGGGAAATGTCTGGTTGCCAGCAGGTATGTTTTCTTCATTTTCTCGACGGTAATCTTCTTGCTCATCGCATCCAAGATGCGTTGGCTTCCGCTCTCAATCCCAAATCCTATTTGGTAACACCCCGCCCTTCTCATTATGCGCATTGTTTCTTCGTCTAATGTGTCGAGCCTCGAATAACATGCCCACCCGATACGCCAGCCCTTTTCAATGACCCTTTCGCAAAACTCTTTCACGAAAGACTTGCGCGCCGTAAAGCATTCGTCCTGGATAAGAAAGGATGTAATGCCATAATTGGTTATTAGATATTCCATCTCCTCGACGAATTTGTCTACCGAGCGATATCTAACTCCCCGCCCGAAAATGTGATAGCAAAACTTGCAGGCCATCGGGCATCCCCGGGTGGCGTTTATGGCAAGTTCGTTCGGGGCACCCTTGTTATGCTTTACTGTCTTTGCGTATGGCCATATGTCTATAAGGTCGAAGTTGACCATCGGGAATTTGTCAAGGTCTTTCTCCAGCGGCCTCGGCGGCGTTTTGATAAGTTTGCCGTCCTCGAAGTACGCTATGCCCAATATGTCTTTGTAGAGCCTTCCCTCAGACAGCTCCAGCGCCGTGTATTCTCCCTCGCCAATAACTCCCACATCGGGTCCAATATTCTCCATGTACGCCTCGGGGGCGCTCGTTATCCCGCCGCCGCCAATGACAATTGGGGTGTCCTTATACATCTCCCGCAATTCGGGCGTTAGCCATTTCAGATAGGCATATGTGGTTATCAGCCCGCTTAGCCCAATCCAGTCATACTTCCTGTTCGGCAAATTAGCCAGAACCTCTTCCTTGGTATATCTGGCCGCATTAATGTCGAAAATCTGTATGGCGTGGCCCGCATTTTGCAACATGGTTGCAACAGACATCAATCCGATAGGGTGAATGTAGGGCGGGTACGTTTCTCTAATCGGGGGATTTATCAGTAGTATTTGCATATTCCCTCGGAATAAATATCAAGTCGCCCCTTAGCTCGCCTATGGACCAATACCCCAGTCCGTTGGTGATATATTCAAGCAAATCCCATACAGATTCGTGCGCCATCGACTGATTTATGTCGCGCATTTCGACTTGCAGAATTGGCCGGTCCTTGGCTATGGTCTTTTCGGCACCAAGCAGGACTAGCTTTTCCGCACCCTCCACGTCTATTTTTATCCAGTCAACTTTCCGGGATACAATGTTGTCCAATGTGTCCATCGGCACTATCTCTCGGCAGTAGTCGTCCAGGCCATATACCGAAATCTGTCCCGTGTCGCGAAGTTTTGTCTGGCGCTTTTGCGCTTGTGTAGGCAAGGAAATCGTAACATTTTGGGCTTTGTTTCCAAGTGCCAGCTTTTTCGTTTCTATTCTCGACGCATACTTTTCTGTATTCTGTCGAAGAAACCCAAAGCTATACTTGGATGGCTCTATTGCCAATATATCCGCGCCCGGGAAGTGCACGGCAAACGCGACCGTCCACAATCCGACATGGGCACCAACATCGACAATATACTCTATTTTTCTGAGTCGCCGCTCAATTATGCGCAGATAGTCTGCGATAACCTCGCCAAAATACATGCCCACGGCGGCCATGTGGTACACCTGCGGAACGTGCATTGTGACCCCAAGTCTGTGACACGTAAAAGTCGTGCAATTTTCGACGAGATCATTCAGAGTTTTGTCCACACACCACCGCCTCTGCGAACAAAAAATCCATCTCTGTGTCGATGTTGATGCCCCGCTCTGGCGGCATGATATACGGGCGTATTATCAAGTCTTGCCCCGTGAAGAAATAGCCAGCTCTAAGAACTTCGGCTTTTACCACGTAGATGCTGCCATTGCGGATATATACATCGGGCTTGAGGTCTTGCCGTCTACCGCTGGCAGGCTCAGGCCACACATCCACCAGCCTATCATTGTAGATTAGTTTGATGCGGGAGGGATGGTGGTCTTCCAGCTTACTCACCCCCACAACGCAGTCGGCGTCCGTCTTTGCCAGCTTCTTTATTGCCAGGTCTATATCCAATGCTGTCTTTAGCGGATTGGTTGCCCGCAAATCGGCCACGGCATCGAAGCGCGTGTTGTAGAAATCCTCGGCCCAATCGAGTGCGTGAACAAGTGCCGGAAGATGCGGTGTGTCGTCTTGCGCCAATTTGGCGGGGCGCTCGATTACCTGAGCGCCATACTCAAACGCCACTGCCAATATGTCTGGATCGTCTGAAGACACCACATATTCAGTTATTAAGGTGCATTTTAGAGCCTCTTCAACCGTGTAGGCTAGAAGCGGCTTCCCCGCAATCATTCTTATATTTTTGCGGGGAACCCCCTTTGAGCCTCCGCGGGCGAGCGTAATGCCAAGAACATTCACGACTGTTCCTTTCTAAATAGATACCACGCGTATATCATTCCCGTGTTTGTCGCCAATTCTCCACGCCGATACTCAAGCAAGAAGCCTGGAAAGGAATATTTGCGCTCAAATCTAAAATTCTTGTGCAGACATTCGGCATGTTGCTCCATGTGGCCTAGCGCCTCGTGCATAACGATGTATTTTCTTGCCTTCTGGGCCATCAGTTCGCAAATCTCGTCTATTGTTTCGTCCGAAATGTGCATCAAATGGCCGTGTGTAAATAATGTATCTACCGGATCAATCTGTTTCAAATAATCCAATGTGTCGGCAATCGTTATGTCCGCATAATCCAGCATTCCGGGATACGATTCCTCAATAACAGAATGCGTGTCCGGGTTTATGTCGTTCCCGATATATTTCCACTCTGGATAAGCCTCATGAAAATAAAATATATTCCGCCCAGGCCCAACCCCCAGCTCGCAGAATGTCTCGGTGTTCTGTATCTTTGATCCCAAAATCTCAATTATCGCCTTGGTGCGTGTCACATACGCGTTACTATTAAGTTCGTCTTTGTATTCCGGCCTTACCCTCCAGATATTCAGCCAAAATGCCTTTGCTTCCTCGTGGCTAGTCATCCTTCCACCAATCATCGGACGAGAAAGATTCGAGAACCTGTCGGTCCTTGGCGGATACCCCCAGGCCCGAATTCTCCTGAATGCTTATTCCGCCCATCAATGATTCGCCTATCTTCAGCCATCCGGGCCTCGGCTCGTAACTCTGCGGTCCGCCCCAGGGACTCATCCACCACTCGAATTGTGCCGTGTTCAAGTTGCGCACCCTATCTAGCTTCGCCCCATTGAATCGTGCCCCCAGTAGTTCTGCGTGGAAGAAATCTGACTTCCTCAGGTCGGTGTCGATAAACAGGGCGTTCTTGTAAATGACATTCTTAAACAAACACGACCACGCAATCGTCCTGTGGAACTTTGTCTTTTTTCCGTAGGACATGCTGAAGTCCGAGCCGGACACATCCGCGTCGGTGAAGTCGGTATGATACAAACACGCCCTAGAGAAGTCGGCCCTAACGATAGTGGCCCCGCGCAGATCACAAAAGGATAAATCGGCCCCTCTGAAATTTGCCGCCGTTAAATTTACCCCCCCGAGTTTCTTGCCCCTAAGATCGGCGCGTTCCAGGTTTACCCCGACTAGGCTGCACTTATAGGCCACAAGGATGTTGAGGCCATAATCCTCAAGTTTCCTTGCGTTGTCACCGATTATCGGTATCGGCATCGTCGCCCCTGCCAAATGGCGATTTCCCGTCCAAAACATCGACGGCCAGTTGTGCGTCAAAGCGCGCCCTGGATTCCCGCGCCTGCAAGGTGAATTTCTTGTCCACTCCGCCTATGGCGGCCTCTTTGCCCTCAAGGGCATTTTGCATTTCCGCCTGTGTCCTGAACCGGGGAACCTTCATCACCCGCACGTCGCCCTCAAGTGCGCGATGTCCGTATTCGCCCACTTCTTTCCAGGCCTTATGCCAATTCCACATTTCCTCAATGGCACCATCTACTCGCTCTATTCTTTTTTTAAGGTCCAGCGCCTTTCTGATAAGGACTTTCCGTTGCACATTGAGTTCATCAATGCGCAGTTCGATGCTTTCTTTGTTCATTGGTTCCCTTTCTTACTTAAGCCCCATGGGTTCTTCCCGGTCCAGCGTTTTCCTGAAACGAATATCCGGGTATGTTACTCCTTCCAAGTTTCACAAATCCCTCTCTCGGTTCATATACCGGCCCAATGTCAGCAAAAGGATATCTGTACCAATAAAACAAAGCGTGATGCAAATTTCTGGTGTGTGACATATCCGCGCCATCGAATACCGTTCCCAGCATCCATGCGCCCCGGAAGTCGGCGCCTCTTAGGTTCGTCCCCCAGAAAAAGCAGTCTTTATATGTAACTCCTCGAAGCGAACAGTATTTCATGCTCGCATCTTTGAACGTAGTCGATTTTGCGTAGGACATACTCAGGTCGGCGGCATCAAAAACCGCCCCTTCGAAGTTCGCCCTATACAAACATGCGCGAGATAAGTCCGCCTTAATAAGTATTGCGCCACGCAAGTCTGCCTCGGACAGGTCTGCTCCCCTGAGCGTTGCCCCGGTCATATTGCAGCCAGATAGATTTTTCCCCCGAAGATCGGCCCTGTCCAGAAAGGCGTTTACCAGGCCCGCATTCCTAAGAATCGACTTCGGGATTATCGCCTTTATCAGCTCCGGCTTTGTTGGCTTCATCCAACTGCTCCACTATGTCCATTGATTCTCTGCGATACGCCGCATCTTCTCGAAATCGTCTAACCTCTTCGGCTGACTGCCCCTTATATCCTTCTAGGCGCTTTTCGTGCATTTCTTCGATTTCGTCTCCGGCGAACGGTAGTTCAACGGCGTGATGCTCCCCAATGTTTATCAGGTCGTTTATGGCACTCATCTGTCCCGCAATGACCTTTAGTTGGTCGAGCAACGCAGCCCGTTCCCCCTCCAGCCTTTTGATTTGGTCGAATTTCTCTGCTCGGGCCTTTACAACCTCGGCCTCTGCGCTATTGCACTTTTCGAGAAATAATTCGAGCGTTTTTAGAGTAATCATTATGGCCTCCAAAGCCAGATTTTTGGGGCGGCTGGCGCAGACCATAGCCAGACGGCCAGCCACCCCGATTATTTAGTTGTTAGGAAAAAGCAACCGTCGCCACAGTTTGGTTTCCGGTATGCCTACAGAAGCCTAGTGACCATGTGTTAGCTGCCTGATACATAAACAGGTCGCCCAGCGTAAGTCCAGTTGTCGGCGCAGTTGTTAGGGCGTTGCTAGAGAAGCGCAGGTAATACCCGTCTCCAACAATAATATCTCCCGCTGTAGCGCTAACATCTCCGGCGGTGATTGTTGCATTGCCCGCCGTAACGGTCAATCCGCCAGACGTGATTGTCACGCCCTCCCCGCCGACAGTCACTTTTCCGCCGTCCTCGACGACAAAAACCTCTGTCCCGTTTTGCGACTGACACACGATAAAATCGCCCGTGCCAGACGCGACTTGCGTCAACGTCATGATGTCAAGTGATGTTGACTCGCCCTTGATCTCGAAGTTCCCATTTAGAGGAACTGCGAGGCCTTTGTAAGTGCTACTTCCTTCAGCCATCTCAATCCCTCCTATGTGAAGTCCGCATGCCAGATGGTCTGATTGTCTAAGGCAAGGCCAATCCTGTAAGTATTGGCTTTCTGATAAACAAACAAATCACCTATCGTAAGACCGGTTGTCGGCGCAGTTGTTAGGGCGTTACTAGAAAGTCTCAAGTAATACCCGTCCGCAACCTGCACGTCCCCCGCGGTGACAGTAATGTCGCCCGCGGCTATGGTGGCGCCACCTGCCGTCACCGTTAGGCCGCCAGAGGTAATTGTTATCCCCTCGCCGCCAATGGTCAGTTTCCCTGCGTCTTCAACGCTGAAAACTTCTGTGCCGTTCTGGGTCTGGCAGACCAGAAAGTCGCCTGTCCCAGATGCGGCACCGGTCAACGTCATCATATCTAACGTCGTTGATGTACTCCTTATCTCGAAGTTCCCACTAAGAGGAACTGCGAGGCCTACATATGTCTTTGTTCCCTCAGCCATCTCAATCCCTCTTATGCGTTATCCGACAGGGCCAGTGTCAAAAGACCACTGGTGGCCCCCTTGAAAGCCAGATAGTATATGCTCGTCTGCGTGATTGGGAAGAAGTCTCCCGCCGTTAGTCCAGTCGTTACCTTTGTACTGAAAAGCGGCATACTGGAGAACCGCAGGTAACATCCCTGTCCAACCACCACATCGCCCGCGGCAGTTACCAAATCGCCCGCGGTGATTGTTGCCCCGCCAGCAGTTACGGTCAGGCCACCAGAAGTAACGGTGAGTCCCTCTCCGCCAATGGTCGTCTTGCCGCCGTCTTCAACGCTAAAAACCTCTGTTCCATTCTCTGTTTGACAGACGATAAAATCGCCTGTTCCAGAAGCCATTTGCGTTATCGTGGCGATGTCGAGCGTCGTTGATTCTGAAAATATTTCAAAGTTGCCATTCAGTGGGACAGCAAGCCCCTTAAAGTTATTGCTTCCCTCTGCCATTCTTCCTCACTAGAGTCTTGTTGATTTAGGGCACGAGCCGACCCATTTCGCGCAGTGAGCCTCGATGTGATCCTCATGCGAAGCTCGTGCCCTTTCCTGATTACGTCCAGACTTCGTCCTTGACGCTTACCTCGATTCGCATAAGGCGATTCTCGGAGATGCGCCCGTATCCGCCCCACCACTTCCAGCCCAATGACCAGAATTGATCCAGGAGACCGTCGCGCTTCGGACCAACGATTTCGCCGAACTCGCCAACGCTAGGAGAGTAAACCTTCACTAGCGAAGCGGGTCCGCCGATCACTACGGTGTGCACGCTGTCTGCGTTGCGCACAGGAGTGGTTGCCGGGTGCGAGAACCGAAGTCCAGCGTTCGGTGCCTCGCCAACGATTGTGGCGGTAGAGCCGGTGAAGTTGGTCACCCACACGCGCTCGTTGTCCACATAGTGCGTATTGCCGGTTTCCTCGGTACCAATACTCAGCCAAGCAAGATTCTCAATGTTAGCCATGTGTGTGTTGGCGGCAACATATATGGTTGACGCCAATTTCGTCGTGGCCGCGTTCAATGTCGTATTGACAATGTCGTCACCGTCAAGCCCGGCACCGTAGAAGATTTTCGCCCACGGTGACACGAGCAGCCGGTATGGACCATAGGAGCCAAGCTCCCAGTTGAGAATGATGCTAGCATTCTGGTATTGCCCAACAGCCGTGATGTTTGTGTCTTGGCGCAGGTCGGCAAAGGCGAAGGGCGACATAATCGCAGCCCAACTCTTTGACGCCGGATTGTCGGCAATGCCCTGAAACACTGGGCACTTCAACTGCGCCAGTCGGTTGGCCGAACCCAACATTCGGGCCTCGGTCAAGTTATGAGTGGTTGTGGCCGCATCCAAGGCAGCGCGCGCGACAAGACGAGAAACCAATGTCCCCTGACATGCGGCGTCCCGCGCCAGAAGATCAATCGTCTCGGCAGCATTCTCGCCGTTTGCACGAGTCATCTTTTCCATGTAGTTAGTTAGGAAATTCTGAAGCTCGATCTGCTGAGAAATTTGCAGTGCCGCACCGCGACTCACCTTGGTGATAGCGGCTGTTGCGTCTTTCAGCACCTGCGGTGTAACATCGGCAACCTCAGAGATATTCGTTGTCGGAATATCCATCTTACTGAGGAAGTGATATGTTAACGCAGTGGTGTTTTGGGCGCGTTGAGCCTGTAGTAAATCCGAGTACGGAAGTGAAAGTTGGTCGTACAATCGCTGATAGTACACTTCCTCTTCGTACATATCTGTGTAACGTTGCCGGACCGAGTTGGCTAGCTGTACCCCAGCACCAGTAGACGTTCCGGCGATCTGAATAGCCATTTTAACCCTCTGCTAATGCAATGCCTAAAGGCGCGGACCCCCCAGAGAACTGCTCAAGATAATCTTCCCAGTTTCCGCTACGTTTCAGCAGATACTCAAATGCTATTCGCTGTAGTTTGGCCAGACAACGTGTCGCCTGGCCCTCCTCAAAGTCAAATGAACACCACTCTTCGACAATGGCACTTATCTCATCGTCGCCAAGGTCTAGCGGCTGTAGAATAACCCCCGCCATCTCCTCAATTGTTTTGTCCAAAGGACTACCCGAACGCGTCATATCTGCGCTCCACGAAACCTAACTCGGGTTCTAGTATTCTCATCTTGTCCTGAATTGCCGCGCGTCGTTTGTTTGATTCGGAGTCAAACTTCCCCCGCAACCCAGCGAGTTGCTCGCCTAATTCGGCATATGATTCGCCTTCTAGAGCTGGCCTTCCGGCCGCGCCCACGGTTGCGGCATGTCCGACATTCTCCTGTTTTGCCCGCTTGGTGACGAGAGCTTTAAGTGCGGTTATCGCCTGAGTTTCAGACGTAAACGACCTATCCGCCCATTTCGCCACGTCGGGGTCATCAAACGGAATGTCCGCTTTTTGCAGAATTTCCGCAGTGTCGCTTTGGATGTCCGGCTCAGGCGCTACGCCAATAGCCCCGCCCGAACTTATGCCCGCTTC
>Ga0209986_10003820_pt1 | contig 13019 bp, 12 predicted proteins | sample BlataG_FD_183168 | JGI IMG/M metagenome (GOLD analysis project Ga0209986, IMG submission 183168) | Deep subsurface microbial communities from Black Sea to uncover new lineages of life (NeLLi) - Black_00105 metaG (SPAdes) (version 2) | ecosystem: Environmental > Aquatic > Marine > Oceanic >...
AATAAGTAATAACAAATAAGTAATAACAAATAAGTAATAACAAATAAGCAATAATAAATAATAAATATTAAATATTAAATAATCTTGTTTGATCTTCAAAAGAAGATATAAAAATGATAGAATATATTATAATACCTGGAATGATGTTATTTTTCTATATTATGGTACGGTGGATTCTAGTGATGTCCCGATCTTCTAGAATTACTTGTTCGGAAGAAAAACCGTTATATATTTTTGTTATCACATCTGCAGAAAATGCCTATCCTTTAGTTTCGGAAATCAATAAGTTATGCACTAAAACCGAAGGCTTATCTTATGTAATAATGATTGTAAACGATAAGAACCCTCAATCAGAGTATAATAAACAAGCAAAAACTGTTGTTCGGTCTATGTTAACCGCAAATCAGCATACAGGTTATCATCCTATACTAGCGTTTAAAACCTCGAAAGAATATAGAAAATTTTTCACTAAATCTTTTGAGGATATATGCATTGTGAAGGATTTTTCACGAACTCAAGATCTCTTATTTCGCAGCTGCCCTGGCATCTAAAAAAAAAGAAATATTTTTTACACTAAACTCATAAATAAAATTTTTAACTTTATGGCAAAAATTTTATTTTGCCATGTAAAAAATGGGCAAAGACTGTGTTCCAAAAGTTGACGGCTATTGGCTTGTTAAATCGAAGACATTTGAAAAATGTGGCGCTTTTGCTGGTGATCAACTTGATCACCACGACACTCGCAATGACCCTTGTTGTGTGAGGAAAGACTGTTATGCATTCTGCGTAGAACAGTGTTACCGCTTTATTGTGGCTTTCTACATTCCCAAGAAACACCCCGACCCCCTTGAACATCTTATGTACCAACCTCTAATTGGTGTGTTCGACAAGGAATATGACGAATGTGGCAATTTCAGACAGTGGGTGCTTTATGTTGTTGGTTCTGATACCAACACTACCTTAAAGTTCTACCCCGTGGGCTACAAAAATAAATGCGTCAAGTGCGCTAAATTCACCTCTTTCCAACCGACTGGTAACTTCAATTGGTTCTATCCTGCGAGAGAGGATGGAAGTTCTACTGGCCCTCAGAAATCTTGCAGCAAATGCGAAGACAAACTCCTCCCTCAGGCTGTATGCCACGGCACTGCCAAGCGCATTAAGCAGCGTAAGGTCTGTAAGGCTCTTCGTAAATGCGAATGCCTTGACCTCGGTGCCTTCAGAACAGCTCTTCTAGAAGTGCCTCCTTGTGATTTCTGCTAAGTCCCAAAATACTTCGGGAAATAAAAGATTTCCAAAAAATCTCCAAAACATTTACATATGTAAATGTTTTGTGTTATCTCTCCAATAATCACCTAAAACCTAAAATCCGTAGAAACCGATTGTTTGCTTTATATGATCCATATTCTCGGTTTTAATTTTACCCGCTTTGATTTTTTGATTCAATCTCTTTGCGGCCGCTCTTCCTAAATTCTTCTTCCCTTTGACATAAAACGCAACAATAGCAATTTCCACATCTAGCAAAAAATCGTAAATGTCATATTCAACAAATAAGACATCTCCATCAGGATATTTGAATTCCTTAGCTTGCATAGCCAGCATAAGAGCCGTTGCATTCATAGCTTTTCCTCCTTTCTTTGTAAGTTTTTGTCGATAATAACAGACCAACTTGTATAAAGGTTCTATACGCCAAGGTCTTCTCTCCCAGGATTTCATCAAATAATAGACCCCCTTTTCCTCTTCCCCTTTAGCCATATAATCCATACCTATTTTATAGGAAGCATACCATCCTTCTTCTTCCCACGTATCTTCTTCTTCTGCCCGTTTTGTAAACCATTTTATGGATTCGTCGTATTGTCCTAAGCATTCAAAAGTTTGTCCCAGATAATAACTATATCGTGTTTTAAGATTTTTGGGTGTTTCCGGATCATTATATGCTGCTAAAAGTAATCTTTTATCGCGTTCATACTTATCATTTTTACATCCCCCATCTTCCCGATCGTCAATTTCTAGACTGTGTAATCTTGCTGTATTACTAGTATCGGGTGTAGATTCCCAATATTCATGAGTAACTCCAATACAGTTCCATTCTTCTATATTTTTATTCCCAATCAAACGGATATTCCAATATCTTACCGTTTTTGAATATTGTTCTAGCATATACGCATTTTCTGTAAGAGAAGCTTTTCTAAATTCGGGTTTAACAACCATACACATATCTGCATCTAAAAGAAGGAAATAACTACTATCCGGGAAAGATTGCTTGGCCATCCTATAAGAATGGGTACGATTGTAGCTGAAATCTTTGAATTTTTCTTCGTGAATAGCATAAGGAATTCCTTTTCCTTCACACCACTCTTTAATCAATTCTTTTGTATTATCTGTAGATCCAGTATCTACGATGGATACATAATCAAAAACTTTTTGAGATGCATTCAAACAACGGTGAATAATTTTAGATTCGTTCTTAACAATCATACATAGACATATTTTTACATTACAAAATTTAGACATTGCACTCATTCTATCCGTTGAAGTTGAAGTTGAACCCGATGAATTAGAAGCAGGTTTTCTGTTGCCCCTACGCCGATTTCTTTGGTTGCGTGGTTTAGGCATTTTTTGAAGTTTTGTATTTTTTTAACTTCTTATTAACTACAAAAAATGGAATGTGATGAAAGACATTCTTTTTGTGAAGTTTCTTTACTAGATTTTTCAGAACTTGAAGAATCTAAGCTCTTTTTGTCTTCTTCAAATGCTCCACATCCTCATAGTGAAGACGAAAAATATTTGCAATTTATAATTCGTCATCGAATGCATCATGAAGAAACCAGTGACAAAGATAGGAATTGGTTGGCGGAAAAGACGGATTTTCCTGTCAGTTCGGAATTACAAAAATCGTTCTTTAAGGTTCTTATACGATATAGAGACAAAGTTCTTATTTTCAAAAAATGTCGTTCATATACGTTACTTACGGGTTTGATTGTCAAAAGTATCGCTTGTTTAGAACCTATGGATTTATCGTGTTCTTGGTTGGAATCCGATCCTACAGATTATATTCTAAAAGTAGGATCTGGAAAGGAATATATTTTTAACCATCATATTCCTATATCTTCCTTAGTTTACGTTCGAGAATGTTTTTCTCGTTCCGAACAAATAGAATTTACATTGATTGAAAAGTCCAATTTTGATTCTTTCATATCTGAAGAATCCGCCAAAGAAACGGTTCTTTTTGATATTCCAAAACAAACCGTTTTATTTTCTCATAAAATGAGAACAGAAAAATGTTACGATTCTCATACTATTCGAGTTCCTTTGGTTTTGAACTTACATAAAATTGAAGGGGTGAAACTTGAAACTGTGAACGCTTTTACTACTTACACTTCTTACGAAGATATTTGTTTCTCTCTTGAAGTGAGTATTGACAAATTCATAGATCCTGTATATATTTCATCTCTAAAATACACAAATTTGAATGATGATCTTAAATATTCAATACCTTTACCCTTATTTATTTGTGATCTTCCTAGAGAAACAGTAATACATTTTCGTCTTTTTGCCAAACGTGAAAATCCTTCGTTTACTCAAAGATTTTTACAAACATGGGTATTTATGGAATCCCAAAATCCCATATTAATAGGATGGAACAAATGTTCCATCTTTGATTTCCAAGGATGTTTACGCACAAAGTTGATGACTCTCCCCTTATGGTCTAATTCCGGTTTTGAAGATGTTAACGATTTTTACATTCCATCTTCTCCTCCCGAAAACGAAGACAACATTAGAATTACATTTTCTTTTTCAGGGTCTAAGATATCCCATCCTGTTCTTTTTTCTCAACAAAAAAGTGGAGGAGAAGAAAAAGATTCGAATATATCTAAATTTCGTCCTAGAGACTGGGAAAAGATTCAGTCAGGAAAGGCTTCGGATACTTTGCTTTGGAAATATAGAAAGATAATTCGTAGAAAGAATCCCAATTTATTGATAGCGTTATTGAAAACAGTTAATTGGGATGATAAGAAACATGTGGCTGATATTCATCAGATTTTGAAAGATTATCCTATAATCTACCCTTTTGCTGGTTTTGAAATTTTGGCCTTGGAAACTTTAGATATACAAGTAAGGGAATATGCCGTCAAATGTCTTCAAAGTCTTTCTGATAAAGAAATGCAAGAATGCATGCCTCAGCTGATACAATCTTTAAAAACCGATACTTACATTTCTTCGGCTTTATCCATTTTCATAATCATGAGAGCTTTGAAAAGTAGATCTGTAGGACACACTTTTTATTGGTACTTAATTAGTGAAATGGACGATCTGTTGATTAGGGAAAGATTTCGTATCCTTAAACAATGCTACTTAGAAAATATCTTATCCGAGGATAGAAGAGCCTTGTTAACTATGGAAAAAGTCATTTCGAAATTGATATGGGTAGCCGATCAAGCTCACCATAGTAGATTAAGTGAAGAACAGATTAAGAGTTGTTTGTATGAAATAACATTCCCTGAAACATTCCTCTTGCCAACCAACACAAAAAAGGAAATACAACATTTGAATGTAGAAGAATGTTTAATTCTGAAATCCAAAACTCGTCCCTTATGGCTTACTTTTGAAGATATAGATGGGAAAAAGGTTTATATTATTTTAAAAGTGGGTGATGATATTCGCGTGGATGTATTGGCTTTACAAATGATGAAGATATTGGATTCTTTCTGGAAAAAGGAAGGGTTGGATTTACATCTCCAACCTTACGTTGCTTTACCCTTGGCTAAAAAAGTAGGTTTGATTCAAGTGGCATCTAAATCAGAAACTACCTCTTCTATTAACTGGAAATATGGCGGCAATACTTTTGCTTCAGCCTTTTCTTCAACTTCTCTCAAAGCCTATTTGTATAAAAACAATTCTCCTGAAGAAAGAGAACAAGCCTTACGTAATTTTGCCCTTTCGTGTGCTGGTTATTGTGTTTTTACATATGTGTTTGGAGTTGGAGACAGACATGGTGATAATATACTCTGCACTAAAAAGGGGAATGTATTCCACATTGATTTTGGGTATTTTTTGGGAGAACGGTCTAAATTTTTAGGTATCTCTAGAGAAACCAACTTCTTTGTTCTTACACCCAATTATATCAATGCTATGGATAAGTTTTTTAGTCTTTTCGTCACGCTTTCTTGTCAAGGATATGTGATTGCCCAACGTTATGAATCTACATTCACTACCCTCATTCAATTGATGTTGCCTTGCGGCAAAGATGTAATTTCAGAAGAACAAATAAATTACGTTAAAACGGCTTTAGAGCCTTGGTTAAGCGAAAAAGAAGGACAAAGAAAATTCTACCGTATCATTCAATGCAGTTTAGGGGATAAAAGAACCTTGCTTAATGATTTTGCACATCTCTTAGCAACTAAAAATCGTACAAAGATTTAAATTTTTGAGATTATAATAATTTTTGCCATTGATTATGTTTATCAAATTATAAACATAAGAAACATAAAACCTTACGAATTTCTTTGTAATTCATTTAAGAAATAATTCTGTTTGCAATAATATCTTTGTCTTGCTTTATGATATGTATAACCAAGATAAGCACCACCGATCAATATTGGCAAAGCAGATCCAGTAATTATTGCCACTCTGATATCGCGAACCGCTTTCTGCAAGGAGTCCGATGAAAGTGTATTGCTATTTACATCAATACGTTCCATAGCTAACACGAGCAATACAATAATTATGGAGAACCAAATAAATAAAAAGGTATGAAGTAAAAATACAAAACCGTATTTATTATAAGTTGATTCCCACTTGAAAGCAATCGCACCTATCATAAAAATCACTACTAACAACAATCCTATCCCGTATAAAATCGCTGACCATAATAATAGATCACGAGCTTCTACCAATCTTGATTCTTGATCGAAATTTTTATATTCTCCAACACTATTATAAGCATAAATTGTATATATTGTAGAAATGATAAGTAGAATAATTATTGCCACCCAAAAGGTTATATAAAAAGCAGTTGTCATTCTATTTTTTTGCATCTACCAAGATAATTTTTTGAGTGGATGTATTAACCCAATTGTTTCTTTTCTATTAATTCACGTGCCAATTCTTTTCCTTTCTCTCCTCCAAATATTTCTTCCTTTCCTTTCTGAATGTCTTGTTCTATTTTCGCAGCTCTCTTTTCTACTTCTCGTTTTTTATAGTATTTATACACAAAATACGCAATAAGTGCTAAAATGGCAAAAACCGCGATGGCAATACCTACAATTCCGGCAATAATAGCATCTGTATAGGCTTGCCTCAATTTCTTATCTTTATTAAAATCCTTCTCCTTCTTAATCTCAGATGCAGACAAAATACATAATACCCCCGAAGAGGTTGAAGCAAAAACAATAGCAATTAAAACAATTAAAAGAACGGTTCCAAACCAACCACTAAGCATATTACCTATCTTAGAAAAGAACGAAGAACCTCCTTCCGCTGCTGCTCCTTCTGCTCCTTCTGCTGCAACAGCCGCTCCTTCTGCTCCTTCTGCTGCTATCGCTGCACCACCCACAGCTTCATCTACACCGGTTCCTGCGCCCACGACTAAAGCTGATCCGCCAAACACAGCAAGAATAATAACTATGAAGATAAATGTAGCAATAACCATAAATACACTAGATGAAATAATACCAGCATAAATCAAATAATCCTCACCTGTAGCTCCTTTATTTTTTCCTGTAAACACATCTTCAATAGTTTTAAATAAATTTGAAATCCCTAAACGATACAAAGCTAAAGTGATGTATGTTAAATTCACGGCTAACAATACAATGGCCAAAATGATCAACCCAATTGTCACCAGAATGGACATTTTTTATAAATGGATTAATTTATGAAGCATTCTCATAAATTTATTTGATATAATTATATGCTTTCAAGACGAACAAACGTTTAATTAATTTATCTAGCCTTTTTTACTTTCCCTAAATACCAAAACAGCCCAAAAACGTTTTTGGGCTGTTTTGGTATTTAGGATCAGTTAGAAGATTCAATGGCTTCTAATACACCTATAAATATTTGTCCATGTTATATAAAATATGAAACACATAACGGTTAAATTTAATAACCTACCAATTATATTTCCACCTTCTAAGAAAGAAAAAGATGAATTATTGTTTAACCAATTTAGATCATTACCTGACGAATTGCAGGTATTAATGGCAAAGTTTTTAGATATAAAAACGATTGTAAATTTCTGTAGATCTTCAATTAATATGAATGCTAAAATATGTAATAACGACTTTTTCTGGAAAATTAAAACTCAATACGATTTTAAAAATATTGTTGACATTCCAGAAGAATCAGATGATTGGAAACAAACATATAAAGAAATAAAAGATAGCGAAATTCATGTCTACAACAGTAGCGGTATGAAAGTTGGATCTGTATTTTTATACAACAGTTCCGAGGAAGACAAACTTTCATACAATAATAATTAGATTAATTTATCCAAATAATAATGTCAAATAATAATATTATTATTATTTGATATTGCGTGCTTATATATGTAATTAACTAGCAAATATAACTGAAAGATTGGTGTATTTAATAGGATATAATATTTCACGGATAGCCGTATTTAAAGTTGCTGTATCTAAGTTTTCCTCTAAATAACGAACTATAAATGCTTTACTTTTGCGACGGTAATCCAACAAATCATGCTCTTTAGCTATTTTTATCAATTCTCGTATACTTAAAGCTTCTATATTTTTTCTATAGGAAGTTCTTTTTTTGAGTGGTGGAAGAATGTCTACTTCTTCGCTTGATTCAAGAGTAACTAAAGCTTCTGCGATTATATCTGAAGAAAATCCTTGAGCTTCAAGGATAGCTTTTAAGGTATCCTTATCTACATCCATATTCTCAGCTACAATATTTCGAGCCTCATCAATCCCTAAAGATGGTCGAGATGGGGTTGAGGTTAGAGATAAATCCCTTCTACTGCTATCTAAACGTCTCGTGGGAAAAGAAGTAAATCTTGGTGTTTCTTCTTGATGAATTCTTTCTTGAGTTCTAGCCAAATTCAAAGCAAATTCTTCATCTCGACTTATATCCATATCTATTACAATTTCTCGATATGGAAACTCAAAATCGTCCGTCCCAATATTAAAAATATCTTGAAGTAATTTAACTGGTTTTCTAGCACCAACAACGTTTAGATTTATATTCAAAAGAGCACTTGATACGCCATTTAAAAATTCTAAGACTTGATGTACTTGTTGTTTAATAGTGTTTGGGCTAAAAGTTTCTTTGATAATCCAATTTACATCTTCTATTCTTCTTGTTTGCTTATGAACACCAAGCAATATGGATTGATATTGCAAAAGCAATTCTTTAATATGTAATAATTCACCGTGTATACTTTCAAGGGATTTCATCATTTCATCAACATTTTTATTATCCGCAAATTGTGCAAATTTAAACGTTTCACCTTCTGTCCTACCTAAAGTTTCTTCAATATCCCTTAAAATAGATGTATTGATATATTCCCTGGCTTCTTCCCGAATAATAATACTTTTAGACAGTTCCTCTTTTAACCTTTGCTCCTCTTGGATATCCTCTAACGATTTTTCGGAAGTAGGTGTAGTTAATATTTCCTCTTCCTCTTCTTTCTCTTCTGCTCCTTCTTCTAATTGTTTTTCATCTCTTTCTCTTCTTTCTCTTCTTTCTCTTCTTTCTCTTTCAAGACGTAACTGAGCTAGTTCAGATTGCATTTTATGAAAGAAAATATTTACTATTACCCGAAAAATCTATGTAAGATTTTCATTTTGTATAGATTCTTACTAACACAAAAAACAAAATAAAATGAACTATATTACTACCAAAAAGAATATTTATATATGAGTTATGGAATTGGAAATTGTAGGATTTAAATGTTATAGAAAGGCTAAATTTACTTTCCCTGCTTCAGGAATTACCTTGCTGAAAGGTCCATCAGGTCAAGGTAAAAGCACTATTCTCAAGGCCATTATATGGTGTTTATATGGAAATATGAGAAATGTGGACCAAAAGACATGTCGCGGCAGTAAACTCTCTGTAACTATCCGGACTACAATCAAGGGCGGAAAGAAATGTGTAATATATAGACAAAAAAGACCCAATCTTCTTAAATTTCGTGTTGGAAGATTTGAACAAATAGACGCTGTAGCTCAGGAAAGAATAAATGAATTGTATGGAAGCGAAAAATTATGGCTGCTTTGTTCTTATCTACAACAAAAGAAATCAAATCGACTTTTCGAAGTGCCAGGTCCCGAAAAATTAGATCTCTTAAACAAGATTGCTTTCCATGAAAGCAATCCCACTCCTTACATCAACAAAATAGAAGAATGGTTACGAGAGGAAAAACTTCGCTTCGATGTATTACAGGAAAATTACAACAAAGAATGTGCATCTTTTACCGAGTTTTTGGAGTTTCAAACTATAGAACTCAACAATGCAATTTCGGATGAGGAAATGAAACAAATGAAAGAAGAGATAAAAACTATAAATCAAGAAATAACGATTTTGCGACAACGATATCTCAAACATAGGGAAGCTGTTTCCGCTTTAGAAGTAGTCAATCAACGAATTAAATTGTTAGAAGGGAAAAGAAAAGAGCTTCAACAGTTTGAAGAAGATGAAATGGAAAATGTATCCCTTCCCTTGGATGAATGTGCTATTCAATCGTTGAACGAAAAATTGCAAGCAATAGATCAGGATATATATGTTTTACAACGGGTGTCGCAACAAAAACAATTTTTAGACCAAGCTAAAACTCGTTTGAATCAAATAGAAGCAAAATATATTACCTATAAGGATGTCGCATTATACGAAGAAAAAGATTTATATGAAATACAATCTCAACATTCAAAGTTTCAGGAAAACAAGGCTAAAGCCGTGAATATGGGAATAATTTATGATCGATTGCATATAGATCAGGAACTACTATTTCTTTCTGCACTTCTTAAAATTCAACCAGCCCTTAAAATACACAAAAATATAGTAAATCTTCATGAGAAATTAGTTTCTACTCAAGAACGTGGATGCTGTGAAGAAGAAAGAGATCTTGAAAGTGAAATAACAACACAACAAGAGATTATTTATACACTTAAACAAGGAAAACATGTATTGAGTTGCCCACAATGTGGACATCATGTAAGATATATCAAGGGGGGTTTAGAATCATGCGATCATAAACCTAGCGCAGAAGAAGATTTGCTGGAAGCCTATAAAAAGCTGGAAAAACTACAACACTTTCTACGGATTCGACAAGAACGTGAAAAATTAATAGAACAATACACGAATTTAACCAAGGTATATGAAGAAGAGATTTCCGTAATTACCCAAACAGATCTTCGTGTATTGGGAGATTCGAGATCCCATCTTCTTTCTCCATTAGATTTAGAGGATTCTAAACGAAAACATTTAACTCTACATTCCATTGAAATACTTGAAGAGCCAACTCTTCGGATTTCAGAGGTAAAAGCAGGAATCGAGAAACACAATATCGAGGTAGAAAGACAGAGATGTATGTCTGATTTAAAAATACAAGAAGAGGAATATGCAAATTTGCAAAAATTGACACCTTCAGTGGGGAACGAGAAAGAATTACATCATCAAAAAACTATTCTTCATCAACGAATTCAAAAATACATTACCCATCTTTCTCTCCAAGAAACTGTTACAAAGGATCTAGAAGAAGCCAAACGACAAAAATCCGATCTTTACAAACAGTTGGAATATGGTTTAGAAGAAGAAATAACAGCCAAGGAACTTCGACTCTCCTCCATCCAAAAAACAATTGAGACTGCTGCTATGGCCAACGAAGCAACAAGGAAACAAGAAGAACTGATAAGAAAAAGGGAAGAACTTGTCGAAATTTCTCAAAAAGTATATTATTTGGAGCGACTCAAGGGTATTGCTGTGGAAGTAGAATGTAAAGTTCTTCAACAAACGGTAGATAGTATCAATGCGACTATCAATGTATTCGCGGAAGCTATATTTGAGGAACCCATTCGGGTTGAGTTAAAGTTATACCGAAAAATCAAAACAACCAAGAAAATCAAACCTATGGTCAATATAGAAATTCGACATAAAGGGGGTATATACGAAAATCCTTCGGAAGTAAGTGGGGGAGAAGAGGACCGATTATCATTGTTATTGACACTGGCGTTGAATCGTCTTAGCGGTTCTCCTTTATTGTTAATTGATGAAACATTTTCTAGTTTAGATGATGAGCTCAAAACACATTGCTTACGATCGATAAAATCCGTCGCCTCTAACAAACTAGTCGTATGTGTAGATCATGCATCTATAGAAGGGTATTACGATCAAGTGTTGAATATAGAACATTAAAAAATTAATTAAATTAACCGATTTAAATTTAATTTAATGGTCTGTTCAAACGATGGACGAGAAAGACGAGATTGTCAAATATATATCGAAACCAACACATGTTTTGCAGTTCAAGAAATAGGAAATGAGAGAATAACACCCAAAAAAATCCAAGATATCTAAAATGGCCGCTTATTAGTAAACATTTAAGTTTTTCTTAAATGTGTAAATTTATACACGTACGTGATCCAAAAGATCCAATTCTTTACCAGTGGTTAAATTGGGTATTTGTGTATATTTTTCCTTTCTCGTTAAATTTCTTATCTTTTGAATGAGATCTTGATAATTTGTGGCGTTGGGATAGCAAGTCAGAAAAGCATGAGTCATAGCTCCCTGGAATTTGCCTTCGATATGAGCATCTGCAGATGTTTGAGTGTCAAGACATCCACTAAGCATTATTACTTGACCTCTTGTATTACAATAATGATTATCGGGAATCATACGCAGTCGAGTTCCTCCAAAACGTTCATATAGATTCCATCGCAAATCCATTGCCGAGCCACTATGACAACAATCCAATATTGCAGTCAAATGCTGTTTTTTGTTTAAACATTGAAGTAAACCTCGAATTTCATCGTCAAGAATTTCTCCGTTTTCTCGGTAGTCAAGAGGTACGAGAGTTTCATCTCTTCCATCACTTTCGTCTCCGCTTACATCTGCAGTATACCCCCCATGTCCTGAATAATGGAAGTAGAGTGTTTTATCTCCACTCAGAATGAGTTCAAGAAAATATTTAAGAATATTATTACGGGTAGGCTTCACTTCCGTATCATCGGTGAGTATAGTAATATATTTTTCTTTGTAACCTTTGGTTAACAGAAATTCCTTCACGTTGTTTACATCGTTGATACAACCCATCAATTCACTAGGTGTCCCACGATAGTTGATCCCGATGAGTAAAGCTCGTTTATTTTTGGGCATTTTAAATAAGTTAATTATAAAATATTTGGAGAAATTCTGAAATTTCAAAATCAAAAATAGCATATAGAGTATTTTGACGATGATTTAAAAATGACGAAAACAATTGTTGTTGCTTCTGGTTACTTTGAACCTACGATTCATTCAGGGCATGTAGAATATTTACAAAAAGCAAAAGATTTGGGTGATATTTTGATTGTTATTGTGAATAATGATAAACAAACGATCGCTAAAAAAGGAATGTGTACAATTTCTGCGGCTGAACGAATTAAAGTTATCCGAGAACTAGAATGTGTAGATATAGCTGTTGAATCTATTGATGAAGATCGAAGCGTTTGCCGAACTTTGTCTATGCTTCATGGTCATATTTTCTGTAATGGCGGGGATCAATTCAACAACGACATACCTGAGGCTGAAGTTTGCAAGCGTATGGGTGTTGAAATGGTGGATGGATTAGGGGAAAAAATACAATCATCTAGATGGATTCTCAGATCCATTAAGGAAAATTTAGTTCACACTAAAGAAGAATATCTTTCTAAATAATATCAAGCAAAGTGGTTCTTTTACTACTTTTTAAATGTATAAATGAAGCAGGTAGACCATTCTCGACAACAGCTGATTTGCGGGGATGTGATGGAAGAACTGTGTAAAATGCCAGATTATATATATATTATATATATATTATATAT
>Ga0209986_10003821_pt1 | contig 13017 bp, 11 predicted proteins | sample BlataG_FD_183168 | JGI IMG/M metagenome (GOLD analysis project Ga0209986, IMG submission 183168) | Deep subsurface microbial communities from Black Sea to uncover new lineages of life (NeLLi) - Black_00105 metaG (SPAdes) (version 2) | ecosystem: Environmental > Aquatic > Marine > Oceanic >...
CACTCAATCGGTTTCCCCTCAACCTCCACGGCATCTCTGCCGGGGTCCAGATCGAACCACGGTTCGGTCACCGTCCTCTCGTTGACCGACACCCGGCCTGCCTTTATCAGATCGTCGCACTTCCTGCGGGAAGCCACCCCCGCACTGGCGAGATATTTATTGAGTCTCACGGTTGGTGTCTACACTGATTCCCATAAGGGTGGCCAGCTCGGTCGGATCGGGCAGATCCTGGAGGCTGTTCAGGCCAAAGTACTTGAGGAAGTATGGGGTGGTCCGGTAGAGGAGAGGACGCCCTGGCCCTTCGTCACGTCCCGAAATGGCAACAAGATTCTTTTCCATCAGCGTTTTGAGGGCGCTGTCGGAATTAACTCCGCGGATGGCATCGATATCCGGCCGGATTACAGGCTGTTTGTAAGCAACTATGGCGAGCGTTTCCAGGGCCGCCCGGGAAAGGCGGTGGCTTCGCTTATCCTCCTGCAGTTTTGCGACCAGCTGGGACCATTCCGGTCGGGTGGCCATCTGGTATCCACCGGCGATCTTCAATACCGTCAATGGTCGGTTCCCGTCGCCCCACTCCCGGATAAGCTGTTCAATATACTTCTCCACCTGGCCCGGTGTGATCTTACCCCCGCCTTGCAGCCAGCCACCCTCCTCAAGCAGACGGGCGATCTGGTAGGAAGAAACAGGTTCCGTGGTCGAAAAAAGTATTACCTCCAGAGCTCTCCACATATCGGATGCTGATCCGTTGCTCATCAGGATATCCCCTTGGAAAATGCGATCGTGGGACTCCTTCGTGTCAGCCAGATATCGCCGTATAGATCAGGCTGCTCCAGCCCAACCTCGGCCAGACGGGCCAATTCCAGTACGGCCACGAGTGTGACCACCATGGCCAGACGGTTGTCCAGTTTCGCCAGTGCCTCCATCAGGCTGATGCGTTCCTCTTTCTGGAGCAGCCCTCTCAGGTATTCGATCTGATCGGTCAGTTTCACTTCAGGTCCGGTGACCCTGTAACGCCCCTCCTCCTTGATTCTATCCAGGGCCTGCTTATATGCACTGAGCAGATCGAAGAGAGATACGTCAACCACCATCTCTTCCATATCGGGCAGCTGCACCGGTCCGGGACCGCTCTCGCGGAGGTAGTAGTGCGTGTATTGCTCTTCCCTGCCGGCCAGATCCTCGGCCGCCTGTCTGAATAGCTGGTACTCCTCCAGTTGACGGACCAGCTCCAGGCGTGGATCCTCCTCCTCTTCTTCAACAGCCGGTACCGGCAGTAACATGCGGGCCTTGATCTGCATCAGGGTGGCAGCCATGACCAGGAAGTCTCCCGCCACTTCGAGGTCGAGCAGTTTCAGGACCTCTAAGTAGTCTAAGTACTGCTGGGTCACCTGCGCGACAGGGATATCGTAAATATCCATCTCGTTCTTCCGGATAAGATAGATCAGAAGATCGAGAGGACCTTCAAAGGCTTCTATACGAACCGAATAGCCCAATCCGACTTACTCCTCAAGGCTGAACAGCCTCATCGCCTTCCTGACACGTTCCATGGTGGCCCCCGCAACCCCCCCGGCCCGTTCGGTTCCTTCGCTTATTATCTTCAGAACATAACCACGGTCGCTCTCGAGGCGGCTCCGTTCTTTGCGGAATCCTGCAAAGTATTCGCTTATCGCGCCCGCAGCCTCCTTCTTGCACACCACACATCCACGCGATCCTTGCCGGCATTCATCCGCGATGAGCTGCTCCTGAACGGAATTAAAGGTGCAGTGCCATGCGTAGACATTACAGATCTCCGGCCGTCCAGGGTCACCCTTGTAGATCTTCTCCGGATCGGTGATCGCCTTCATCACGATCTCTTCCACGCGCTCGGGAGGATCGCTCATCAGGATATGGTTCCCGAGGCTCTTGGACATCTTCTTCCCGTCGGGACCCGGCACGCGTGCGTAGGGTGTCAGGAGGGTTTCCGGCTCCGGGAATGTCTCTCCGTATGTCGAGTTGAATTTGCGGGCGAGCTCACGGGTCAGCTCTATATGCGGCACCTGATCCTCTCCAACCGGCACGGCGTGAGCCCTGTATATAAGGATGTCGGCCGCCTGAAGAACCGGATATCCCAGATGACCGTAGGAGACCTCCCCGCGAAGGTTGAGATCCTTCACCCTCTCCTTGAATGCAGGATTACGTTCCAGGCGTCCCAGACTGATCAGCATGCTCAGCAGCAGATGGAGCTCCGCGTGTTCGCGTACCAGTGACTGGACGAAAATCGTCGCCTTGGCAGGGTCCAGGCCGGCAGCAAGCCAGTCGGTCACCATATCGATGGTATCCTGGGCGATGCGCTCAGTTTCATTATAAGTGATGGTCAGGCTGTGCCAGTCCACCACGCAGTGGTACGACTCGTACTCATCCTGGAGTTTTATCCAGTTGGCAAGCGCGCCCGCGTAGTTTCCCAGATGAAGCCTGCCGGTAGGCTGCATACCGCTTAGTATCCTCTTCTTCTCACCCATTGAGCTGAACCATTTTTCTTCAGGTTTAAGTACACCACTCCGCAATTACTGAACGGTGCACTAAGTCGTTGGCCCGCGGGCAAGATAGAACCTTCCCCCGACCTGTCAATAATCCGCCTGCAGAACTAACGCCCCCGAGCAGTCGGTACGCCAGACATCTATACCGGCACTGCGCAGGCGGTCGAGCAGCACCTGTGACGGGTGCCCGTAACGGTTACGGGCACCGACCGAGATCAGAGCCAGAGAGGGCCGCACCGCATCCAGCAGCCTATCTGAAAGCCCGTCTTTTCCGCCGTGATGCGGCACTTTTAAAATCGTGCTGGGCAGAAAGCGCCGGAAACGAAACATTCCTCCCTCGCCGCTGCGCTCCATATCCCCGCACAACAGCACCGTCAGACCATCAAGGTTCAACCTCAGGACAAGAGAGCGGTTATTGCTGCTCAGTATGGCATCACTTCCCATATCCTTTGATGAAGGTAGGCCGTTTAGAACGTCCAGCCACGACCCAGCACCCAGCACGATCCTGTCCCCTGTCTCCGGTGTTATCGTCTCGACTCCGGCCGCATCCAGGCGTGCCTGGAGTCTGTGGGCCGATGCGGTATCTGTTATACGCCACTCTCCTCTCACAAAAAGCCCGACAGGAAATTCCGCTGCAAGGTCCTCCATCCCCCCCATATGGTCGATATCTGGATGGGAGACCACCATCAGATCTATCCTTCTGATTCCACGCGAGTGAAGGTAGGGAGCCACGACATATCGGGCGGCACTCCAGTCACCAAACGCCGGCCCCGAGTCCAGCACTACAACGCGCCCGTGGTTCCCTGTCTCTATCACTATCGCATCCCCCTGCCCCACATCGAGGAAGCTGACCCGGGGATTGCCATCCTCTATTGCAGGAATCCATACAACGGCGGCCAGGCAGGCAAGCGCTGGAAGACGACCCCTTCCACCCACCGCCCAACACACCAGGCCGGCCGCAGCCAGCGCGGCAGCTATAGCGGGAGCAGGGACCACCACGCCGGGCACACCTGCCCATACATATATCCACTGCAGCAGCAGCCGCCCCGCTCCCTCACAGTAAGCACCGGCCACCGCGGCCGCGGGTCCATACAGAAATCCCAGGAAGACAGCCGCCACTGCCGAAGGTAGCCAGATGCCCATCAGAGGCACGGCGACCACATTCACCAGTGGCGCAAGCGGCATAAGGTTTCCGAACGTAAGGATCTGTACGGGCAGCACACCCGCCTGCGCCCCCAGGGTGATCCTCAGCAGTACAGCCAACCTCCCCCTGGCGGTCTCGAGAGTTCTGGCCCTGAATCCTCGAAGTCCCAGGCTTATTCCGATCACAGCCGCAACCGAAAGCTGGAAGCCGACCGAGGCGATGAGGGAAGGCCTAGCCACCAGTGCAACAAACACAGCTGTCGGCACGACTCTTCCAGGTTCCGGTAGCCGCCCGGCCCCCCACATCCCCAGTCCGATAGAGGCCATCAGTCCCGCTCTCACGGCCGACGGAGGTGCCCCTATCATGATTATATATATCCAGCTCGATATTATTGCCGTGATTGCCGCCGCCAGCCGCCGCATCTGGACGACTTTGAGCAGAGCGAGCAGGATTCCCAGCAGAATCCCTATGTGAAGGCCGCTCACCGCTATCAGGTGTGCCGCACCCGCCGAACGGAACGCGGCCACCCATTCTGAAGGCAGAGCCTTCCTACGGTTCAGCATGATGGCCTGCGCCATCCCCCAGACGGGTTCGGAGGCCCACGAAGGGCGTACGGCCATGAAATGCTCTGGAGGGCTCCTTGTTACGGAATTCCTGTTGTCTATGATGATGATCGGCCTGAAATGGGGGTTACTGAGGCCCTGCTTGATCTCCTCAGTTCCCGATCGTGCGCCAGTATTGACATGGAAGCCCGTTCGCGCACCGGCCAGAGAGGCCAGCAGGAACAGCAGCATTAGAGCCGACAGGCGATGCTGGCGGAGGAAGCGTTCTGCGAGGACCAGCCCCGTCCCACCTGACAGCAGCAGCAACCAGCGTATAGGCATCGATAGCGCCTGACCTGCCAGAAGTCCTGCAGACCAGACCGCCACAAGCAACCAGACGGCCCGTATGGTCATCGGGCCGGTCCTTTCCGGGAGGCCGGTGTAACGGGGGGAGGCTTACTCTTATAAGGGTGATACTATTCTATATATTTTCCAACCCCTGTTCCAGGTCGTCAATTATATCTTCAGCATCTTCCAACCCGACCGAGATTCTTATGAGATTCTCGGCGATATCGAACTTCGCCAGATCCTCGGCCGAATAGGTGGAGTGGGTCATGCTTGCCGGGTGCTCGATCAATGTATCGCAATCGCCCAGGCTCACGGCCAGAATGCACAGCTTCAGGCTATTCATAAGGGTAGCCCCCTCCCGTCGCCCTCCCTTTATGTAGAATGTGACCATACCGCCGAAACCGGTCATCTGCTTCAGGGCGATCTCGTGCTGAGGGTGGTCCTGCAGTCCGGGGTAGAGGACCCGCTCCACCTTCGGGTGGCCGGTCAGGTACTCGGCGATCGTGAGAGCGTTCGAGGCATGGCGTTCCATCCGGACCGCCAGCGTCTTCAGACCGCGGATGAGCAGCCACGCGTTGAAGGGGCTCATAGCCCCTCCCATTTCCCGGCGCATATCGTTACGTATCGTCTCGATAAAATCCTCCGGGCATACCAGAACTCCTCCGATGGCATCTCCGTGGCCGCATATGTATTTAGTCGCGCTGTGCATGACGATCTGCGCCCCAAGTTTCAGAGGCTGCTGAAAGCAGGGTGTCGCAAAGGTATTGTCTACGACCATAGGCACGTCCGAGGCACTCGTGACTTCGGCCAACCTGCCGATGTCTACGATCTTCAGGGTTGGATTGGCGGGCGTCTCTATCCATACCAGGCCCGTTTTGTCGTCGATGGAATCCTGGACCTGGTCGATGTCCAGAGCGTCGATCATCCTTGCCTCGATACCCAGCCGGGGCAGGACATCATTAACCAGAGAGTGCGTGCCCCCGTAGACCGGTTGGCACAGCACCACGTTAGAGCCGGGATTGCAGAATGCCAGAACTGCTGCCGAGGTGGCTGCCATACCGCTGGCAAAGGCTACGGCGTGCTCTCCGCCCTCGATCAGTGCTATGCATCTCTCAAAGCCCTGAATCGTCGGGTTTCCGATCCTGGTATAGATATAGCCTTCTTCTTCGCCAGCGAAGATCCTCGCACCGGCCTCCGCGCTCTTGAAGGCGAATGTGTTCGTCTGGTAGATCGGAAAGCTTACCGCTCCTGTTGTGGGGTCGACTCCTCCCGCTCCGTGGATGGCCCTGGTTGCAATTCTCCACTTCATACCGGAAGGGTCACTCGTATCAGCCATCTATGTTCACTCCTCTCCTCTGTCAGATCCCTCGATGAACTCTATCAGAATTCCACCGCAGCTGGAGGGATGTACGAAAGCCACGGGGCGGCCTTCAACACCGACCTCCTCACCCGAGCCTACGACTTCGAAACCTTCAAGTCGGAGGCGTTCCATGGTGGCCTTCAGATCTTCAACCGCAAAGCAGATGTGGTGGAAACCGGAACCCCTCTTCTCGATAAACTTTCCAATCGTCGATTCGCGACCCATGCCCTCCAGAAGCTCCAGCTTCACCTCCCCGACCCGGAACAGGGCGACACGGACATCATGGTCCTCGCTTTCACCGCGCCAGGCCGGCTCTATACCCAGAAGTTTATTGAACAGGTCCACAGCGACATCCAGGTCCTCCACCGCGACCGCCAGGTGGTCGATCTGTCCTGCCGCATTGTCCTGTCCGCCCATCAGAGCCCTCCCGGCGGAGCGTATGTTCCCCAGACCTGTCGCAGCTCATCGCTGATTTCGCCAAGTGTTGCCTCGGCATCCAGGGCATCCATTACGAAGGGCATCAGGTTGTCTGTGCCGGATGCGGCCTCACTCACCGCCTCGAGCATTTCCCTGGTCCGTCCCTCATCCCGTTCACTTCTCAGGTGTGCCAGCCGCTCGACCTGCTCGGCTTCCAGCTTTGGATCCATCCGGAGGATTTCGGGCACACCCGTCATTTCCTTATCATCCTCAAACCGGTTGACTCCGACGATTACCTTCCCGCCCTCCTCGACCTGTTTCTGATATTCGTACGCCGCCTGGTGGATCTCCCTCTGGAAGTACCCTGTCTCTATCGCGCGGACCGCACCGCCCATTTCGTCCACTTCCTCAAGGTACTTTCGGGCCTTCCCCTCCAGATCGTCGGTCAGGTTCTCGATTGCGTACGACCCCGCCAATGGATCCACCGTGTCGGCTACCCCGCTCTCATATGCGATAACCTGCTGGGTTCGCAGCGCTACGGTGACGGCTTCTTCGGTCGGAAGGGCCAGCGCCTCATCCATCGAGTTGGTATGCAGGCTCTGAGTGCCCCCGAGCACGGCGGCCAGTGCCTGCATAGTCACACGGACCACGTTGTTCACCGGCTGCTGGGCCGTCAGAGTGGCCCCCCCTGTCTGGGTATGGAAGCGGAGTCGCCACGACTGGGGGTCGGTCGTTGAGAACCTTTCCCTGGTGATCGAGGTCCACAGACGCCGCGCCGCACGGAATTTGGCTACCTCTTCAAGGAAGTGGTTGTGGGCGTTGAAGAAGAAGGATACGCGCCTGCACACCACATCAAGGTCGAGACCGGTTTCGCGGGCGGCTTCCAGGTAGGCGATTGCATTGGCGAATGTGAAGGCTATCTCCTGGGAGGCGGTGGCTCCCGCCTCCCTGATATGGTAGCCGGAGATGGAGATAGTGTTCCAGCGGGGCATCTTTCCGGCACAGTAAGAAAAAATATCTGTCACCAGGCGCATAGATGGGCCCGGGGGATATATGTAGGTTCCCCGGGCGAAGTACTCCTTCAAAATGTCGTTCTGGACAGTTCCCGAGAGACGGTCGAGCCCGATACCTCTCCTGCGCGCCAAAACCGCGTACATCCCGAGGAGGACCATCGCGGTCGAATTTATCGTCATCGACGTGGAAACCTCCTCGAGGGGTATCCCATCGAAAAGAATCTCCATGTCCCTGATTGAATCTATTGCCACTCCCGATCTGCCTACTTCCCCGGCGGCCATAGGGGAATCGGAGTCGTAACCTATCTGGGTGGGAAGATCGAAGGCGACGGAGAGACCTGTAGTACCGTGTTCCAGCAGATAGCGGTAGCGGGCGTTGCTTTCGGCGGCGGTGGCGTAGCCGGCATACTGCCGCATCGTCCACAGCCGACCTCGGTACATATCGGGGTAGATGCCGCGCGTGTAGGGCGGAGCCCCCGGCTCACCCAGTTTTTCAGCCGGCTCGAATCCGGTGAGGTCTTCAGGTCCGTACCACTCCTTGAGCGGTGTCCCACACGACGTCGTAAAGAGCCTCTTTTCAGGCTTCTCCCCCGACACTACTCCCCCTTCCAGGTGGCCGGACGTTTCTCCAGGAATGCCTTGATACCTTCGGCCTTGTCCCCGGTTTCCATTATCGAACCGAATTCGGCGGACTCGGTCATGTAGCCGGGACTGTGGTCGCCCTGGCTGGCATCCATTGTACGTTTGATCGCCGCAATGGCGAGCGGTGACTTGCCCGCTATCAGCTTTGCCAGGTCCGTGGCTTCTTTGACGGCGGAACCTTCGGGTACCACCCGCTCGACAAGCCCCAGCTCGGATGCTTTTGCCGCGTCAACCATATTCCCGGTCATCAGCAGCTCAGCGGCCTTGCCGTAACCGACCAGGCGGGTGAACCGCTGTGTTCCTCCATAACCGGGAATGATACCGAGGTTGATCTCAGGCTGACCGAACCGGGCGTTCTCGGCGGCAACACGGATGTCGCAAGCCATGGCAAGTTCGCAGCCGCCTCCCAGTGCGAACCCGTTTACCGCCGCAATGGTGGCCTTCGGCATTACCTCCAATTTGCGGAATAATGCCTGGCCCCGTTCGGAGAACTGCCTGCCGCTATCGCTGTCCAGGTCCTGGAGTTCCTTAACATCAGCCCCGGCTATAAAGGCCTTATCCCCGGCACCGGTGATAACCACGACGCGGACACTGTCGTCGTCTGCAAGCTGGTCGAACACCTCTTCCAGCATGTCCAGCGTTTTCAGTCTCAGAGCGTTGAGCACTTCAGGACGGTTTATCGTCACCTGGGCGACATGGCCGTCGATCTCGACTAATACCTCAGGTTCTGATGTGCTTTCGGGGCTTATTTCTCCCTCATTCATATTATCGGCCTCATTCCATGATTTTTTTTACGATTCCGTGTTCTTCCCTCAATCCGTCAGAAGATTTCGCGCTATCACGAGTCTCTGCACCTCACTGGTGCCCTCGTAGATCTCAGTGATCTTGGCATCGCGCATGTAGCGCTCCACCGGTACTCGCGGATGTAACCGTATCCACCGTGTATCTGTACGGCCTGGAGTGCTGCTCTCATTGCCGTTTCGCTGGCAAGGAGCTTACCCATACTCGATTCCATGGTATGTCTCATACCCTCATCACGCATCCACGCCGCCTTCAAGATAAGAAGCCGCGACGCCTCGATCTCCATGGCCATGTCAGACAGCTTCCACTGTATGGCCTGAAAATAAGAGATCGGTTTACCGAACTGCTCGCGTTCCTTGGAGTAGCTTATGCTTTCATCCAGACAGGCCTGGGCGATCCCGATGGCCTGGGCACCGATACCGAGCCGGCCGATGTCCAGAGTAGCAAGCGCTATCTTGAATCCCTTTCCTTCCTCTCCGAGGAGGTTTTCGGCCGGAACTCGGCAGTCTTCAAACGTTATGGAAACACAGTCTGAACATCGTATTCCCAGCTTATCCTCGTGCTTGCCCACGTTGAACCCCGGCGTCCCCTTCTCGACCACGAAGGCGCTTATCCCCTTGCCGCTCGGTGCTTCAGGATCGGTCTTGGCGTAGGCGATCGTAACGTCGCACGAGTCGCCGTTCGTGACGAAGGCCTTCGATCCGTTCAGAATGTACTCGTTCCCATCCTTGATAGCCGTGGCCTTAATGGATCCGGCGTCGGTCCCGGCCCCCGATTCTGTTAAGGCATAGGAGCCGAGCTGCTCACCCGATGCAAGCTTTCTAAGAAAATTTTCCTTGATGTAGTCGCTGCCGAACTTGTAGATCGGCTCGCACGCCAGGCTATTATTGACCGACATGATCACACCGACTCCTGCGTCGACACGGCATATCTCCTCCAGGGCCATCACATATGCCATATGACCCGCTCCCGTTCCTCCCCATTCCTCGGGGATGGCGATACCCATGAAGCCGAGCTCTCCCAGCTGTTTTACGATGTTGACAGGAAATTCGGCGTCCAGGTCACGCTGGGACGCACCCGGTTTTATCTCGCTCTCGGCGAAATCCCTGGCCGCCTGTCGGATAAATTCCTGTTCCTCTGTGGGCCTGAAATCCACGGTAGCTTCTCCTATTGAGTGTAGTTGTAGAAACCGATACCTGTCTTGCGACCCAGGTGGCCTGCCGCGACCATCTTTCGCAGCAGCGGGCACGGTCTGTATTTGGGGTCACCCAGTTCCCGGTGCAGCACTTCCATTATATCGAGACATACATCCAGACCAATGAAATCGGCAAGGGTGAGAGGTCCCATCGGGTGAGCCATTCCCAGCTTCATCACAGTGTCTATGGCATCGCGGTCCGCAACACCCTCCATCAGGGCGTAGACGGATTCGTTGATCATCGGCATCAGAACCCTGTTGCTGACGAAACCCGGGTAGTCGTGAACCTCTACAGGTGTCTTTCCCAATGCCTTCGCTTCAGCCATGACGGCCCCGGTTGTTGCATCATCTGTTGAATACCCCCTGATGACTTCCACCAGGGTCATCATCGGGACCGGATTAAAGAAATGCATACCGATAAACTGCTGGGGCCTCCCGGTCAGTGCGGCAAGGCGGGTGATACTGATGCTCGAGGTGTTGGTGGCGAGGATCGCATCCTCCTTGGCAATTTCATCCAGCTTCCTCCAGACCTCCGATTTCATATCGAACGTCTCGAGCGCAGCCTCTATCACCAGATCCGCCCCCCCTGCATCTTCGAGGTTGAGGGTCGGTGCTATCCTGGCAATGGCATCGTCCGCGGCCTGCTGGTCTATCACTTCCTTTTTCACCTGGCGTCCCAGGTTCTTCTCGATGGTGGAGAGCGCTCGGTCGAGGTACTCCTGGGCTATGTCCACCAGCGTTACACTCCGACCGTTGAGAGCCGCAAGATGGGCGATACCGTTTCCCATGGTCCCCGCGCCGATCACTGCGTAATGTTCGATAGCCACGATCTCATTCCCTTCTCTTCTATGTTTGATCCTATTCGAGCGCCAATGCATTCCGGCCAGCCGCGTTGCTTCTCCTCAGCTCTCCACCTCCACAGCAAGCGCCACAGCTCCACCACCGCCGAGGCAGAGTGTTGCAAGCCCTCTGCTTCCACCTCTGTCCTTCAAAGCGTAAATCAAGGTCGTCAGCACCTTGGCGCCGCTTGCGCCTATAGGGTGCCCGAGGGCGATTGCGCCGCCGTTGACGTTGACTCGATCCCAGTCCCAGCCCAGTTCCTTCCCATCGGCCAGGGCCTGGGCTGCAAATGCCTCGTTAGCCTCGATCAGGTCGAAATCGTTGATATCCATGTCGAGCTGCCCCAGAAGCTTCTTCACGGCCTCCACCGGCGCGTAAAAGAGTTCCTTCGGCACAACGGCCGCCTGTGCATAGCCGATGATGCGTGCCAGGATCGGGGCGCCCAGCTCCTCGGCGGCCTCGCGCGCCGCAACAACCAGCGCACTCGCCCCGTCATTCAGCCCGGGTGCGTTACCTGCGGTGACCATGCCGTCCTTCTGGAAAGCTGGACGCAGCTTGGCCAGGACTTCAACCGTCGTGTCTGGTTTCGGTGTTTCATCCTGTGTCACTATTACCGGGTCAGTCTTGCGCTGAGGCACTTCGACGGGAACGATTTCGGCATCGAACCTGCCCTCTTCCTGTGCTTTCACCGCCTTCATCTGGCTCTGGTATGCAAATTGGTCGAGATCCTCACGGCTCAGCCCCGACTTTTCGGCCGTATACTCCGCCAGATTGCCCATGTGGCAGTCATTGAAGAAACACCACAGTCCATCTTTGATCATTATGTCGGTGGCTTCCTGATGGCCCAGCCGCATACCGGCACGCGCCGTTGGGAGCCCGTACGGGACATTACTCATACTCTCCTGGCCTCCGGCAACCAGGATCTGCGCATCCCCGGCCTTGATCATGCTCGACGCAATCATCACCGCTTTCAGCCCCGATCCGCAAACCTTGTTGATTGCCATGGCGGGTGTCTGCTCCGGCAATCCTGCGCCCAGGGCTGCCTGGCGGGCCGGGGCCTGGCCGACACCCGCCTGAACCACGTGGCCCATGATTACCTCATCAATCCTTTCGCCTGGAATGGAAGCCCGTTCCAGCGCTGCCTTCACTGCGAGGGCGCCGAGTTGTGGTGCGGTCAGCTTGCCCAACGCTCCCTGAAAGTTGCCCACTGGCGTCCTCACTGCACTCGAAATGATCGGTTCACTTGCAGTCGTGCTCATGCTGTCTCCATCCCTTCGTTTCATACGGGCCCCGCTTCTCCCCCTCGCTCATAGACCGCGGTGGCACGGAATCATGTTTTGCAGCTCAAAGCTCTGTCAGTATCTCCCTGGAGATGACCAGAAGCTGTATCTCGCTGGTACCCTCGCCGATTGTGGTAAGTTTTGCGTCCCTCCACATTCTTTCTACAGGATATTCCCTCGTGTATCCGTACCCGCCGTGGATCTGGATCGCCTTGGTGGTAACCCATTGAGCGACCTCGCCTGCGTAGTATTTGGCCATTGCCGAGGCCTTGATGATGTTCTCGCCTGCATCCTTGCTGCGGGCCGATTCATAAACAAGTTCTCTTGCCGCTTCAATACGGGTTGCCATTTCGGCGAGTGTGAAGGCTATTGCCTGAAACTTCGCAATCGGCCTGCCGAACTGCTCCCTCTCCTGGGCGTAGCCAAGCGCCTCCTCGTATGCGCCCTGGGCCAGGCCAAGCGCCATCGCACCGATAGAAATGCGACCACCATCCAGGATCGTCAGGAACTGCCTGAACCCTTTACCGGTCTCGCCCAGAAGATCATCCACAGGAATGCGAGCGTTTTCGAAAACCACCTCGCACGTGGTTGAGCCGCGACACCCCAGCTTATCCTTAATGGGATTGACCGTCACCCCATCCTGCTGCGGGTCCACGATGAAGGAGCTGATATCCCTGGTCCCCTTTTCCATACCTCCGGTACGGGCGGTGAAGATCAACGTGCGCGACTGCAGGGCATTGGTGACCCACATTTTTGTGCCGTTCACAACGTATTCGTCACCATCCAGCTCGGCCTTGGTACGGGTAGCGCCGGCATCAGATCCGGCATCGGGCTCACTCAGGCCGTATGATCCAACTACCTGGCCGGATGCGAGCGGGGGCAGGTATTTCTTTTTCTGCTCGGATGTGCCGAAAAGGTGAAT
>Ga0209986_10003822_pt1 | contig 13015 bp, 12 predicted proteins | sample BlataG_FD_183168 | JGI IMG/M metagenome (GOLD analysis project Ga0209986, IMG submission 183168) | Deep subsurface microbial communities from Black Sea to uncover new lineages of life (NeLLi) - Black_00105 metaG (SPAdes) (version 2) | ecosystem: Environmental > Aquatic > Marine > Oceanic >...
TATTGGCAAGACAAGCAAGACAAAATAGATGGCGAGACAAATTTGGTTGAAAGTTTAAGGTTGAAGGTTTAAACCTTCAACCAGATTTTAGCTTTTAATGGAGGTAAAGAATGGGAAAAGTAGCAATTATTGGAGTTGGACAGAATTCTTTTGTCCGGGGGTATCCTGGTTCGATTAGAGAGCTGGCATTTGAGGGCTTTAAAGAAGCTATGGAGCATGCCCAGGTTTTTATCAAGGACATAGACGCCTCTATCATCTGTTCAGCCCCAGAGTATGACAAGCAACGCTCACCCTCGGGTGTGTTAGCTGAATATTTTGGGCTCATCCCTCAGCCTACCTGCTATTTGGAGAGTCTGTGCTCTTCAACCAGCATGGGATTGAGGATGGCCTATTCATTGGTCAAGGCAGGCCTTCATGATGTTGTGGCAGTTGTGGGTTTTCAAAAAATGTCAGAGATTTCCTCGGCAGAGTCTCAGGAAAGAATGGGCCGGGGTGCTGATATTCAGTGGGAAAGCCCTTTTGGAACGATGATGCCTGCGTATTATGCCATGTTTGCCAAGGCTCACATGCATAAGTACGGGACAACGCTTGAGGACCTGGCCCTTGTCAGGGTAAAGGCGGCCACTTATGGACAGCTCAATGAGAAAGCCCTGTATCGTAAACCAATAACATTAGAAATGCTCTCTGATCCAAACCATTTCATGTCCGGCCCTGTTTCCAGCCCACTTCGTGTGGGAGATTGCTGTGCCAATGCAGACGGGAGTTCTTGCCTTATAGTGGCCAACGAAGAAAAAGCCCAGGCCCTCTGTGAAAAACCGGTTTGGATTCTGGGATTAGGAGCCGCATCGGCTAGTGTTAACATGGCGGGCAGGGATCTATTTACGGGATTGGCTGTGGCCCAGCAGGCTTCTGATCAAGCTTATAAAATGGCAGGTGTGACACCAAAAAATATTGATGTGGCTGAGGTTCACGATTGTTTTACTGTTTCAGAAATTATGGCATATGAAGACTTAAGATTTGCAGAGCCAGGAGAAGGGAAGGAACTGATAAGGAGCAGGGAGACTTACAAGGAAGGAAGCATGCCGGTTAATGTGGATGGAGGCTTGTTATCTAAAGGCCATCCTATTGGTGCCACCGGTGGGTCTCAGATCAGGACTATTGTCCTTGAACTCAGAGGCGAGGCAGGAGAGATGCAAGTTAAGGAGCCGGAAATCGGACTTGTTCATAACATCGGTGGTGTGGGCCTTTATGGAAACGTCACCATTCTTGGGAGATAAAAAGATGAGTAAGAAAAAAGAGATAGATGATCGATTTAAGAAATTCGGGACAAAGAGTTTTACTTCCGTAACAAAGGTTAATGATTTTATAGATAACCTTGAAAATGGAAAGGTCATGGCCACGCGCTGCAAAGACTGCGGTATTGTTTTCTTTCCACCCAGAGCAGATTGTTATAAATGTCTCTCCAGTAATGTGGAATGGCATGAGGTCTCAGGAGAAGGGAAGCTTGTGACATATAGTAAGCTGAAGTATGCTCCTGTTGGGTTCGAAGACGATTTGCCTTACTGCATTGCTCTTCTGGATTACGGAGATTTTAAGATTTTTGGCAGGATTGCCAGTAATGTGCCAGAGGAAGAAATTGAATTGGGTATGGAAATGAGGACAAAGGCCAACAAGCTTCCAAATGGGCAGTTAAACTACGTATTTGAAAAAGCATAAAAAATAAAGTACAAGGGGTCGCGTCTCAACATTTGACATATCAGTCATGTTTTTTGCAAAAATAAATGAATTTTTTTGAGATAGTTCTTAATATAAGAGCTAAATGAAAAAACAAATATGTCAAATGTTGAAACGCGACCCCTCTAGTCGTTTGACTTGTTATTTTCTAAGTGTTTTATCTTTATTATGCAATTAAGAAAAAAAGAGAAACAATAAGATAAACAGATGGTCCTCTCTGAAATAATATTTCATTCCCCCGAAAGCTTGACTGAAGCTCTTAAGCTGTCTGCAGAGCTTAAAGAAGGTCGTTTTGTAGCAGGAGGCACAGACCTCCTTGTAGACATAAAACAGGGTTTGGCAGAAGTCAAACAGCTCATATCTATTCAAAAAATAAAAGAACTCAAGGGAATAGAGAAGAAAGACAATAAAATTCGTATAGGAGCAATGGCGACACCTCAAGAAATCTTATCCGATCCACTGATAAATAGCTACCTGCCAGCCCTCGCTGATGCTGCAAGATCCATGGCTTCATTCCAGATTCGCTCCATGGCAACTATCGGCGGAAATATCTCAAGCGCTGTTCCTTCAGCAGACCTTCCTCCCCCATTGATAGCAGCTGAAGCATATGTTCAGCTTCAATGTTCAGGGTCTTCTCGTGAGGTGTTTCTTTATGAATTCTTCACAGGTCCGAGAAAGACAATCTGTCAAACAGGGGAATTGTTAACATCTATTCTTATACCCTTTCCTCCAGCCAACACAGGGATATCATACCAAAAATTTACCCTTCGGGAAGCAAATGCTCTTGCAGTTGCCTCTGTTGCCTCCAGACTTACTATCAAAGACGAGAAAATAGAAAAAGCAGCAATTGTTCTTGGTGCTGTGGCCCCCACCCCTGTTTTGGCTTCCGAAGCTTCTGAGTTTTTGTATGACAAAGAGCCTTCCGATGAGCTCTTCGAAAATGCAGCATCAATTGCAAAAGAAGAAAGTAAGCCAATATCAGATATCAGAGGCACAATATGGTTCAGAAAGGAGTTAATCGATATATTAGCCCGCAGGGCCTTGGCTGGAGCTCTGAGCCGAGCACAAGGAAAACCAGAGAGAGAAAGCTGATCTCTATGGAAAAATACAAAGCTCAACATTGCATCCTTGCCCTCAACGTAAACGGGGAGGAACATTCTGTCGCTGTTAAAGATGGAGAGACTCTTCTGGATGTCCTTAGAGACAAGTTGAGGCTGACTGGGACAAAAAAAGGGTGTAACCTCGGAGTGTGTGGAGCTTGTACAGTCCTTGTTGACGGCGTGCCAAAAAACAGCTGCCTCATACTTGCAGCAGCTTGTGAAGGGACTGAAATAACCACTATCGAGGGGATTGCTCAAGGAGGAAAGCTTCATCCCATCCAGCGAGCCTTTATCAACCATGGCGCGGTTCAGTGTGGGTTTTGTTCTCCAGGGATGATACTCAGCGCCTATGCTCTGATTAAGCGCAACCCGAATCCTTCCGATGATGAAATAAAAGAGGCTCTGTCTGGGAACCTTTGCCGCTGCACAGGCTATGTTCGGATTATTGAAGCTGTGAAAAATTGGAATAAATATGTAACTACAGATAAAATTCCCTCCAATCTCCAGGATCTCGATAAATTTGCCATAGTAGGGAAAAGCCATCCGCGAGTGGATGCAGCCGACAAAGTTACAGGCCGGGCCAAGTATACGGCTGATATTTATTTTGAGAATATGCTCTATGGGAATATCCTTCATTCTCCTATTGCCCATGGTCGGATAAAGAGGATTGACACAACAAGGGCAGAAGCATTTCCTGGAGTCAAATTAATACTAACAGGGAAAGATGTGCCTGATATTACGTATGGTGTTTCTCCTGCACGTTATGATGAACATGTTTTAGCCAAGGAGCTTGTACGATATATAGGAGATGAAGTGGCGGCTGTTATTGCCGTGGAGGAAGACACAGCGATGAAGGCATTAAGTCTTATTGATGTTGAATACGAGGAGCTCCCTGCAGTTTTTAATCCCATAGAAGCTGTCAAAGACCATGCTCCCCAACTTCATGATAGGTATAAAAATAACATTAACACTCACGTTGACCATCATTTTGGTGATATAGAGAGAGGTTTTGCAGAGGCAGATTATATCCGGGAAGAAGAATTTGTAGGGAATCATGTCTATCAGAACCCGATTGAGCCTCATGCTTCCATTGCTGATTGGGAAAATGACGGCTCAACGCTTGTGCTTTATTCTTCTACTCAAGTCCCTCATTACTTGCATTACATGATAGCTCGAGTACTCGATGTGCCTTTAGGAGACGTTCGCATAATTCGTCCTCGGGTTGGTGGAGGATTTGGAGGAAAGGCTGAGACGACTCCTCTTGATTTAATCGCAGCTATTGCTTCTAAAAAAACAGGGAGACCTGTCAAAATGGTCTACAGCCGTAAGGAAATGTTCCTCCACGGACGGGGAAGGCACAAACAGTACATGAAATTTAAAATTGGTGTGAAAAAGGATGGAAGCATAACTGCTGTCAAAAGCCAAATTTACCTCGATGGAGGAGCCTACACTTCTTTTGGAGTTATAACTGCATATTATGCAGGAAGCATGATTCCTGCGCTCTATCATATCCCAAATTATAGATACGAGGGATTCAGAGTCATGACCAATAAACCGGCCTGTGGTGCTATGCGCGGCCATGGGACCCCCCAGCCTCGTTTTGCGTTTGAATGCCTCCTGACTATGATTGCCGAGGACTTGGGGATTGACCCCATAGAGATTCGTCTCCGCAACGCTATGGACCCCAACACCCGTACCTGCAATGACCTGGATATCCGGAGCTGCGAATTTAAGCAGACCCTTAAGGAAGTTGCTAAAAAATCTGGATGGGAACAAAAGTATGGGAGACTCCCCAAAGGAAAGGGGATGGGAATTGGCTGTGGTGGCTTTGTCTCAGGGGCTGGATATGCAATCTACAGGGGACAGGTCCAGAGAAGTTCCGAGAAAAAGCGTGAAACATTTGTAAAAAAATCCGTATTTCCACATTCTAATGCCATAGTAAAAATCAGTGAAGATGGCACAACCACAGTCCTCCTTATCCAGGCAGCAGAAATAGGGCAAGGTGCCTTGACCGTGCTTTCTCAAATTTGTGCCGAGGCTTTGGGAATAAGTCTCCACCGGGTTCGCATCAGGACCGAAGATTCTGACATTAGCCCGCTCGATTTAGGCGCTTACTCTTCGAGGACAACCCTTATGGGAGGAAATGCTGTTATTCAGGCAAGCAAGGATGTTCTAAAAAAGCTTTTTTACACAGTTTCTGAAATATGGGGTTGTGATCCTCAAGAACTCGAGGCTGGAGATAATCAAATATTTCATAGGAATGATAAATCAAAGATTATGGAATGGGCAGAGGCGGCGCGAAAGTATTTTAACAGCAATGGGCCCCTGGTAGGTACAGGTTGGTATAAGCCTCCAGAAGGGCTTGGAGGAGATTACAAGGGAGCTGCTGTTGGAACAAGCCCCGCATTTTCCTTTGGAAGCTCTGTCTGTGAATGCAGTGTTGATTTAGAGAGCGGGAAGATAAGGATTGAAAAATTTACTGACTATCATGACTGCGGCACACCTATTAATCCACAGGCTGTGCATGGACAGGTTGAAGGTGCTATTGTCATGGGTACAGGTGAGACAATCATGGAGGATGTTGTATATGATAAAAAGGGTAATCTCCTGAACCCAAATCTCCATGACTATCTGCTTATGACTATCAAGGATGCACCTGAAATCTTCAGCGGAATTGTTGAATCCTATGAACCAGAGGGTCCTTTTGGTGCCAAAGAAGTAGGGGAGGGAGCGACTTTGCCCGTCTTGGCTGCAGTGGCCCATTCCATTGCAAATGCAACCGGAGTCTGGATTAAAGAACTCCCCATAACTCCAGAAAAGATTCTGAAAGCCCTTAAAACTGTAAACCGAAAGCTGTAAACCGTAAACAGCGTCCCCTTTTTACTTTCTCTTTCAGCCGAGTTTTAAACTATGAACGATTTGTGGGAGAACCTTGCCCGAATCATCATTTATCACATAATCAGCTAAATAGTCTAAGGGTGTACTTTCTCTATTAATGATAGCCAGAGTGGCGCCTCTTTTCTTTGCTCTCAAGGGAATATCCGCTGCTGGATAGACAACCAGGGAACTTCCTAAAACGAGAAGAAAATCACATGAGCCAGCTTCTTCAAAGGCTGAGTGCTTAAAAACCTGTTTTTGACTATAAAATGGGCAGTTTAATGTTTGCCTCTTTTTTTAAATTTTGTATGATGTCATGTTCTATCTCAAGCACCTTTAAGATAAAGTTGAAATCCTGATCAGGATCGCGAGCAATGTTTCTGTCTCTTATCTCCTTCAGACGCTTTTTATAATCAGATTCAAGAAAGACTTTAAGATTAGCATTTTTAAGAAGCAAACTGTAAGTAAGATCAACCAGGATGACATCTATACCGCAAAGATCTACTGGAACGTTCTTATATTTTCGCGATTGCAGGCGTCTGCAGTCTGAAAAAACAAAGACCTTTTTATTTCTCCTTTGTGCTGCCAGATAGAGTATTGAGTCCAGTTTTTCTATATCGACCTCAATGGGTCCTAGATATTCTTTAAGCTTCCCTTCTTGATAAGCCTTCAGGCGGGCCTGGTGGTTTTCTGCAGGAGTGAGTTTAAAAAAGACGTCTCCAGGAAGAGTCAAAGACCAGATTCCATCTCGGCGGAGCAAAAATCTTAAATACTCGGCCACTTCAGTTTTACCTGCACCCGATTCTCCACCAAGGGCAACAATCACTCTTCTGCCCTTGCGCTTTGTCGCAATTGCTGCCTTGTGAATATAAGGAGCCAGCCTCTTTGCAGCTTTCCTGTGGCGGGATTTGATAATCGGAGGATCTCCCCTCCATACAAAGGCAAGTCTGTGATATGCTCGATTCTTTCTATGGGAAAAAACCTTTAAAAATTTCTTCTTCTTATTCATTACCTGGGGTTCTTTTCCCTGATGAAGAGCATCAAGGAGTTCTCCCTGATGCCTGGCTATGCCTGCCCAGCTGAAATTTTCCCTGGCAAGCCTGTTCCCGTTAATCGCCAGTTTTTTAAGGAGATCCTTATCCTGAACTGCTTTTACCAGCTCTTTGGCTGCATGATTTGGATCTTGAGGGTCAACGACAAGAGCATGTTTTTCCTGCTTGAGCCACCTGGTTATTCCAGCCTCCCTGGAGATCATTACCGGTGTTCCTGCAGCCATTGCTTCTGCGGCACTCATTCCAAAGGGTTCCATCATCTGCATTCCTAAGTAAAACAGGCTGTAGCGAGCCAGTACAGACAATGTTTTCCAGCCTTGGCTGGGGATCATTACAACATCTATATTTGTGAGCCTATACTTTTTTTCCATATCTCTAATTTCATTTTTTACAACAAGTTCTTCTTTGTGGGGACTTCTTGGATCTCCGCCCACGATCGCAAGTTTTACCTTATTAAAAAATTTGGGATTAAGACGTCTTGCTTCGCCCAGAACCGCTACAACCCCGGGAATATTTTTAGCCTCTGAGAGACGGCCAAAGTAAATTAAGTATCCCTTGGATTTAAGGCCGTATTGAGCCAATAACTTAGCTCCTGTTAAACTGTTAAAGGCGTCGAAAAAATCTTTACCCGCGCCAGCTGGCATAACAAGATGAGGAAACTCAATCCCATAATAGTCTTTTAAGACTGCTGGTTCTGCCGGAGTGTTTGCAATTTCCAGATTTGCTCCTTTTAAGGCCGCTAGTTCAAAACTCTCCCTTATCCAAAAGTTATACTGTGGATCAAACCAGGGCTCAGGGTCATAAGGGTCAAATCCCAGATTTTTAACCTTGTTTATACCCATAGAGTGGGGGATTACAACTGCTGGTATTTTTAGTTGTTCGCCGACTTCAACCGCTCCCGCCATGCCTTCGGCATAGTGTCCCACAACGGCTTGGGCTCCAAAGAGAAGAGAGACTGCTGCGGCTGCCTCTGCCATATCCGGGATCAGGGGATAGATGTCCTCTTTGCGTACGAGTTTTTCACCGCCGGCCCGAATGCGAACAAGCCATAAGTTCCTGGTAAAAAATTCCACTCGAGGATACGGCTTAAACCATCTTGCCAGAATGAGTACTTTTCTTCCCTGTCTGGCCGCCTGTATCGGGCAGTCCTGCAGGAGGAGGGTCACCCCAATATCCATGAGTGGAGACCATAACTATTCTATCTGTTTTTTTTATCTGCTTTTTCTGATGTGTGATGGGAATGCCGTGGTCTTGAAATAAAAAGTAATATTCCTTGAGCAATTCCAGTGAAATGCCGTATTTTGAGGCAAGTCCTTTCAGCCAGCTGTTTATATCCAGCTTAGGATTTTTTTTCATTAAGTGTAAAACCTCTTTATTAATTTACTTTATTTTTCTTAAATTAACAATTTTATCTCCGGCTCATCGCAATAATGAGTACCTGAGTAGAAAACTAGAAGAAGAGAGAAATCAAATAGAAATCTATTTTTCGCTGTCTTTTAAACTATGAACGATTTGTGGGAGAACCTTGCCCGAATCATCATTTATCACATAATCAGCTAAATAGTCTAAGGGTGTACTTTCTCTATTAATGATAGCCAGAGTGGCGCCTCTTTTCTTTGCTCTCAAGGGAATATCCGCTGCTGGATAGACAACCAGGGAACTTCCTACAACGAGAAGAAAATCACATGAGCCAGCTTCTTCAAAGGCCATGTGAAGAATTTGGGGATTAAGGGATTCTCCAAAAAAGACTACAGCAGGTCTTAACTTCCCGTTGCACTCTGAACAAAGGGGTGGGATTTCGGTCTCCAGCATGGTGAAGACATCATTCATGGAATATTCTTTAGAACAATTCATGCAGAAGATTGTTCTTGTTGTTCCGTGCAGCTCGATAACAGTAGAGGAGCCGGCTTCCTGATGGAGTCCATCGATATTTTGTGTGATCACTGTTTTTAATTTCCCCAATGCTTCGATCTCAGCCAAAGCAAAATGGCCCATATTTGGTTTTACTTTTTTCAACAGGGGATAACGGACTTCTTTAAAGAAATTCCAGTAATAAGAAGGATCTTGATTGAAATAGTTTATGTTAGCATAGATGTTAGGGTCATATTTATTCCAGAGGCCATTTTCTCCTCTATAAGTGGGTATGCCGCTTTCGGCTGAACAACCCGCTCCGGTAAAAGCAACGAGAAGCTTTGAGCTTTTGATCTCTGAAGCAATGGCCTTTATAATATCCATAATAATCTCAATTCTCCCCATACATCTCACGCAGTTTATACTTGCATATTTTTGCTGAGCCGGTCTTTGGCAGTTGTTCAGTGAAAATCACTTTCTTGGGTGCTTTGAAGTGCGCCATTTTGTCCTTACAATATCTTATCACATCTTCTTCAAAGAGCTCATTGCCCTCCTTTGCAACAACCACGGCTGTGACCTTTTCTCCCCGTATTGAGTCAGGCAGGCCTATGACTGCTGCTTCCAAGATGCCGGGAAATGAGTATAATACATCTTCAACTTCGATGGAATATACGTTCTCGCCGCCCGTAATAATCATATCGTCTTTTCTATCTACTATGGTAACGTAACCTTCGTTGTCTACAACAGCCAAATCCCTTGTATATAGCCAGCCATCCAGGATTCTCTTTGACGTCTCCTCGGGTAAACACCAATAACCGGGTGTTATTGTATCGCTCTTAGCAATTATCTCTCCCACATCTTCCTCATTTGGAATGACTTTAGTGCCGTCCTCTTTTACAACCTTGAGCTGCACGCCGCAAAAGGGCCTTCCTGTTGATGCTATATATTTCAGCCTCTTTTCAAAAGGGAGGCTTTTCATTTCGTCTTTGAGTATGGACATAGTTAAGAATGGAGATGTTTCTGTTAGCCCGTAGGTTTGGATGTAATTGCAGCCAAATATTTCTACCACCTTTCTCACTATCTTTTTTGCTATAGGAGCTCCTCCGCTTAGAATCAACCTCAGGGAGGAGAGATTATGACTTTTAACATCGGGAAAATTCACCAAAAGGTTCAACATTGTTGGTATAAAATTGCTCAGCGTAACTCCGTGCTGCTCTACTGCTTCCAATACTGCTTTTGGTTCAAAACAGGGAATCATCACATGCGTTGCAGCAACTTTGGTTATGGCCCACACAGCCCACGCATCAGCCAAATGGAACATGGGCGAGACATAAAGCCATATGTCGTTGGATGATAATTTGAGTTCTTTGATAGTTCTATCTGCATGCACACGGTTGTTATTATGAGTGAGTATTACTCCTTTTGGTTTTCCGGTTGTGCCGCTTGTGTAGTATATTTGAGCAGTGTCATAATCTTCATTCAAGGCGGGATGTTTCTCTTTTTGAACAGTGCTTTCCAATAATGATTCATATTCTATATGCTCTTCGCTAAACCTGCTGGTTTTGTCGGACTCAGTCAGAATTATATTCCTGAGCAAGAGAAGTTCGCATTTCTTCTCAGATAGCCATGTTATGAGATCAGGCTGTGCGATCAGGATTGCGGCCTGGGAATTATTTAGAATATAGATAAAATCCTGTGGAGCTAACCTGTAATTTACAGGCACAAGGATTGCTCCGATCTTGGCTGCCGCGAAGTAGGTCTCTAAAAATCTGTGGCAGTTTTTATGAATGATCGCGATTTTATTGTCTTTTTTAATTCCAATAGATTTAAAGCTGCAAGCAAGTCTATCCACCCTTTCCTTGAGCTGTGCATAACTGTATCGCTTTTCACCGCATATCAAGGCCAATTTATCACGGTGTGATTCTGCTGTTTGTGAGAGTATGCTGTACAGCATCATTCTAATAATGAGGGGACTGAATTAAACTAATAGCACAGTGAAAATTTAGTGTCAAATTAAAAAAATGAAAAAAATTCCAAACAAATTAGTTTAAGGTTTAACGTTTAAGGTTTAAGGTATTTATATTTAACATTTAGTTCTTAATCCTTTAACATTAAACATTCAACCTTAAACCAGTTTCTACTCTTGCCTTTAACATTAAACATTCAACCTTAAACCAAGATAGGTTTTGGTCATTGGAAATTGGAATTTATTTGGAATTTGGTGCTTGGAATTTGGTTTCTTTTTTAATAATAATTGTTTCGGGATCATCAAGGTGAGTGAATGCACCTGGGACATTGTATCTATGAGCCATTTCTACATAGAGCCTTTTGCCATAGCTCCAGAATTCTTTTTGCTTTTTGTCCACTTTGCCTACGACTTTGACGGGCACTCCTACAGCCACAACTCCATCGGGTACATGTTGTTTGTTTTTAACCAGGCCCATCTCTCCGATAATTGCCCACTCTCCTACGACGCTGAAATCGCTGATTGTGGCTCGCATACCTATCACGGCATAATCTTTTATCTGTGCATTATGGATCATGGCACCGTGTCCTACTGTTACGTGGTTGCCAAACACTGTTCGGTCGTTGGGTCGTGCGTGGACAATTACACCTTCCTCAACAGCAGTCCCTTCTCCAACAATGATTGTGCCGTAGTCGCCGCGGAGAATTACTCCATGGCCTATGTAGGCGTCCTTGCCGATTTGGACATCCCCGATGACCAGGGCTGACTCGGCTATAAAAGCTCCATGTCCTACTTGAGGTTTTTGTCCTTCAAATTGATATAATGCCATATTTATCTCCAGTTGTACGTAAGACATGATTTCTATCACATCTTACGATATCTATTATATCCCCAGGATACGGGCAGCATTTCCGTAGAGGATTTTTTTTATTGAGCCCTCGGATAGAGGAAGTTTTTTTATGGCTTCAATGTTGCTGGAGATGGTCTTTATTCCAGGCCAATCAGATCCATAGACGATTTTATCAATGTTTTTCTCAAGATCAGGGAAATAGTTCAGGAGATTCTTAGGGGGAAGCCCGGAAATTTCAAGATAGAGATTCGGATGAATCCGGGAAAGAAGGAAGGCCTTATCATACCACAGGCCCCTCCCGCTGTGAGCCATGAGAAGGGGGAGGTCAGGAAAGTCTGAAGCGATATCGTCCAGATGGATAGGGTCAGAGTATTTTATTTTGGAGCCTTTAAACACAGAAGATCCTGTGTGGATAAGGACTGGCAGATTGTGATCTCTAGCTATTGGATAAATAGAATAGATTTTGCTGTCATTTGGATAGAAGTGATTGTAAGAGGGGTAAAGTTTTATACCTTTTGCACCCATCTTGATGTACTTTTTGAATTCTTTGGCTGGCTGGGTGACAATAGAGGGATTAATGGTACAGAATGGAATGAAAATATCATTTCCCTGGCAAAACTCAAATACATATTCATTAGTGACTATGCCAGTGGTAATAGGGCTTATTTCAGGCAGAATTACTGCTTTTTTGATTTGATGGCTTTTGAGGTAGCCAGCAAATCTCTCCGGGTCGATCATTTCATCATAGCGTTCATAGTAATCTGTGTGCATTGCCTTTTGGTAAGTATGGATCCATTCATGCCAGTGTTCTTTCAAGCCAATATGGACATGAAAGTCGATGACTTTTAAATTATTGAATTTGTGCATTCTTTATCAATCTAATAATCAGTTATAGGTTTGAAGTTTATCTTCAAGAAGACAGGATAACTGATTTTTTGAAAAAAGAAAAAGAAAAAAAATTAACTTGACAAGAAACATTCTGCTTTATTATGCGTTGGTAACCGATATTGGTTACCAAAATTCCATGGAAAAGAACATTCAAGTTCAGATCCTAAAGTTTCTTGAAGTTTCCCCTTCTGGCCTCCAGATAGAGGAAATAGCCGAAAAACTGGGCTTAACCCGCCATACTGTAGCAAAGTATTTGGAAATTCTTCGTATGGAACATTTGAAGGAAACAGCTGTTTATCATCTCCAGCAGGATGACCCTCTATTGAACCTTGGAGCTGAAATAGACGGGAAGCTTGTGGGGAATTTGATTTCATATTTTAGATCATTAGGCTTTGATATCCTCAACATGATTCCTCTAGAAAGGGAGTTAAAGAAATGATGAAAAAATTTAAAGAATGCTATGAGAACCGGCATGACTATGTCAAGAATTGGAAGGAGAAGAATCCTGATGGCAAGGTATTGGGTTATTTTTGTACTTATGTTCCTGAGGAGATTTTATATGCGACAAATATTCTCCCTGTCTTGTATGAAATCAAATCACCAATTTCCAGGCAACAAGGGACTTAAAATCCTTCGGTTTTAGCAAAATCTGATATACGTCTGACACCAAGAGAGGAGAACGAGAAGGGGACTGTCC
>Ga0209986_10003823_pt1 | contig 13013 bp, 12 predicted proteins | sample BlataG_FD_183168 | JGI IMG/M metagenome (GOLD analysis project Ga0209986, IMG submission 183168) | Deep subsurface microbial communities from Black Sea to uncover new lineages of life (NeLLi) - Black_00105 metaG (SPAdes) (version 2) | ecosystem: Environmental > Aquatic > Marine > Oceanic >...
TAGGACTGAATGTTTTGGATGTTGAACATTTTGATACTGAAAAATTTTTTGTTGAAGCTCTTTATAATCAATTAATAAAACTTGGAATTCCCCAAAATATTTTAATTAAGAGTAAAAAAATGGAATCGCCATATAAATTACTGTAATAAGTAACAAGTAATCAGATCATTCACCCTTCTCAACGATAATTTTTGCTCCTGAACTGACTTTTTTAAATACTTTGGGATCTCCTGTTATCTTTCCGAAGATATTTACTGGGCTGGCAGGCCTAATTTCATCACCCTGACTTGCTGGAGTGAGTCCAAAGAAGATACAAAAAGCATTACCAGGCGGCCAATAACCTAAGTCGCCTTCTAAAACTACTGCCTTCGCGTTCTCCAATCCAACATTAACCGATATGGAAAAATAAATTTCATCGCCCCATGTGTTTACGCTTCCTTCAATGGGAAGTGCCTTCCAGATCTTTTGTGCGGTATTACTACCATTCAACTCAGCACTCATTTTAACATCTCCGACAGTGATAGTGATCTTTTTATCAAACATATTATTTATCCTTCTTTGTTTGATTAACCGCCTAAATTTGTTTAAATCCTCTTAACTTACGTGTACGAAGAGGAAAAATTTAAATTACTTAAAGTTGTTCGCATATATCAAGTGAAAAGTACCTTTCCTTATTTGTAATCAGCATATTATCGGTTTAAGCCCTATCGCTGCCCCTGATAGTATGATATAGTCTTGCATTATTTATAATCTAAAGCTTCTTTGTTGAATCTGCAGCAGATAGTTAAAAGAATAAAAGATTTAATACACCCATATCTCTAATAATATTTCTTTTCAACTGATTTTTACGAAAGCGAGCAAGTACTATATATAGGAAGTATATCAGCAACTACTAAATAAAAATTATCGGGTTTCTACGATCGTCTAAATATATCGGAATCCACTTCTAATGATAATAATCAACCGCTAATTATCCATCCACCATCAACATAGATAGTATGTCCGGTCATATAGTCAGATGCATCGGATGCTAAAAACACCGCGGCGCCTTGCATATCTTCAGGATCGGCGACACGATGCAGTGGAATACGATTTAACCGATAATCTAGTTTTTCTTTATCCTTAAATATAGGTTCGGTCAATTCAGTTTTGGTTAATCCCGGCCCTAAGGCATTAACACGAATATTATATCTTGCTAAATCCAAAGCCATTGCTTTGGTCATCTGGGAGATTCCTCCCTTACTGATGCAATATATAACCTGCCCTGGTAGTCCGACCACACTTACGTTGGAACAGATATTTATTATTTTACCTTTTTTTTCTTCCTTCATTACCCAAGCAACTTCTTGTGCCGTAAAATAAGCACCTTTCAAGTTTATACTCATCTGTTCATCCCAATCACTTTCGGTAACTTCCAGAGACGACTTTCGTTTGTTAATGGCAGCATTATTAACAAGTATATCTATCCGTCCAAATTCATTTTTAGTCACAGTAACCATCCGTTTTATATCTTCCAAATTTGAAATGTCACACTTGACCGGCAGGCACTTTCTTCCTAAAGATCTAATTTCCCTTGCCAGCTCTTCCAAGAGTAATTCATTTCGGGCAACAGGAACTATATCGGCGCCCGCTTCCGCGAGGCCGACCGCAATTGCCCTGCCTATCCCACGGGATGCTCCGGTCACTATTGCCAACCTATTATCGAGTTTGAATTTATCTAAAATCATTGTACCACTCCTCCATTTACTCCATTTTTAATATTTTATTAATTAAAGACAGAGTCTTATAGTTAAGAATTCTCCTTTGTTTCGAGTAATTCTTTGCAGTCCGGTATAAATATTATATTAGTTAAGGACCCCCATATTTTTGAGGACAGTTCGGAGCTCTTCCTTTTCTTCATCTGTTAAACAAGTTAGCGGCAACCTGGGTTCGCCACCTCTTAAACCTAACAAATCCATTGCAGCCTTAATTATAGCAAATTGCATTGAGGCTCCACCTCCAGTTATACTTGCACTACGTCCGTGTTGTTGTGAAACTTTAGCAGTGAAACTAGCCTCCGGCGGGAGATTACTAATAATTGAAGCATCTTTAAAGAATGGGGTGAATATTTTGGCTATCTCTTCTACTTTATCGTAATTTTTTGACATTGCCATTTCATACATCTCATATGAAAGTTCAGGGGCAATATTAGCTATAAAGCTTACAAATCCCGGACAGCCATAACGAGCTTCATATGGATAGATTTCTTCTCCCCGCCCGCATAGAACCACGGCGTTCGTTCCCACCGCCTGTTGCATCAGTCGAAAGGAGATAATATTGGAGGTATTTTCTTTTATTCCTATAAAATTAGGAAGTTCAGCAATCTTAGCCATTAAAGCTGGTCTAATCCAAGACCCTGATACAAACGAATTATTGTAGCAAATTACACCGATGTCAACACTTTCACAAATCTTTTTATAGTGCTGAAAAATCCCTTCCTCCTGCGGAGTTACATAATAAGGTAGAACTACGACAACTCCGTCAGCCCCTAAGGACTGTGCGTATTGGCACCTCTTGATGGTTTCCATGGTACCACATTGTGCCGCATGCGCTAAAACCGGAAATTCCCCTTTTGCTTCTTCTATCACTGTTTTGACTACGGATTTCCATTCATCTTCAGATTGGTTGAAAAATTCGCCATTACTACCTTCGACCATAATAGAAACATCTTTACCCTTCATTCGTTCAATTAGCCAATGAGTGTTAATGTGCAAACCCTCCAAATCGACATTACCATCCTTTTTAAACGGCGTAACCTGTACCACCACTACACCTTTAAGTAATTTTTTTAACTCCTTATAGTTCATGCTTTTCCTCCTTCTTTTCTATTTTTTACTCAAACCCTTAAGTATAATTATATCGGACTGCAAAAAACGACTTAATCATAATTAAGCAATTAACCTATTTTGTTAACCGGCCAACTTGGGTTTTTATCCTGTAAGACTTCAATAATCCCCTGGGCGGCATGTACCGCCATTTTAACCATAGAGGTATGGCTGTGGGACGCCATATGGGGAGTAACAATAGTATTTTCCATGGAAAACAATGGATTATTTTTTTTGGGCGGCTCCTGTTCAAAAACGTCCAAACCAGCACCAGCGATCATCCTCTGTTGTAGGGCTTCTATTAAGTCTACCTCTTTTACCACCGGTCCTCGGGCACAATTAATTAAATAAGCTGATCGTTTCATCATTTTAAATTCTTTTAATCCAACAATACCGTATGTACTCTCTGTGAGCGGGAGATTTAATGATACGAAATCAGAGTCAGAAAATACCCTCTCCCAGGATTCTGTAATCTCAATAAAGTTATCCACATTCTTAACATAAGGATCATAACCAATCACTTTCATCCCCAGTCCATTTGTGGCAATTCTACCGACTTTTTTCCCTATTTTCCCAACACCGACAATGCCAAGGGTTTTCCCCTCTAATTCTATGCCGATATATTCATTTCTAACTTCAAAATTTCCGCTTCTTAAGGCCATATCTGCTTTTCTCATATGTTTTGCTAAAACAATAATCATACCTATTATGTGTTCGGCAACTGAAGTAACGCTAGCTATAGGAGTATTAGTAACATAGATCCCCTTTTCTGTAGCAGCATCTAGGTCGATATTATCCACTCCTACACCGTGCCTGGAAATCACTTTTAACTTAGTGCCTGCATAAATAATCTCCCTGGTTATTTTTGAAGTCCGAACCAATAAGGCGTCTGCATCAATAACCTTTTTTTGTATATTATCACTGCTATTGTCTTTAAGAACCTCAACCTTAAACCCCTGCTGCTTCAGCAAGGCCACTCCTTCTTTGGCAATGGAATCAACTATAATTACTGAAAACACTTTAGCATCACCTCACTATAAATTTGAACCAAAATTGATTGTAACTTTATAAAAAGCAAATCCTTACAATCCTCTCCTTGGTATTTCTCAGATGATTTATCAATAAGGATTTAGTAAGTTCGAGATCCCCCTTTATCATTGCTTCCAAAACACCTATGTGCTCTTCAATCTACTCGTGTACCGTTGCACTGCTGTGTAATTGATAACCAACATGATATGACTGATTTAATAGAATGTGCAATTGCTTTTTTAGTCTTTTATTTTTACATTTTCCCATGATAAAATTATATAATCGCATATCATTTTGAAAATATGCTCGGCGCTATCTTTTTTCATATTCTCGCGTAAACTCATTAAATAATCTTTTTCTAATCGTAAAAAGGACTGTTCAACAGCGAACAATTCCAAAATTTCTCTCATTTCATAGATCTCTTCTACATCTTTTTTTGAAAGATCGATAACATGGTAGCCGTTTTTTTATCTTCAATCAATTCGTCTGCCTTTAAAAAGGTAAAGTGTCCCGAATAGGAGTTGAGCTAACCCCAAATGTCTCATATAGCTTATTTATTACAAGATGACTGCCAGCTTTAAATTTATTATTGATAATTATTTCTTTTAAAATATCATATATTTTTAAATTTTAAAGACTCATTCTCAATTAAATATACTGTTTTATTCATCTACTTTACCTTAAATTTTTTACCAACCATTCATCTTTTTAATTATTAACTCTTAGTTATAAATAACCCAATAACCTGGGAACGAATAAGACCAAACCCGGAAAATATGTAATTAATAACAATACAATAATCAAAGGAACTAAAAATGGGAGGGTTGCGATAGCTATTCGTTCAAATGGTTTTTTAACCAAATCGGCCACTACATTAAGCACCAGACCTACCGGTGGAGTCATCAACCCAATCATTAGATTTAAAACCACAATCACTCCAAAATGTACCAAATTGACACCCAATCTATTACATATTGGAAGAAAAATCGGCATTAAAATCAACATTGCCGCTGTTGGTTCAAGGAAACAACCTATAAACAAGAGAATAATATTTACCATCAACAGGAATAACACATAATTGTCTTGGACCAGGGAAAGAATATATGACCCCAAAAATACGGGAATCCGTTCAATAGTCAACACCCAGGCGAATAGAACTGAAGCCATAACTATAAACATTACTGAAGCTGTTGTATGAGCTGATTTAATAATAACCTCTTTAATTATTTTTAGGTCTAATGTATGATAAACAAATATCCCTAAGAACAATGAATACACGACCGCCACTACCCCCGCCTCCGTAGGTGTGAAAATACCGCTTAAAATCCCCCCGATTATTATCAAAGGAGTAATCAGCGGCGGCAATGCGGAGAGAAAAGTTTTTAATATCTTAACCAAGCAGATTCTAGGGTGGCGAGGGTACTTACGCCTTAATGAATAAAAATAAATCAAAATCATTAGGGAGACTCCCATAAGAATACCGGGAATAATTCCTGCGGCAAAAAGAGCAGCCACCGAAGTATTAGAAAGCGTCGCATAAATTACCATTGGGATACTCGGCGGAATAATAGGTCCAATTGTTGATGAAGCACCGGTGACGGCCGCCGAAAATTCATCATCATAACCGTCGTCCCGCATAGCTTTGAGTTCTACGGCACCCAGTCCTCCGGCATCGGCAACCGCAGAACCAGACATACCGGCAAAGAAGATACTCGCAACAACATTGGCATGAGCCAATCCACCGGGTATATGACCGACTATTGCTTTAGCAAAGTTAAAAATCCTGTCTGTTATACCAGAGGAGTTCATAAAATTTCCAGCTAAAATAAAAAAGGGAACAGCCAATAAAGTAAAATTATTTGCCCCAGCCACAAATTTTTGCGTCATAACGCCTAAATGTATATTCCCCTCAAACAATATATAGGCAAATGAAGATAACATAAGCGAAAAACCAATCGGCACACCTATAAAAAGCATTATTATCAATACTCCAAAGACAATAATCATATCCTAATAAACCTCCCAAACAACAAGGTTATTTACCTCTAAAGATTTTTTCGACAGTTTGGACCATAATATGAAAAAACATAAAAGTCATGCCAACGGGGATAGAAAGATAAACATAGGTTTTGGGGATATTCGCAGCCGTTGCTAAAATCCTCAATTGCCCAAGAGAAAAGGTTAATCCAGATATAATAACATATATAAGAAAAATCATGATAATTGCATTAATAAGAATTACAAGTATATGATGTAACTTTTGGGGGATTAATTTTTGCACAAAGTAATCAATCGCAATATGCCCTTTTAATTTCACCAATGCAGCACAACTAAAAACGACAAACCAAACAAAAACCCAGTTTATTATCTCGGAAATTCCCACTAGCAGAGTCAAACTAAAAGCACGTCTGATCACCACCTCAATAAAAACGGCGCTAACCATAAATACACCAAGTATTACACAAAAGAGATTTTCCAAAAAATACAAAAAATTATCTATTGTGAATAATTTTTTCAAAAGAACTGAACCTTCTCCGCCCTTGGTCATATTTTTCTTCCTATTATCGCTTTTTATACTATTTTGCAAATTCCGATACTTTTAGGAGTAAATTTTAATAGGATTCCCGTAAGACAAATCCTACGGGAATCCTATTATTCTTTTAAACATGAAAAGGTAGGAAAATGTACAAAATTAAATACTATTTTATCGCCTGTATCTTGTTATAGATTTCTCTTCCACCTTCAAACATGTCTGGCGCTCCATCAAATGCCTTTATCCACTCGTCTTTATCTATCTTTACTATATTCAAACCCTGTTCTTTGAAATATTCCAAATTCCTACTCTCTTCTGTTTTTGCAATTGCATAGGAAAAAAGCCGAGCATCCTCAAATGAACGAATCAATATTTCTTGAAGCTCTTCCCCAAGGCTTTGATATTTCGCTTCATTTATCATAACAAAAGGATAATCGATTATATGTTCTGTTAGGATAATATTCGCCTGAACTTCATAAAAAGCCATATCACGAATTGAAGTTAAAGGGTTTTCCTGGGCCTCCACTATACCTTGTTTTAGCGCCAAATACAATTCTCCCCACGGGAAGGCTGTTACATTAGCTCCTATAGATTGCCAAGCCTTAATCCAAGCAGTAATATCCGGAGTTCTCAGTTTTAAACCTTTAACATCCGCTGGACTTTTAACGGGATTCGCTTCATTTGTAGTCAACATTCTTGCTCCGTGATAGAGCATGCCAATTATTCGGATGCCGTGTTTTTCCAACATATAATTCTTTACATATTTTTCTGACAATTCACTTTGCATGCAGACATTATATTGATGAAATTCGTCTCTAAACACGAACGGTAAATTAAAGGTTGTAAAATCGGGACAATAACGGTCAATACCATAAACCATTGTCATATCTTGCAACCCGAGTTTTACATTTTCCATCTCATCAAACTGGGGTCCAAGCTGCCCTCCTGGATAAACTTCCAGTTTAAGCCGTCCATTACTTCTTTGCTCAATTAATTCACCCGCCAACAGAACCGCTTTATCTATACCATGTCCACTTACCCAGATATGACCATATTTTAATACAATGGTTTCCTCGGCCAACACTGTACTTCCAAGCAATACTACCATTAAAACTATTACCGTCAATATTAAAATTTTTTTAGACATTAAAAAAAACCTCCTTTTAAATTATAACAAAAAAACTAACTACCGCACACTTTTTGTTACATGAACCCCCCCCTTTTTTTTACCTCTATCTCTATGGTGATTATAGCCTTGTGTATTTTATCTATTATTGTTGAAAAAATGCAATTTAAAAAGCAAATTTTTATATGATAGTTATTAGATTATAGCAATTGCCCTTGTTGGAGAACCACTTGCCGAAACCAAGGGTAATGGTAATGCTATGAATTGAAAACGCTTTTTATCAATTTTATCTAAGTTGATTAGTCCTTCAATTATCAATATCTCTCTTTCTAACAGTTTCAAATGAACAGGACGTCTTCGATCATCCAAGCAGTCAACGGAAATTGAATCAACTCCGACGGCTCTTACTTCTTTGTCAATTAAATAATCCGCAACTTCGGACGTTAAGGATTTAACCTTATAAAATCCTTCCTCATACCATTTTTTAATACTACACCTAATTAATACAATATCATTTTTATTAATCCTAATATCTTGTTTCTCTATATAATCTTTAAACAGATTTATAGTCAAAGGCTTATCAAAACCTTTTGAAGAAACATCAATCAGTATGGCTTCTCCAATTAAATAATCGGGGGGAATTTGAGAAATATCTTTACCCCCTGGTATAAAATGAATAGGAGCATCAATATGTGTACCGGAATGATCGGGCATACTAAGCATGGTAATAGTACAACCCTTACAAGGTGATTCATAAAGCGGGGCTGTAAAATCGAAATTAAAATAATCGGAGATTAATACCCGAGGAAGATTCGGTAATAACTTAAAGTTATCACGCAAAGGCATAGATAAATCTATAACAGCCATCTAAATCCCTCCTGTAGAAAAGTCAAAATAATAATATGCGTTGCATCATACACTATCAGTATCTTAATGGTTCTTTCGAAAAATTAGACTGGGAATTCAAAATAAAATTCCTGTTTTAAAATTTCAGTTAATGATATTATTCTATTTATCTATTTTTTCTTCTTATACAATTCTCTGGACCTTTGGGTAATATGCTCAGCAGTAAGGGCAAATATTTTAGTCAGTTCCCAGGGTTCTCCAGATTCACCGAACCTATCTTCTACACCGATCATATCCATCAGCAGAGGGGTAGAATATTTTTTATTCTGAGCTATCACTCCGGCTATGATGTTTCCAAATCCGCCTACCTGATGTTCTTCGATAGTAATTATCAGATTAGTATCTTCGGCTGCTTTTAGGATAGCTGGTTTATCGATTGGTTTTATAGTGTGAATATTTAAGATTCGACTTTCCAGATTGTATTCTTCTTTTAAGATATAGGCAGCCCGCATCGCTTCCGCAACCATCGGCCCACAGGCAATCAGGGTTAAATCCTCTTTTTCTGACCGGTAATCGGTAGATAGCCTTGTTTCAAAGGCCTCAATAAAGTTTTTCTTTTTGGTTCGGTATCTAACCACATTAGCCAGACCAAATCGGTAAGGGGTAGTATTAATAGTAATTATAGGAGTAGCCTCTCGCGCATATCTTACCGCAGCTGGCCCGTTGATAGAAGCTATGGCATGAGTTGCTTTTTCAGTCTCTATGGCATCACAAGGGAGAGTAAGGTGCATATTGGGTAGATAATAAAGATTACTGATATCTTCTAAGGTCTGATGGGTAGCTCCGTCGGCTCCGACCGAGACCCCGGCATGAGCATCGGCTATTTTGACATTAAAGTTATTGTAACAAACAGTAGTGCGAAGTTGATCCCAATTTCTGCCGGTGATAAAGACTCCGTAAGAACCAATAAAGGGAATCTTACCTTCTTTAGCTAAACCTGAAGCTACTAGAGTCACATTGGCCTCGGCTATGCCTATTTCGAAAAATCTGTTCTTTCTCTCCGGATGGGAAGCATAGAATTTATCCATCCGAATAGAAGAGGTAATATCTGCTCCTAAGGCTATAACTTTCTCATCTTTACCTAATTCTTCTATAGCCCGACCAAAACCATTACGGGTAGGCTCCATCTGGACCTGCATCAAAGAGGTCACATTCCACCAGTAATCCCGAGAAAATTTGGGTAGGGAATCTTCTACCTTTTGATCTACTTCTTTTTGGTAATCAGATGCTATCTTTAAGAGGTGGTCTACTTTTCCTTGGTTAAATTGGGGATCTCCAATATCTTTTAGAGCCTGATCTAAGGATTCTTTTCCGGACCTTCCGTCTTTAGGAGCTATACCATGATAACCTACTATATTCTCAGCATAGGATACTCCTTTGCCTTTAACCGTATGGGCAATTATTACCGTGGGTTGACCTTTTACTTTTTCGGCCTTCTCTAAAGCGTTTAGGATTTCTTTCATATCATGGCCATCAATCTCTATAATATGCCAACCAAAGGCCTGCCATTTATCAACAAGAGGTTCTAATCTCGTCACCTCTTCAGTAGGGCCATCAATTTGTAAATCATTTCTATCCACAATAGCAGTAAGATTATCTAATTTGTAATGAGCAGCAGACATCGCACTTTCCCATATTGAACCTTCATCTAATTCACCGTCTCCTAAAATACAAAAAGTCCTATAGTCTTTTTTCTCTAATCTGGCATTTAAGGCACAGCCGACAGCAACCCCCAAACCCTGTCCCAATGAACCACTGGACAGTTCTAATCCCGGTAATTTAAAGCGGTTGGGGTGCCCTTCAAAACCGGACCATAATTTTCTTAATTTCACCACTTCATCAATGGAAAAATAACCTGCCTCACCCAGGGCAACATAGAGAGCCGGTGCCTTATGCCCTGCTGACCAAAAAACTCTATCCCTGTCTTCCCAGTCAGGATTCGCCGGGTCATGGTTGATCTCCTTTAAGTATAGGGCAGCGGTTACATCCATAATGGATAGAGTTCCTCCGGTATGACCGGAACCGGCAGCAGTAATGGCAACCATATTGTAGGCTCTCATCTCTTTTGCTTTTTCAACTAATTCTTCAACTGTATAATCTTTTTTTACTTTTCCGGTTTTAGAATTTATAATGGACATTAAATCTACTCCTATCATTTATGTATATTTTTTCTTACACTCTCGCCCAGGCTTCTATTAACACACGCTTGGCATTAGTAATAACCACTTCTGAGGATTCATCAGCCAGTGGTTTTACCTCAAAGCTTACAATAGGCGGATTTTGTGGATTTAAGAATCCAATATTGAATAAAACTTTTAAGTATTCGGTGAGTTCTTCGACATCATTTTCCCCTCCAGCAATACCAAACCTGGGATGCTGGTCACCATAGCCGGGATGCTCTTTGTCCTTTAGAATGCAATTACCCATGTGGGCATGAACCAGATAATCCTTAACCGGTATAATAGCTTGTGCAGGCGTCTCACCTAAAAGGGGGAGATGGGATAAATCAACCATTAATCCAAAGTTATCAAATTTCTTTCTTACTTCCTCTGCCACCATCCTGGCGTCTTCAGTCGGTCCGATTAAGCATTTTTTATCAATTTCCTGATCAAAAACCTCCAGGGTGATTCCCAGGTCTCCCTTGGATTTGGCATAATCGCATATTTCCTTAATAGAAGAAACCAGTAATGTTAAAGCCTTCTCTCGTTCCTGACCTCCTGGGTCTGTACCACTCAGAAAGGCAAGGCCCTTTGCCCCTATCTCATATGCTTCGTCAACTCCTGCCTTAACCTCATCAACTGCTTCTTGCCTTTCTGCTTCATCAAAAGAATTAAGATTTAATTTTTTAATCAATAATCGTGGCTGAGCACCATAAGCAACAGTTAAATGGCTAATCTCTAATAGTTTTTTTGCTTTCTCTCTTACTTTATCATCCTTGATCCAGGAAACCTCCACCGCAGTAAAGAAATCATCCTCAGCTATTTTCTGTAGCGTCTCAAGAATTGGTCCATCACCTCTCATCACTTGGGGGTAAGCCATAAAGTGGATTAGTCCTACTTTCATAAATTTATACATCGACTCTTGCATATTAGCCTCCATTACTCATTAAGTAAATCTCTTTCTACACCGGCTAAATGATCGTACATTCTATTACGGGCTCCTTTGCTATCTTTGTTTTTAATAGCGTTAAGAATCTCATTATGCTCTTCAAAATACTTCTGAGGACGACCAGGAATGCTCCAGCTTTTCTCCTTCAGGTTTATCCAGAGCTTTTCCTTTAATAAGTCAGTCAGGTAAATCATCATGGAAAAAAGGAGGCTATTATGAGCTGCCCTGGCTATATTAATGTGAAATTCCCTATCAAATTCCATTATCTCAGGGATGTTCGTCACAGCTCCCTTCATTTTATTCAAGGATCCCTGAATAACAGCTATCTCTTCCTCTGTAGCCTTTTTGGCGGCAAGACCAACAATCTCGGTTTCCACTGCCTTTCTTGCCTCCAAGAGCTCAAAAGGGCTCTCTTCTTCCTCAAGCTCCCTAAATTTTTGCTCATACGAACGAGAGGTAAGGTTATCCTTTATAAAATTACCCTTACCTCCCCTACTCTCTATTATCCCTAAAATTTCTAGAGCGCTCAGTGCTTCTCTTACCGAAGGACGAGAGGTTCCAAACTCTTCTGCTAGAATTTGTTCTGGAGGAAGTTTATCCCCTGGTTTTAATCTACCCTCTTTTATTAAATCTCGAACCTGTTCAACTATTTTCATATAAACTTTTTTAGTTTTAACTTTGTTAAACACTAAGAATCTCCTTTTTATAAATTATATGTCTTATTATTATACTTGTCAGACAAGTTAATATTATTATATCATAATACAATATTAAGTCAAGTGTAATTATAATATTTTTTTAATAATTTTTTACTAAATAATTAAAAACGAAACTTCACTTAGACTTTTTAATACCAGGAATAAACAATTTCATTTCCGGGGACTAATCGGGGAATATGAAATTACCAATTTATTCGGAAATATCTTTGCTATGTATAGAGAAGTATATTTACATCTTCGTATTAATTTTACCGATTCAAATCGTAACGCCTTCGGGGGAGATCTAAGTTCTGCATGATCAGTGCAAACGGAGAAATTTTAATTGAAGAAATCGAGGGGGAAGTAGAAAGAAAATTTAATGAGGAAGTAGGATTAAATCTCTTATTTAAATAAAAAATAAAAATATAGGGGCAGACCTTGTATCCGCCCCTGTTATCTTTAAAAATAGTTTATTAAAAGACCATTCTCTGACAAAGTCAAAATAGTAAAATTCTATAAAGAATACTTATCGTAACAAATAATTTCCGATAAAGGTTTTCTCCCGGTTTTTGTGCCTAATTTTTTAGGATAACCTAAAGTTAATAAGTTAACTATGCGCACACCTTCTGGTACACCTAAAATTTCTTTAACCTGCTCCTGATAGAAAGCCCCTATCCAGCAGGTCCCTAATCCCAGGGAGGCTGCCTCTAAACTCATATGGTCTAGGGCAATAGCCAAATCGATAGAAT
>Ga0209986_10003824_pt1 | contig 13011 bp, 13 predicted proteins | sample BlataG_FD_183168 | JGI IMG/M metagenome (GOLD analysis project Ga0209986, IMG submission 183168) | Deep subsurface microbial communities from Black Sea to uncover new lineages of life (NeLLi) - Black_00105 metaG (SPAdes) (version 2) | ecosystem: Environmental > Aquatic > Marine > Oceanic >...
AGTTCATGTTTTGGATTGTCCTCCAGACCTCGTCCCGGGCAATCTTTTTCGTCGGCATCAGTGATTATTCCACAATAATTACATTGCTTCCATTGCTCTTTTGCCACCTTTTCACCTCACTTTTTAAGATTCTATTTTATTATACCACTCTCTTTTCATTTAGGTAAGGGCCGGATGTCGGCCTCTTCTTGGAGTTCTTTTATATTCTTAAAACCTTGTTTTTGTAAGCTTTGTTTAACGCCGGCAATTAGTTGGGGAATAAAATCATAGCCCGAACCTCGATAAGGCACTTTGATTACCTTTCCTTCAGGAATCCTGATTTTCACTTTTTCAATTCCATATCTCAAAGCCCCTCTCTTTTCCATGGCTTCAGTTGAACCCATGCCTCGATATTTTTTGACCATTCTATTTTCCTCGTAATCAAATTCTTTTTCACCCGGCGATTCATCTAAACCAGCAAGTAAACTGCCCATCATCACTGTCTGGGCACCCAAAGCCAGGGCCTTGGTTATATCCCCTGGTTTTGCTACATCCTGGCCAATAGTATCAGGAATCTTTATTCCCCCATCAGCGATGGTGGGAATAAAGCCGTATTTTGGCTCTAATTTTTTTATGGCCTCTCCACATTCCCAAACTGCTGAAGCTTGAGCTCGACCAGTGCCAAGTTCTTGTTGAGTTATACAAGCTGCTCCTGGCCCTATCCCAATTCTCAAAGCGTCGCAATAATCTGAAGCTTCTTCGATTATCTTTCTCACCATCTCCGCTGAATCAACATTCCCCAAAACCACCTCTAACTCAGGAAAATTTTCTTTACAATATTTAGCAATTTCAAGTTGTTCTTTAAAAACCACACTGGCATCAATGATAATTCCATCTAGGCCAGCATCATAACCTTTGCCAATTCTTTCTTTAGCTAATTTTAATCTTGATTCAACCGCAGAAAATACCCTTAATTGCTTATTCTCATCTTTTGTCGCTAAGGGAAATTGTTCGTTTTTCCTTATATCACTGTCAGCAACTAAAGCTGCAACCTTGTTATCTTCATCAACAATTATTAAGGTATCAAGATTATTTTTCCTTAATATCTCGTTAGCTGCCTGAAGATTATTTTTATCAACCGTTTCTGATTTTTTGGCCACTATTAATTTTTCCCTGGGAGTCATTACTTCTTTTAGTTTTGTCTCCATATCCTTCCGGTATCTTATGTCTCGATGGGTAACAATTCCGCTTAATTTTGAATTTAAGGTCCCGTCTTCAGTGATTGGTACACTAAAAAATCCATATTTATCTGCCACATTATAAACATCTCCAATTGTGTTCTTGGGAGATAAAACTACTGGATTAAAAACGAATCCTGCCTCAAATCTTTTGACTTTTTCCACTTCCTCAATTTGTTCATCAATAGTTAGAAAATTGTAATGAATTACTCCAATTCCTCCAAGTAAGGCCATTAAAATCGCCATTTCTGCTTCAGTAACCGTATCCATCGGTGAAGAGATAAAAGGGGTTTTAAGTTTTAATCTTTTTGTAAAATGAGTAGTCAAATCAACCTTATCCCTTTCAAAATCAGGTAAGCGATTGGGAATTAAGGTAATATCTTTGTACCAAAATTCTTTATTTATTAAATCTGGATGGAATTTTGCCATGTGAATTAATTATAACTTTTTCTTTTTTTAATAAAGCAATCTTCTTTTTTGTTCCTCGGCTATATCCACCAACTTTGCCAGTCGATGGAGACTTCGTCTTCATCTCCCCGCTTCGCTTCGCTCGCGTATCTGATTTTATAATTCTGTGACAAGGAATTTTTGGATTTCGATTTTTGTTTAAAGCACTCCCCGCTGCCCGATAAGCTTTTGGATAGCCAGCAAGTTTTGCCAATATTTTATATGTCATTACTTTCCCTTTTGGAATTCTTTTTACCACTTCATACACCCTTTTTTGAAAGGAAGTGATTGGCTTTTTTGAGAATTTCTTTAGCATTTTTAAAAGTTAATTGGGCTATCGCTTCTTGGTAAGGTAACCATTGATAGTCAATATGTTCCCAAGAAATTTTCACTTTTTTAGTTTCGGCCTCGGCCAAAAAGAAGGTAACTGTTTTAAAAACGTTTCTTCCTTTCAACTTATAGAAATATTTTATCGATTCTTTAAACCCAGAAATAAATTTAATATCTTCTATTCCGGTTTCTTCTTTTACTTCCCTTTTCACTGTCTCTTCCAATTTTTCTCCCTTTTCAATGTTTCCTTTAGGAAAATCCCAGTGCCCCCATTGATAATGAAGTAAAAGATATTCAATTTTTTTATCAGCTCTGGAAAAAATTACTGCCCCAGCAGATTTTTCTAAAGGCATATTTTATTTAAAAAACTTTAGCAACTTTTCTGGGGGTTGGGTATTAATAATATCTTCTTTTTCGGCCCAGCCCCGACGGGCTTGGGCAATCCCAAATTCAATATAACGGAGTTGGTCTCTATGGTGAGCGTCGGTATTAATTACCATCTTCACTCCCCCTGCTTCTTTTGCTCTTCTAATATTTTGGTCATTTAAATCTAATCTTTCAGGGAAAGAATTAATTTCAAGAATAACTCCGAATTCTTTGGCTGCTCGTAAAATCTTATCAAAATCAATTTGATATTCATCCCTTCGCTTAATTATTCTACCAGTGGGATGAGAGATAATTTTAATGTAGGGATTTTTCATGGCTTTGATTATTCTTTCTGTCATTTTTTCTTTTTCCATCTTGAAATTGGAATGAATTCCAGCAATGGCATAATCTAATTTTTTTAAGGCCTCATCTTTGATGTCGATTGAGCCATCATTTAAAATATTTGTTTCTGCCCCTTGAAGAATTTTGAAATTTTTTAGTCGGCTATTTAGTTTGTCAATTTCCTTTCTTTGTTGGGATAATTTCTTTTCATCTAAACCGTGTTCAATTCTTAAAAACTTAGTATGATCGGTGATCCCTAAGTATTGATAACCTAATGCTCTTCCCCTTTCTGCCATTTCTAAAATGGTATTTCTTCCACCGTCCCATTTTGAATGGCAATGAAGATCTCCTTTAATATCTTTTAATTCCACCAATTTTGGTAATTTTCCTTTTAAAGCTGCCTCTATCTCTCCCTGATTTTCCCTTAATTCCGGGGGGACCCATTCCATCCCTAAAGTTTTGTAAACTTCTTCTTCAGTTTTCCCAGCAACCATTCTTGGACCCCGAAATACTCCATATTCATTAAGTTTTAAACCTTTATCAATAGCAATTTTTCTAGTGGCAATATTATGTTCTTTGGAACCAGTAAAATATTGGAGGGCAGAACCATAACTTTTTTTAGGCACTACTCGGATGTCCATATCAAAGCCCCCTTTCATCCTAACTGACGATTTGGTAGAACCTTTTCCCCAGATTTTTACAATCCCAGGTAAAGAAACAAAAAAATCCATTACTTTTTCTGGGTTTTTTGAAATTATTAAAAAATCAACGTCACCAATAGTTTCTTTCATCCGACGAACAGAACCGGCCACACTAATTTGTTCAACCTCTTTTAAGCTTTTTAATCTCTCCAAGGTCTCTTTTACTATTGGCAAAATCTCACCCAAAAGAAATCTTCCTTTACTTCTTTTTAAAAAAGCAATCCCTTCCAAAATATTTTTTTCGGTTTTCTCATCAAAGCCAAACAAAGAAGCAATTTTATGAGCTCTAGCGGCTTTTTCTAAATCTTTTAAATTTCTAATATCTAATTTCTGATATAAAACTTTAACTCTTTTTGGTCCCAATCCTTCAACTGCGGTTAATTCTTCCATTTTCACTGGCGTTTTCTTTTTTAAATCTTGGTAATGTTTAATCTTTCCAGTTTTTAAATATTCTTCAATTTTCTCAGCAATGCTCTTCCCTACTCCGGGAATTTTCTCCAAGGCCTCTCTTCCCCCTTCTTTGTAAATTTCCTCAACATCTTTTTCTAAATTCTCCAAAGTAATAGCTGCCTTTTGATAAGCATAGGGCTTAAATTGAACTCCTTCCATTTCTAAAAAATCAGCAATTTCGTAAAAAATTTGAGCAATCTCCTGATTTTTCATTCTTTTGGTAAGGGTGATATAAATTCCTTTTTTTCAGGAACTCTGGGGAATACTCTATCTCTGGGAAAAATGTCTTTGTAAATCAAAAATGGCAAAAGGGCGCTGGCTAAGGCAAAGATTCCCACCCCAATAAAAAGAATATTGAAACCAAATTTACCAGCAATTACTCCTCCTAGGGCTCCGGTAATTCCAGCTCCAATTCCAATGAAAGTACTCCTGGTTGACCACTCGAAGGCTTCTTTTCCTTTATCAATATGCCTGGTAAAGATTGCGCAATAACCAGGGATATTCATCGCCATCCCCAGAGAATAAATTCCCTGACATAAATAAATATGCCAAGGTAGAAAGCTAAAAATATATCCAAAAACAGCACCAGCCGCTAAAATATTACCAATTACTACAAACCACAAATCGTCCCTTTCTCCTTTGACTTTATCCAAATATTTTCCAAATGGGATTTGCAAAATCGATTTAACTCCCCAATAAATTGCCATAGCAAAACCAGCCACCTCTACTCCTCCCCCCTGAATTTTTTGAGCAATAAAAATAGCAAAAATAGGAGCCATGAAGCCAAATCCAGTTTCTAAAGCGACATCGGAAAAAATCAAAATTTTTATAACTTTGTTAATAGATTTAAGCATATTAACTACTAACTATTTTTACCATTATTTCTCTTTCTCTGGGTCGATTGTCAAAATCCAAATAAACAATTTGCTGCCATTGGCCTAAAACTAATTTTCCATCTTCAACTGGAACGGCTAAAAATGGTTTTATTAAAGCTGAACGGATATGGGCATAGCCATTACAATCGCCCCACTTTTTACAATGCTCATAATCTTCATTCATTGGGGCAACAATTTCTAAAGCCCGCTTTAAATCTTCAATTAAACCTTCCTCATATTCAATAGTAGTAATACCAGCAGTTGAACCAGGGGAAGATATTAAACAGATTCCTTCTTTTACTTTAGAGTCTCTGGCAATTTTAGAAACTTTATCAGTAATATCAATGATATCGGTAAATCCTTTGGTTGAAAGAGTAAATTTCATATGTTCTTAGCAAAATTATTTATCCTTTTAAATAAAGTATGTCTGATTATGCCTATTCCTAATCGATATAAAATTACTACTCCGACTAAAGCAATAATGAGTTCTGCTCCTCGAATAATCATAGTGAAAGCAGTGGCTGTGGAGAGACCCAATCCTAGCGAATTGAAGGCGAAAATCTGGATTGCTTCATGGCTCCCCAAAGCAGTGGGAATGGGAATCATTGCGGCCAAATAAGTAAAACCAAGGATAGATAAAGCAGGTAAGGCACTAATACTTTTCCCCAAAAAGAGGATTAAAAGCCAGGCTCTAAGATACATCGCTGCTGCTCTTAAAAAAGAAAGGCCAAATCCTCTCCACATCGATTTCTTTTTTGGTTTAAAAAAATCAAAAATTTCTTTTTCGGTTTCTAAAATTGCATTACCTTGGTTGAAATTTTTTAGACCTAATATTTTCAAAATAAACCTGGCCATGCTTTTTCTTCTAAAAGTGTTGAAATAAAAATAGCTAATTCCTCCGGCAAAAAATAGAAATACTCCCCCAAAAATTATTAGCAATTTCATTGAAGGAAGACCAATTATTAAAAGAAAAAATAAAACTCCAAAATAAATAACTACCAAATTGGCAGTCCATTCTAAAATTCTATCTATAAATACCGAGGCCATTCCCTTTGACCAGGGTATGGAATTGTTTTTTTTCAAAACATAACCTCGGAAAAATTCCCCAGCCAAAAGTAAAATTGGAGCTAAAAACATTACGGCAAAACCAGCTAAATAGGGTTTAAAAAGTTCTCTAAAAGAAATTTTGACATTCTCCCCTCTTAAAATCTCTTTCCATTTCCAGTTTCCAATTAGTGCCATCAAAAAAGTTAAACCAAGAATAGCTAACCCTTGCCAGCCAGTGAAGACCAAAAAGGCGTTTTTTATTTCCTGCCAACCCACGAATTTAATAATCCAGATAAAAAGTCCGACTCCGATCAAAAGAGAAACCAAAAAAAGCACAATCTTCTTCATGATTTTTTAATTATACCTTAATTTTAGGCCAAAAACAAAATCCCTCAAAATCGAGGGATTTCGTTATTTAGTTACTCTAAATTTCTGATTTATTTGTATGGTGTCTGAATACCTGCGACTAATTTTTAATTAAAAAGGGGCCACTTACCGTAGAGACTAAAACTGGTTGGTAGTGGCCCTTTTATCGTGAGTTTGCTTTCAGGTGCTGAATTTCTCTTACCGGCCTGGCGACGTAAGGTCGATACAAAACCTCCTCTGGCTCTTTCTTCCCTCCCCAAAGCCTTAAGACAATGACTCCTAGAAGAAGTTCTTCAACAGAAATTCCCTCTCTCTCGATCACCATTTGGAGCGTCTGTAAAAAGCTCCCGCTATTCTCTTCATTCATGATTCCTCCTTCTTGCTTGCAACCATCTTACCAGGCTAAGAGCTGGCTTACATCAGGAATTATAACCACAGCCAGAATTATAAGTATCGCCGCAATTATCAACCACTCGATTAAGCTAAGTTTCCTCACTTTTTATCCCTCCATTTTTTAAAGTTGTGATAAATTATTTTACTTTTATTATTTACTCTTGTCAAATTAATCTATTTACAAAGTTTTAAAAGTTCTTTGGCGTTTTCTAGGGCATAGCCCATAGCATCATTATTGAAATAAACATAAACATTGCCAGTTTTTAGCCGTTTTTTTATTTTTTGAGCTAAATCTTGAAGCTCTTTTTTTGTGTAATTTGAAGTAAATAAAACTTTTGAGCTGTGCATCCGGATATAAATAAAATTAGCAGTCGCAACTTCTGCTTTTGGGTAGCTGGGAGAGTCAGCGATGACCCAGGCCACTTTATATTGTTTAAGTAAATTGTAAACTTTTTTATCACACCAGGATTGGTGGCGGAATTCGAAAGCGAATTTTAGGGTATAGATTTTAGGTTTTAGGGTATTAGTAATAAGTTTTAAGAAATCTTCTAATCTTTTAATATTTTCTTCAGTGGCTTTAAAACTGGGTGGAAATTGAAAAAGAATTGGCCCTAATTTTTCTTTGAGATTTAGGGCATTTTCAATAAAAGTTTTCCAGGCTTCTTTCACTTCTTTCAATCTTTTAATGTGAGTAATAAACCGGCTGGTTTTTACGGCAAATAAAAAATCCTCGGGAGTCTGAGAATACCAATTTTGATAGGTGCTTGGCCGAGGCAAATGATAAAAAGAATAATTTATTTCAGTAGTTTTAAAATGTTGAGAAAAGTATTTAAGTTTGTCTTTTGATGGCAAATCTTCAGGATAAAAAATTCCCTCCCAGTGCGAATAAACCCAACCCGAAGTCCCGATAGAAAGTGAACCTTTTGGCATATCAATTAGCGGAATTTGTTTTCAAGAAAAGTTACAATTTGAGGACCGACCTCGGGAGAATCCCAAAAATATTCATGACCAGGAACCCGAATAGCCTGGGAAAAAGTAAGGTCTTCTCCATTTGCTTTTGTTAAAACCCACTTAAAAGGAGCTCTAACCAAAGAGAGAATCAAGGTTTTTATTTCTCCTACCGACAAACTATCTTTCCCATTGTTATTTAGCTGGAGAATATTTTCCGATTCAAAAGTTTCCGCCCAAAACGGAGTTCCAACTTCAATCGCATAAATCTGGGAGTTTTCTGAAATTTCTTCTATAGTTTCATCAACCAAAACTGCTCCGCTGGAAAGACCAGCCATAATAATTTTTTTATCAGGGAATTGCTCCGCTAAAAATTCTACTTTCTCAGCCAAAATTTCTGAAGAAGATTTAAAGGAACTTAAGAAATCTCTAGCTCCAGTTATTTTCCCAAAAAAATCATCTTTAGTCCTAATGTAAGGAATCACCAGAGAATCATAACCCCAATCCTTAAGAGTTTTTTCAATTCCTTCAATGATTGGAGTAAAATCCTTGGCTTTTTCCAAAGGAGTATTCCCCCAACCTCCGGAATTAAAAATAATAATAACATCATATGATTGGGCGGTGGGTGGATTGTAATCTAAAATGTCTTGGGGTTGGAAATTTTCTGGAATAACTTCTGGACCAAAAAGAAAAAATAAACCCCCTAAAGCAATCAAAAAGATAATCGAGTATTTTACCTTTCTCATTATTTCAGTTTACCTTCTATCAAAATTTTTGTCGAGAGCTGAACATTTTTAGAATATAGTTCCTATTCAATAAATTTTTAACCGAATGGGTCTTTCAGGTTAATTTTCCAAAGAAAACTTGACATTTTTATTCAGGATATTAAGATTCAAATTAGAGAGGCCAAAAATAAAAAAGAAAGGAGGTACTTTTAAAAATTGACTCTTAATTGAGAACTTGGTCTCACTCTCGATTGAAAGAGTCAAAATAAAAAAGAGTCACAATAAAGGGGGTGAAGGTAATGAGGGAATGAAAAAGAGAAGAGAATTTTCCGAAAAAGAAAGAAAGGAGGTAAAAATGAGTTACTATGTAGAAACGCTAGAAGATTTAATTAGGATCGACACTAGCGTTCCGCCAGGAAAAAACTATGAGGTAGCTATTGGCCGTCTTGAAGCCGAATTTCGGCGAGTTGGCTGTCGGACAGAAAGAATTATAATCCCACCAGAGTATACAAGAGGTCTTAAAGGACCGAGAGTCAATCTGCTCGCCCACCGAGAAGTTTCCGGAAAACCCCATCTCTGGTTTTACACTCACATTGATACAGTACCAGTAAGGGGCTGGAATGGCTTTAGACCGAGAGTTGAAGATGGCAGAGTTTATGGCCGAGGAGCAGCTGATATGAAAGGGGCAATTGTAGCTTTGCTTCTTGCCCTAGCCAAGATTGGAGATAGAGTTTCAGCCTGGGATATCTCGGTAATGGTTACTACTGACGAGGAGATGCTTGGCCAACAGGCAGCACAGCTTGAATACCTTGGTCAAATTCAACCGTCTCTTCAGGGAGCTTATATCTGGGATCTCGATTCTGATGCTGGGTTCATTGGAATAGCCGGTCTGGGAGCAATCCAGATGGAAATTGAAGTGAGCGGTAAGACGGCTCATTCTGCCAAGAGTCATTTAGGAGTAAATGCAGTGGAACAGGCTTTTCTCTTGATGGATCACTTACGTGGCCTTAAAAAGAGAGTGGTTCAAAGGAAATCAAAAATCCCAGTCCATCCTAACGAGGGACTGGAAACAATGGTGCCTCGCCTCAATATAAATGTATTTCAAGGAGGCTGGAAGGCAAATGTTGTTCCTGAGAGGTGCCGAATTTCCATCGACCGGCGGCTTATCCCTGAAGAAGACCTTGACGAAGCTGAAGCCGAATTAATGAATGCCCTTTTTTCGGTAAAAGAAGTAAATTGGGCGGTCAGGAGGATTCTCAAAATTCCCTCTTACGCCAGTGATGATCCAATTGCTGACCAATTGGTCAAGATTCTGGAAAAAGTCACTGGTCAAAAGATAAGTAAATATGGTGGAATGGGTTCTTCTGATTTACCTGGTGTGGCTGTCAAATGGGGTGCCAAGGTTTTTGGTCTGGGCGTCTTTCGACCCGAAAACAATATTCATGGAAAGGAGGAGTTTGTTTATCTCAAAGACATTGAAGACTTAAGCGAGGCGATTGTCAACTTCCTTTTGGGTGGATGGGAAAGTGGGAACTCAATACCAATAAAAGGAGCGTAAATTGAATATTGGGACTCTATCTCTAAACTAAAAGGCGACTTATCGAAACAAAAATAGATAAGTCGCCTTGCCATTTTAAAATAAGGCTAAATTTTTCTGGAAATTTTTACTAATTTAGGATAGAAACTTTTAAAAACGTCAAATGAACCATATTCATTTACAAATTTTTTAGCTTCCTCATGGCTTCCCAAGGCTATATGATATTCGAGGAGATGAGAAAGTTCATCAATACAAATGAAAAGTTTTGTAAAATTGGGCCAAGAAATTCCCCCTTTTTCTTTTATCGCCCCTTCTCTTAAAAAGAAATTCTGGGCAATAGCTGCTCCAATAGCATAATGATTGACATCGGGATTTTTAAGTGAATCTAACCACCAGGTAAAATTGCGGCAAATATGCATAATTAAAATTGCCTCTAATTCTTTTTGCGACATAGCACCTTTTAAAAGTAAAGTACCACAACCTTTAGTCCCTAAAATATAACCATAAAGCTCGTCGAAAATTGGGAAGAGATCCCCGAGTCTCTCTTCAGCGTCTCGATAACGTATTAAACTATGGGCAATCTCATGCAATAGAATACATCTTAAAGAGGCTCTGTAGAGTTCGTCTTTGGAATAAAATTTTTGCAAGTCTTTATCAAAAATGACTTTAAAAATTGGGAAATGGTCGTTTCTAAATTTTAAATCTAAAGATGTTTCGAATATCGTTAAATTTGAGCCATATTTTTTCATTAAATTAACGTCATTAGGAAGGTTAGTACCAGTAAACATAAAATCGGCGATTAATCCTGAAAAAATGACTGTTTTATCAACCCTAACCCACAATTTAGAAACATCAACTTTTTCGGAGCCGGGTAAAATCTTTCTTCGACTAGCCAAAAACATCTTTTTGAGCCTTTCTGCTTCTTTGGTTTTTTTCTCATCTAAAATTCCCAACCAAGCTTGATAAGCGCATTTTTTAAAAAAAAGCTTGTCTAAATACCTCTCAATTGGTCCAATAATAAAACCAAATTTAAAAAGTTCTGTTTTTAGCCAGGCAATCTCGCTTTTCTCATAATCACCATTTAAAAGAGAATTAGCTTGATTTTTTAGATACCAGGAAAAATTTTTATTTTGGGAAAGCTCGGCAGCTTCACGCAAAAGTTTCGCAATTGGTTTTAGTTCTTTTTTAAATTTTAGGTGGAAAGGAATAGCAATAAGTTTGCCAGATTTATTTCTTTCTACAAAAGTATAAGGATTTAAAATGACAGGATTTTTCTTAGCTGCTTTCTCAATTTCTTCCCTGGTAGCATCATGAGGATAAAAATTAGCCCCCGGATATTTATTATTTTTCTGTTTTAAGTAAAGAAGGGCAATAAGTTTGGCTGCTGAAATTAATTTATTAAAAAGGACCTTCTCCTTCGGAGAAAGTTCTTTTGTGTCAATTTGAAACTTTTTAATAGCTTTCATAACACATCCATACCACACCTATATTCTTTTGTACTTTATTTTTCTTATTTTGCAAGAGTGATTGATAATTGGGGTTTTTATCACCGCCATTTCACCAACTCTTTTTCCTAAAAGAGCTTGGCCAATTGGTGATTCATTAGAGATTTTCTTATTTGAAGGATCAGCTTCAAGTGTACCAACAATTGTAAATTCATCAATTTCACCATCTATTTCAACCAAAACCGTTGCTCCTAAGTCAACAATATTTTGTCTTTCTTTGGGAGGAGGTTTAATTAATTCAACATTCTTTAAAATGTTTTCCAGCTCAGCTATCCTAGTTTCCAAAAAACTTAAATCTTCCCGAAAGGAAAGGTATTCTGGATTTATATCTTCCGAATGCCAAATTTTAGGGATCTCTCCTTTGGTTTTAGCAAATTTAAGATATTTAAGGTCTTGGTATTCTTTTTTTATTCTTTCAAGACCTTCTTTAGTTAAATAGAATTTTTTTTCTTCTGCCATAATTTTTGAAAAATCCCCGGTGGTGAGGGGATTAGTTTTAAAGTGAATAATTTTTGCTAACCCCCTCAACGAATTATTTTTCCAAATAAAACAACAATGACGGTATAAGACCACTCGGAGTGAGCAGGGGTTCTAAAAATATTCATTTTTCCTCTACTTTTTTCTAACATTTTTAAGATTAGTCTTTCTCTCTGCCTCAATTATATTATCTCAAGGGGCTTTGTCAATAGCTTTAAAAAATTTACTGAAAATGGCTTTTAGCTTTATTTTCTAAAGTTATCCACAACTAACAATTAGTTTATTATACCAAGATGATCTGTCAAGAGCAATCTTCTTTGTTTTTTAAGAAATCGGTGGGTTCCAAACTTTAGGAATTATTGGCAATTCCCCCACGTTAACATCAATATGTTTTACTCCCGGATCTCCTCTTATTTCTTTTGCTATAAAGTTTTCGATACTTACCAAATTTGGAGCAATAATGCTGATTAATAAATTATATCTTCCCGAAGTTTTAACTAAATGATAGACTAAGGGGAATTTTTCGAATTTTTCTATTAATTTAGAAATTGTTTTTTGATCCGCTTCAATCTCAATATTAGCACTTACCGAATAACACTTTCCTATACTTAATAGTCCTTGGATTTTTAAAATTCCTTCATCTATCAGTCTCTCCACTCTATTTTTAACTCCCACCGGGGAAAGTCTAGTTTTCTTAGCAATCTCAACAAATGATTTTCTTCCATTTTCAGATAGAGCTTGAATAATTTTTAAATCTGTTCCGTCCAATTTCTCTAAACCCCAGGGAGCGTAAGCTGAGTAGCCTTCGACTGAAAAATCAGCCAAACCGGTTCTGTCACATAAAACGGCAAATTTTATATTCTTTATTTTTAATTTCTCCTTCTTCGCTTTTATTGCTTCCATTACTCTTTTATAACTTTTGCCCGTAATAATATCATTATCGACCATTAAGACTTTTCTTCCTTTCACTTTTTCCTCTTCTAATCCTTTCCCATTATCATCCATAGTAGTGAAGGTAATCCCCTTTTTTCGTTGGCTTAACCATTGGTAAAGCCCCAGTCCATAGAAAACGCCATCGTCTCCCAGACCAACTACACAACTTTTATCTTTCCCAAAGTATTTCTTTATATCTTGGCCAACTCCTTTAATAAACTTTTGAATTGGCTTATAGGCCAAAAGAGTATTTTTCAGCATATTTTTTGCCATAATACTTTATTAATTCATCTCGAAGCTCGGGAGTGGCAGTAGCAATTAATAAGTCCACTTTATCATGCTGCTTACCGGG
>Ga0209986_10003827_pt1 | contig 13002 bp, 13 predicted proteins | sample BlataG_FD_183168 | JGI IMG/M metagenome (GOLD analysis project Ga0209986, IMG submission 183168) | Deep subsurface microbial communities from Black Sea to uncover new lineages of life (NeLLi) - Black_00105 metaG (SPAdes) (version 2) | ecosystem: Environmental > Aquatic > Marine > Oceanic >...
CACCACTACTACTTCTAGCAAACACAGCCAGGCACCTAGCAATTCCATAAAATGTCCCCATCATCTTCACCAACCTCAATCCAGCCACAATAGAATCCCCTAGACCACCACCACCTCCTCTAGCTCCAAATCTCATCCTATTCTGTTGAGACAAGAACCCATGATGTCTGGGGTGTACTGATGACACGAGTGGGAGCAGCCTACCGCTACCACCACAGCAATGTATACACACCTCTGTTAATGTCTCTTCCAATGATACACTACTACTATTATTATTATTATTATTATTATTATTATTATTATTATTATCATTATTTCGTTGATCATCAGGGTTGGCAATATCTAAAGAAGAGGAAATAGGAGAAGAAGAGGAGGAGGAGGAGGAGAGGTACTGCTCTGCCCAGCTTAATGTCTCCCCTCTTTCTTTACGGAGGGTGACGAGGGATATCTTGCTGGAGACAGGAGCAGCCACCAATCGCATCAATCGGTTGTATACTTGATTTACTACTTCATCTGGGAAGCCTTTCTTTAGTAACATCTTCTTAGCTGCCTCCGGTAGCAACATTTTTGTTGTCAGTATCTTTGTAGTAGTAGTACCATTCCTTTTGTTGTCAAGTCCAGTTGCTGCTTCTCCTGCTCCCACTACTCGTAACTCCTCCTTCTCTTCTTCTTCTTCTTCTTCTTCTTCAATTCGATTCCAGTCACCACTGGGAGATAGAAACAGTGCACATGCCTGTTGCAATGCCAGTTCCTGAAGAGGAGCAGGTGAACACACACCCCACCCCGACGGATTAGTTGGTTGTTGGTTTCTTAATTCCGCCAACCACTTGAATCGAGGTGTATTAGAATTATCAATTACTGCTGCTTGCAGTGCTGACAAAGAGCTCTCTGATTGACACCTCCTCCTTGATAACCATAATCCTCCTTTTCTACCCAGCAGTGGTGTTTGTATCAGTATAGGAGCAGCAGTACTGATCCCTGCCTCTTTATTTAATGATGATGACAATGGGGATGGTGATGATTTCAGTGACTCCGCACCACCATCTTCCTCTTCCTCCTCCTCCTCCTCCTCCCTCTCTTCTTCCTCTTCTTCTCCACTTTCATAATAGCAACATGAAGATCCACTATCTTCTTCGTCCCCACACAGAAGAGTTTTTATGAAAGGAGATGGAGTTATCAGTAAGAACTGATCTTTATCAGCTATAGAATCTTCCATGATATCAGGTAATGTAGAAGCTGAACCTACTTTTAGCGATGATGATGATGATCGTCCTCTTCTCATTCCTATTGCCAATGATGATGATAATGGTGGTCCAGCACTACTACTATTATTATTATTATTGGGGAAGGGAGAAGCAGCAGGTGAGGTTGGGCGAATTGACGCAGCAGCAGCAGCAGTACAAGGCATTGATAGTGTATTGATTATTTTAGTACTAGTACCAGTGCCATGTTCTTGGTTTTGGAGTGCTCTTGTCAGCGATGAAGCGACAGCAATAGGAGGAGCACCAGTTGGTATAGTAAACGTAGTTTCTTGTCGCACGGAGGAGAAGGAGAATATTGATGGTACCATCATTGGGCTTCCAACAGGAGAAGATACAGCAGGAATAGTAGGGAGAGTGACCATACTATCACATCTCCTCATTGGCAATCTCCTCATATTCTTCGACCCACCAGGAAGAGGAGGAGGAGGAACAGTGCCGTTCTTCTTCTTCTTCTTGCTGTTTGTACAACTCAACGTCTCATCATCATCATTATTATTATTGTCGCTATTCTTCTCTCCACTATTACTACTATCATTATCATTAATACCATATAAACCATCAGCAAATTGCAGTATACTCTCTAGAGGTTTTATTGGACTAGCCAATGCAGTTTGGTAATCTACAATAGTAAACTGCTCCCAGCAACTGAGATATCTCGACTTGACATCTACCGCTGATAAAAGACCCCCTGGTTGGGCCGATAGGACTAGATGTCTGCCTCCTATCTTGGAATATGTCTGGAATCTAAACCCTAGTACCTCTATCCTATTGTTCTTTTGCCCATCACTACCACCACTATGACTATCATTACTACTACTGTTACTGCATGTTGCTATTCTAAACAAGACAGATTCATGGGGAAACTTTACCCTAGGATTGCCATCACAACAAACCAGACCACATCCATCAACGTAGAGAGCGTGGCCAGAAGCTACATTGGTAAGGCTGTACAAACCATCGCCATGATGATGTACTGTCCAACAGCATGCAGTTCCTATGCTGTTTGTAGTACAGTTATGCTTGTTGTTGTTGGTTGTAGAGCGGGTGGAGAATATGTATGAAGGGAGGAAGGGTGCAGAAAAGGGAGGCTTTTCAGAAGTGGGAACCAAGCAATGAGGGCGGTCATCGGAAAAGGTGGGAACGATGCCGATAGCGGTGGCGTGGGCGGTGATGATGACGATTTTCCTGCCATCAGTCAGATCAAATGCGAATGATGATGATGACGACGATGATGAGTGATTGGAAGCTTTAATGCTGTTTGGTGAAGTAGCTATGATACTGCTTGCTATAGTTATACTACTCTTATTGTTGCTGCATTTGCTATCAAAACCACCACCTCTACCTGTCATTTTTGCCACCATCAGTGGTTCATCAATATCATTAATGTCCATTGAAAGACCAAATTGATTTCTATTCATTGTCTGTTTATGAAAGACCACTTTCATCCTTTCATTGCCAGTACAATTATGTTGATCCACCAAAAGGCATTGATTTGTCAAGGGGTCTAAAGAGGCCAGTTTTTGAGCATTTGATGTCCACAGCATTATGTTTCTGCATTCAATCATCTTATTGTTGTTAGCCCTCAGTACTGACCTTTGAGCTTCATTGCTAGTCTCCTTGTCTTCTTCTCTATCTCCACTACTCCTATTATTACTATTATTACTAAAAAAGGAGGAGTTTAGATCAGATACTAGTAGTGGAAAGTCGAGGATGATCTCTTCACTGCAGCAAGGAACAGGCGCGCCAGCTGTCAGCCTATCAAAAGCGGTAGATACGTACGACCATTCGTTATTTTGATGATAAGATGATGATGATGATGATGATGATGCTTTCAAATTAATACTCAGGGGTAAAGTAACAGTATTACTATTATTTCTGATTGTGGTGCTGTATGCAGTCATCCAGGATGGGGTGGTAGCTGGAATGAAGAAGAAACGTTTACTGCTCCTATCCTTATGTAATGGTGTATGTGAGAGGATGAGTTTGGCATCCTTGGTGGATTGGAGGTACTGGCCTTGGGGTGTTCTTAAGACATATCCTGTAGAGAAAGAAAGAGTATGGGTGCGAGGGGAGAGAGAGAGGTGTGAGCGTTGACGGAGGGGGGGAGGAAAAACCCTAAAAGAATTGAATGAACAAAAACTCACGTTTCTCTACGTCAGCATAGGCTTCAAGAGTGGAAGAACTATCTGATGCGGTTTTTGTTGTTCCAATGGTGCCATTAGAAGTGGAAAAAGAGAGAAAAGGTCCGTCTACCAGTTGAATTGAAAGTGTGTTGACTCCATTGGCATTTCGAAGGGAAAATGGCCGCTTTTCTTCAGTTGAAAATTCCCAGCTTCCTAGGATTGTACTATCTAAAAGGGTTAGGGATCTGCCCATAAAATCTACGATGTATACAGCTGTGGAGACCATTGTTTGGAGTGGGGTCAGTCGATCTCTCTAAAAATACTGTACATAAAATGAAGTAGGGTATAAAATATACATGCAGCCTCTTCTGACAGTTTTGAAATTGTAAGCACGAATACGAAGATGGGACCCTCCCTCGCTCTATACGTTCAAATCGATTGCTGCTGGTCCCACCCGACTTACCTGGACTTGCCCCGCTCCTTTTTCCATGCTATGGCTCCACAAAAAGGGCCAAGCTTGATTCTGTACAATGCATATTTTCAAAACCAATGATATCAATAAACCATTGAAACACATTTGAATGCCTTGCATGGCTTTATATAATAATTTTAAGCTCCGATTTCAATCCCAGAGATAGCAGATTCAATGGGGAAGAGAAAAGCCCAGGAACCGTCTGAAGATATCGTCGCTTCAGGAAAAGCGCTGAGTTTGGTACGTACCATACCATGTCTTAATCGTCTTATATCCCACAACAACAGCTACCTCCTCTCTTACACCAACAATTTTCCTGTCGCCCTCTCCTCCCTCTCCCTGTTCACCAGGCTGCCAAGTGGCTGGGTGTATCAGATATAGAAGCAGAGCTCCTCAACTCAGGAAATAATCAAGATGATATCACAACAGCAGTAACAGCAAGCTCTAAACGTACACCTCAGCAGGGTCTAGGTGCTAAATTCCTACCTCATCACAAGGCAATTTCCCTCACAATGGGAGTAGAGCAACGGCTGAGGAGCAAGATCAAGTCATCTGCTGATAGAAAGAATATTATGACTACTACTACTACTAATGGTAGGAATCATACTAATACTACTGGTAGAGGAGGATATGGAAAAAATGAAAAGAAGGAGGTGGAGGAAGATGGGAGTGGTGGTGATAGCGATGATGAGGAAGACGAGGGACGGGGGGCAGCATTTGGAAGAGGAAGCAGGGCAAAGTCGGGTTTAGGGTTGAGCAGGAGTGAATTGTTAGCATCTGTATCTCCAACAGGTGGTGGTGGTGGTGAGAAGAGAAAGAAGAAGAAGAAGAAGTTGAAGGGTGGAGAGTAGAGTAGCGTAGAGAGGGGAGAGAAAGAGAGGCTCTGCGGTGGAGGGCCCCCCCCCTCATCCTTCCCTTCTTCTGTTACTCGAGTTATATTTCCAGCATAATTTCATCAAATACTATACCGTTAAAGTAAGTATGTATTTTTCTCATGAATATTAGAACATGGCTGCAGGTTTGGAAGGGGCGAGCGTTGAGCAGGAAGCCATTGAAATTTGCATTATTTTTCAAAAGCTCATTACACCTTGTGTATACCGTTATACATACTGGAATGCGTCGATATTGCCATGGATAGCACTATTCTACCTATGCATAGTGGGTTGGAGGGGATGTTGGTGTCAATGAACTAAACAACCATCGTGTTTGTTTTCAACAGCATACCACCCCCCTCTAGAGCCTGATCGAACAGTTTCAGAGAGCCAGAACTACCATATGAGCGAGCCTACATGCAAATACATGCGTCACTGGCACCCCTACAGCGCGTCTGGCGAACTAAAAGCCATGTTCACTTAAATTGAAACTGAAACAGCCGACAGATCAAACCACTCTTTCCACAACTAACACCTCCTATTTCCACGTTTTCAGGCTAAGCAAACCAAGCAACAATGTCAGGCAAAGGAGCAAAAGGTCTTTCCGGCAAGGGTGCCAAGGGCACCATGAAGGCCGGCGACAAGAAGAAGCCAATGTCCCGTTCGTCCAGGGCAGGCCTCCAATTCCCAGTCGGTCGTATCCACCGTCTCTTGAAAAGCCGTGCTACCGCCAATGGCCGTGTCGGTGCCACCGCTGCCGTCTACACCGCCGCCATCCTTGAATACCTCACCGCTGAGGTTTTGGAATTGGCAGGAAACGCCTCCAAGGATTTGAAGGTGAAGCGTATCACCCCACGCCATCTTCAGCTCGCTATCCGTGGTGACGAAGAATTGGATACCCTCATCAAGGCTACTATTGCTGGAGGTGGTGTTATTCCACACATCCACAAGTCCCTCATCAACAAGCAGGGCAAGGACAAGGCTGGCCTCCTCATGCCAATCTAAAAGCCGTGGCGGGACTGTCTGTCTGCACCACCCCTTGAAAGAACAAGGGCGTTCTTTTACTATCACTATAAGACAAGAAATACCACAGAAAAAGAATAATTTTTTTTCTAGATTTATAAATACAAAACCATGACTTGACGTTTTTCTCCCTCTCTTCATCATCATCTTCGCCCCCGTCTCTCTTCTTTCTTCCAATTGACCTAATTGATGTGCTTTGTTCATCCTCACAAACTGACAAGTGTGTGTGTGTATGTGTTTTCATCCAATTACCCATAATGGAAAAAGATTGCATTACACAGGAAGCGAGGTGCATATCCTGCGGGTGAGGGGTGTTATTATGTGAAGACAGGAGCGTGTGTATATGTGTGTGTTTCCGTCCTAGTACCCTCTTCCTTTCATTGAAGGGGAACAGAGAGGAGATGTAGATTGAAAGGAGGAACAAAACCAAACATCTCTCTCTCTCTCTCTCTCTCTCTTTGTGTAACTATATGGATAATAATGACAATTGTATCTATAGCTATCTTACAAATAGTGAGCAGCCCTAACACACACACGTTTGTCAGTAGTAGTACAATTCCCTTTTATGGCATTTGCTCAAAGACACAAAATACACAATGATCAATCAAGTCATAAATACATTTTCTAATAAGGGTTCCTCACTACTCCTCTACTCCTCTTCCTGCCAAGGAATCTTACTCACAACAGGAATCTTAAAAATCCTCACCGACGCCACAATCAGCAACCCGACCACAACCGCCGTCAATGAACTCCATTCCGGGGAATCCCCAAATGTAACATCCCACGCTGTCCACACCCCGTTATCATATATAACAGCTCCAGTCAGTAGGACTAGTGTGTTTATGAATGCCCAGGGGTTTGTTGTGAAGATCTCTTCTCTGATGATGCCCCCCATGGCTTCATTCACTTGATCAATCGATCTGGTGAGGGGGTCGTTTTTATTGGTTTCTTTATTCTTCTTGCGTCTGCCTCTGTTGGGGAGCTCATCATAGGAGAAATCTTCGTCATAGTCTGAAGAGGAGTAGGATTCAATGTCGTGGTCAAGAGATATAGATGTCTGGCTGTCTCCTTCTTGCATAGAATTGTATGCTGCTGCTGCTGAGGCGGAGGAGGAGGAGGAGATGCTATTACCATCACCATTTCTACCACTACTACTACTATTGCTCGTAGCTCCATTATTATTAACGTCTCCATAACTAGTAGCATAACTACTAGTACCGGCAAGAGAACTGCTCTGAACTCCTCCCATTTCCTCCTCTTCATCTTCATACCTCCTCCTCCTCCTTCTCCCACCATTCCCAATAAACACCAATTTAACAGCTCTCGTGTAAGAAAATGCCACACATGCAGCCACAGTAGCAGTGATAATCAGCTTTGGAATAACAAACACAGGATTCATTGTTGTCATGACTACACATTCATATGCAATGAGGAAGGTGGATCCAGCAAACCATCGCACTGCTCCCCTGAAAGTTCTCCCTGTTGCCTGTTTGTGATATATGCTATACATGCCAGATGCTATCAAGGAGGTGCTAGCGAGAGTAAGGAGCCAGGATCGGGAGAAGAATGATGCTGCCAGAGAGACGAGACCGAGAGAGAGGGAGATGAGGCTGTCGGGAAGAGCAGGAGGAGGACGTTTTGGAGGTTTTGGTGGTGGTGGTGGTGGGGAGGGGATTGCGACTTCTTGTTCTTGTTCTTCTACAAATGTGGTGCTTCCTTGTGTGCCTATAGTAGCTTTTGTCAATTCTTCATTGTCAGCATTGTCAGGGGAGTGCTGTACAGGCTGAGTTGTGGAAGTTGAGTCGGCAATGTCAGGAGAGGAAGGGGGAGCGGCGACGCGACAGCGCCAACGATGGCAAGGTTGAAAACTTGGCCTCAGATTAGTTGCTAAATGAAGTAGTTTTCTATCTGGTGGGCACAATGTGCTTTTAAAAACGCCTGTTTGTAACATATACATTGGGCCTTTTATCCTACTTGTCTAAATTGGAGATGGGAAATGTTGAGGAGCTACCCCTGCGTGTTAGACTATGATATCTGCATGACGGTGAAATCAATGGTTGTAACTTTGAGAAGGGAGGAAGAAAACGTTGATATTGGCAGTAATCCAAGGCCGGTTTCGTTTCTTGAGGTGTGGAGGACAGGGGTCCGCGGTCGGTGCTTGAAGAGGGAGGAGGGTACCTGTGGTAGATCCCGTTTGATGAAGCAATCAACTACTCCACATGCATATTGCAATTCACATATGTGTATAGAGTAGAATTTATCTGCAAAAACATCCAATTACCCTATACAAGCACGTTGATCTAAGAAGATTTTCAAACCTCATCAATCCAACCCTAAAATGTCTACCCCTGGTCCAATTCAGTGCAAGGCGGCCATTGCATGGAATCCAAACCAACCCTTAGAGATCACTGATGTCATTGTCGATCCCCCTAAAGCTGGTGAAGTCCGTATCAAAATAACTCACACCGCCCTTTGCCACACCGATGCCTACACCCTCGACGGCCTTGATCCAGAAGGCCTCTTCCCTTGCATCCTCGGCCACGAGGCTTCCGGCGTAGTTGAATCCATCGGAGAGGGAGTCACCTCTCTATCTCCAGGGGACCACGTAATACCTTGCTACCAAGCTTACTGCGGAGATTGCGCTTTCTGCAAGCATCCCAAGTCCAACTTGTGCGTTTCCGTCCGAGCCTTCACCGGCAGAGGTGTCATGAAGGCTGACGACAGTGTCCGTTTCCACACTGCCAAGGATAACACCCCTATCTACCATTTCATGGGGACATCTACATTTGCAGAATATACTGTTCTACATGAAGTTTCTGTAGCAAAGGTCCCCAAAGAAGCTCCTCTTGATAAAATCTGCCTGCTGGGCTGTGGCGTGTCTACTGGCTGGGGAGCAGTCTACAACACTGCTCAAGTAGAACCAGGCACCTCTGTAGCTGTCTTTGGACTGGGAGCAGTTGGTCTAGCAGTCATTGAAGCAGCCAAAAGATCTGGAGCCACCAAAATCTTCGCCATCGACACCAATTCTGATAAATTCAAATCTGCTCAAGAATGGGGTGCCACTGATTGCGTCAACCCAAAAGATCACCCAGACAAGCCCATTCAACAGGTCCTCATCGACATGAGCCCTGACGGTTGGGGCATTGACTACACATTCGAATGCATTGGAAATGTCGAGGTCATGAGGGCTGCCTTGGAATGCGCTCACAGGGGCTGGGGGCAGAGCATTGTCATTGGGGTTGCTGCTGCTGGTAAGGAAATTGCAACTAGACCATTTCAATTGGTAACAGGGAGGACATGGAAAGGTACTGCTTTTGGTGGGTATAAAAGTAGATTACAGGTACCTGATTTGGTAGATATGTATATGAGAGGGGAGACCAAGTTGGACAATTATATTACTCATGTGATGAGATTTGAGGAGATTAATGAGGCTTTTGAATTGTTGCATTCTGGCAAGTGCCTGAGGACTGTGTTAACTTTTGAGTAGTATCAGTGAAGAGAGGAAGACAGGAAGGGGTCGGGTGCGGTGGGGGAGGGGGGGGGGGAGGATGGTGTTTTTTGGTTGTTTAAACAAAGAATGTGAAAATATAGGAGAAATAAATTCGTTAAAAAAAAAGGAAAAAGAAGACACAAAAACACAGAGACTGAAATAAAATAAATCTAGGACAACAAAAGGAAGGCGGATGCGACACACACATGCACACGATAATAGACTCTTATTCATTTACTACCTCCCTATTTCCCAACATCTACTTCACACAACACCAGAGAAGTATTCTTTTTAGGTAAATAAATAGCTAGCCTATTCCCTCTAATACCAGACGCCCCGCACTTCACCACCACCCTCTTCCCGGGCTTGAGGCCCTTCTTTGCAATTTTACCACAATATTTGAAGCTAGACTTACTCTGAGGGCCCTTCCAAGCCTTCGATCCAATATAAATCTCAGCTCCAGCAACACTGGAAGCGTAATTTTTACCATCTGAACGGATAGTAACAGCTACAAATTTGGCAGTAATTCTAGACCCAAAGGAAGCAGTCCACCAGGGGTTTGACTTTTTGCTACTAGTGGCAGCACAACTGGACCTGACTCTACTTGCATTGGTTCTACAGTCTCCATTGATGGCATAGGCTGCCTTTCTTTTTGACCAAATTGAGGATTGCGATGCAGACTTGCCTTTAAGGAAGCTTTTACCGCACCCTTTGTCTCCAGGGTAGGCAGGTTTGGGGGGAGGTGGTGGTCTTGGTGGTGGTGGTCTTGGTGGTGGTGGTCTTGGTGGTGGTGGTCTTGGTGGTCTTGGTGGAGGAGGGCTCGGTGGTCTTGGTGGAGGAGGGCTTGGTGGACGTGGTGGTGGAGGTGGGCTGGGAATAAATGGAACTAAACAAGTGGGTTCGTGACCTGCTATTGCTGATGCATAAAAATTAATCTGATTAGGCACTCTACTCGGAGCAGTACCACATTGGAAGTCCCTTCCAAATGAGCTAGCTATCTTGGACATACCAAACAACACATGGCAATAACTCATAATGGTCCCCGGCCCATCATTAGGAGCTGGGACATATCCATTAGAACAGGAAGGTAAAACTGCAGTTGTGACACTGGTCAAGCAGGCATCTGGAACACCGTCTGGAGCTGGTTGGGTGGAAGTGACACAGGTATCGACGGGGAGAGCGGTGCCGAATGTATTGCAATAGTCATGTGTATGGGGAGATCCAAATGTATGCCCGAGCTCATGTGCAAGAACAAACCAATCCCAGTCATTGTCATAAGGTACGCTGTTATACAATGATTCCACACCAAAGGAAAGATCGCCCGGTCCCTGTGCTGGGGCAAAATTTTCCCTTTTATCGCCATAATACCCACACAACATGCTACTAAAACATTCTTTGGTATCATCAGCTTTATTGCACCCAGAATAGGCCACTCCTCCATTGAGCTTCATACCAGAAAGATAGTGAGTTGCCGCTCTGGGAATAGCTCTAGTGATGCTATTACTTCTCCACCAGGCCCTCAGGTTTTGCAAAGCGGTGACGATGTTGTCGGTGGTGGGGTAAGGGTCAGTGTTGGTGGTCCAGATGCGACTGAAACCCAATTTCAGCCCTATTACTGTTTCAGCTTCAAATATCACATTAACAGTGTTCATGAGATGTGCAATATAGTTGAGCGCATCAGCAGAATTGCCAAATTTTAGGTAATATTCGTAGTCTGTTTCTATTGCTATGGTTGCGGCATATAATGGGTCGTTGACTGTGGCATATGTCGATACAGAGGATGACGACACTGACTCTGGATTCCACGCTTCAATAGTTCTTGCCAATGTTTCAGATGATAATGACGTTATGTTGTACTTTTCTGCTAACGATGTCAATTCTGCTCTATCCTGTTTGCTCAGCAGATCATCAGATCCACAGGAGAACTCTTCCCCTTTGTGCTCATGTTCATCATGAGCACTGTGAACGTCACCACTATTATTTGATACAGTTTGTAATGTGTTAGTGCCTGGAGACTTTTTAAAACTCCAAGATCCTCCAGTACCCGGTGCTCCCAGCTCTACTCCTCTCATACTACCATCTTCCTCCACCATGAGTGCCATGCGGGGAGAGTCTGGGTTTTTAGGGTTGGCAGTTCTGAAAAATGAGGTATTGGGAATGGGAGCTGGTTTGTTGTCTATGTATATAACAGCATTGGAGCTCCATATGTCTACTCGTTTGAGGAGAACAGTGGAAGTGGTGTTGGTGGTGGAGGTGGAGGTGCCAAACTTGGAGAATGGGGATGGAGGTGGTGATGATGAGGAGGAAGGGGAGGTATAGGTGACTTCAATGGTGTGCCCAGGAGAGAGGGTTCTTATGGACTGTAGGAAATTCTCATCAGTGAGGGAAATAGAAGCAGCTTCAGTTGGTGACAGTCAAGGCAGGAGGAAGAGGAGGAGCAGGAGGGGGAAAAGCGTGGCTGCTGGCCGGCAGCGAGATTGCCAGGATGTGAAATAAAGACCCATCAAATTAAAACTTGGACGTATCAGATGGATATATGGTACATATGCAGTATCTCAGATGCAATAATATGTCAAACAGTGTACTTAATCTAAAGTCTGCGTAGATTTATAATCGACCAGCAGCGGGACAAGAAATTTCTTAGAATTCCACTCTCAATCAACTCAAACGATTTCCTAATATTTTAAAATTAACAAATAAATGGATACTGAACAATTCTATCGTGAAATTTCCACTCTATTATATGCAGGAAGCTGACCGTCTCCCTGCAGCTTCTCTCAACTCTCACCCTCTCTGCAGCTCGCCAACCACCCCCTTCCCCCTGTCTTCACTCACAAAACTACCATCCTGGGGCCATATCATATAATTAATGGAATCTTTCCAAGCATAGTGTTCCAAACAGCTGTATACAATCAATCAATCCAAATAAAAAATACCATCTTCAAAGATCTCTATTTGGCATATGTGTCAACCTTCTTCTCAACTTTCAAAAAATTATCATGATCTCTCCTCTCTACCATCGCCAACTACTCTAATAAACATCCACTTCACACAACACTAATGAGCTCTTCTTCTTCTTCAAATTCACAACTATCCTGTTCCCTTCCAACCCATTAGTCTTACCACATTTCATTATGACTCTCTGACTCTGCCCCACCCTCTTTGGCACTTTACCGCATAACTTGAACATTGCTGCTGTTCTTTTGCTTACATTACCCTTCCACACCCCCGACCCTACATACACCTCGGCACCTTCAATTGCAGATGATAGCTTTCTATTAGATGCAGTTGTTATTGCCACATGTTTTACCCTCCTATTCTTTTTTCCAAATGACGCAGTCCACCAAGGGTCATCCCGTGTTGCAGAGGTACCTGAACAACTGGAGACGATTTTATTAGCATCAGTTCTACAGTCTCCGTTTACTGCATTGGATGCCTTTCTGTTCGACCAAGTGGATGATTGAGATGCAGATTTGCCTTTGAGGAAGCTTCTCCCACAACCTTTGTCTCCGGGGAAGGCAGGTACCTTTCTACTCTCGAGACTTTTTGGTGGAGGAGAAGAAGGAGGAGGAGAAGGTGGAGGCGGAGAAGGTGGAGGAGGAGGTGATGGACTTGGTGGAGGTGGTGGACTTGGTGGAGGTGGACTTGGTGGAGGTGGTGGACTTGGTGGAGGTGGACTTGGTGGAGGTGGACTTGGTGGAGGTGGTGGACTTGGTGGAGGTGGTGGACTTGGTGGAGGTGGTGGACTTGGTGGAGGTGG
>Ga0209986_10003829_pt1 | contig 13001 bp, 11 predicted proteins | sample BlataG_FD_183168 | JGI IMG/M metagenome (GOLD analysis project Ga0209986, IMG submission 183168) | Deep subsurface microbial communities from Black Sea to uncover new lineages of life (NeLLi) - Black_00105 metaG (SPAdes) (version 2) | ecosystem: Environmental > Aquatic > Marine > Oceanic >...
CTTATTTTTAAAGGTTAATTATGAAAAGGTATTTAGTCCTTGTTCTAATTATTTTAGTTTTGAATACAGTATATGCTGAAAGAGTATATGATTTAGAATGGACGTACATAACAAAAGGAGAGGTACGGAATTTATCTCTCATGGGAAATAAGATCATTTTTTCGTCGGGAGAGTATGAAGGATTTCCAGATCAGTACACTGAAAATAAGATATATGCTTTTAGTTTTACTGGAAAAAAGCTGTGGGAAAAAGAGTTTCCAGATCTTATAAATAAGATCCAGGTGGAAAAAAGTATATATTTTTCATCAGGGAGATATTTTTACTGTCATGATTCTTCCTTTTCTGAACTATGGAGATACTCCACAAACTCGGATATTAAAGATTTTTATGTGTATGATAATGAGACATTTCTGTTCTTGGAGGACGGAACAATAAAGTTTCTGGATAAAAATGGGAAAGAAAAATGGGAAAGAAATATAGAATCCGGAATTTTTTTAGTTTTCGAATGTGAAGGTGTTTATGCAGCATATTATCTCCAGCCGTATGTATATTTTTTAGATTCCAAGAACAATATAGTATGGAAATATAAAACAGTTGAGAATCTTGAGAAAATATACATTGAAGATCTCGATGAAGATGGAGAGCCAGAGATACTTACTACATACTATAAATTCATCTATGTGACAAACAAAGATGGATTGATAGAGTGGAGCTTTAAAGCGGATGAATATATAAATGATGTTTATATATCTGACAAAATTTATGCTGTCGCTGGAAAAAAACTTTATATTTTAGATAAAAGAGGAAAATTGGAAAAAGAGGAGGAGTTCGAGGATCAGATCAACTTAGTTATCATAGAGGATATAGATAACAATGGAAAAAACGAGATTCTTTTAGGAATGTCTAAATGGGATAAAAATAAACAGGAATGGACGGAGAATTATCTATATATAGAGAAAAAAGTTCAAGATACAAATGGAATAATAAGATGCGTACTTTGCGTAGATTCAGATATGGATGGAGATAAAGAAATAATTCTGGGGACAAATGATCTTTTCTTTTTAAAAAATGAGATATTAGAGATAAGAAAGAGTTTAAATGAAAAATATGAAGAATCTTTAAAACTTTATGAAAAAAAGGATTTTCAGAATGCAAAAAAAGAATTTTTAGGATTAAAAGATGAATACAACAGTTTTGGATTCGATACGACAAAAATTGACGAAATATTGAAGAAAATAGAGAAGTATGAAAATGGATACAGGCTCTATAATGCAGGAGAAAAAGCTTTTAATGAAGGAAGATACGATTCTGCAAAGATAAACTACCAGAATGCCAGAAAATATTTTCAGGAGTTAGGAGAAACAGATATAGTTAATGATATAGACAATAAAATAAAACTGTGTGAAGAAGAGATAGCAGAAGTGACAGAGACACCAGAACCGAAATCTAGTATAAAAGAGTATATTACAGGAAAATTTTTTATTTTGTGGATTATACTGATAATTGTTTTAGTTGCCTCACTGTTTGTTGTTAAAAGGCGGAAAAAGAGATGAAAAAAGTTAAATACCTTTTGAAAAAATATAATTTAGCTCCTTTAAACATTTTATCTCAGAATTTTTTAATATGTGGTAATGTAATGGAAAAGATGGCAAATTATGCAAAAAAAACTACGCTGGAAATAGGACCGGGACTTGGATTTTTGACAGAAAAATTATCAAAAAAAGCTGACAAAGTAATAGCTGTAGAAAAGGACAGAGGAATGATAAAAGTTTTGAAAAATGAATACAGCTTTAAAAATGTAGAGATACATCATGAGGATTTCCTAAAAACCAATTTCTCTTTTGATTGCTGTGTTTCTTCTATACCTTATTCGATATCCTCAAAGATTATTTTCAAACTTTTAGAAAAAGATCATGAGTATTCCGTTCTTCTTCTACAAAAAGAATACACGGAAAAAATGGTTAAAATGAACTCAAGGCTTGGCATAATGGTTAATGCTCTTGCAGATATCGAGATCATTGATTCTGTAAATAGAAAATGTTTTTATCCTTCACCGAAAGTAGACTCCCTCATAGTAAGATTAACTCCTAACAGAAAGGTAAAGACTCCCCTTTTTAGTAAAACTGTCAGAGTTCTATTTCAGCACAAAAGAAAAAAAGTCATAAATGCGTTAATAGACTCGAGCAGGGAGTTAAATATAGATAAAAAACAGGCAAGAGATATTTTTTCGAAGATAGAATACAGTGAAGAGAGAGTTTTTAAGCTTGATCTGGAGAAAATAGAAAAGATTTCAGAGTCTCTTGAAAAGATCCTTAAAAATAAGAATCGAGAGAACGTTGCTTAGATTTAGAAAACGATTTTTTCAATCTTTCCAAAGCTCTTTCCACTCTCTCAGACGAGAACTCTCTTTCTTCGCATAGAAACTCCAGGATTTCATTTTTTATAGGATCTTTAAACTTTATTCTGTATTCATTTGTGACATCCGGATTTAAAAATATCTCTTTTATCTCTTCATAGCCTTCAAATTCTCCAGATTTTACAGATTTTAATGCTTTTTTCGGGCCTATACCTTTTATACCTTCATTAAAATCAGTGCCTACCAATATTCCTATCTCTACAAACTGCTCTCTTGTTATTTCATTTTCTTCGAGAGAATTCTTCAAAACTATTATTTCTGGAAATATTTCTTTGTAAGCATCCTTCCCCGGGAGCTTTCTTCTTCCAGAGATAGTGAGATTTCTTATCAGTCTCGGGGCTCCAAAAAGGAGAGAATCAAAATCCTGGGACCCAGTAGCCCAGACATCTCCTTTTATTGTCATATAAGAAGCCTGAGCTTCTCCTTCTGAAGGAGCCTGTACATAGGGGACTCCCATATACTCCAAAAGCCTTTTACTCTCATCTATCATTTTTCCTGTGAACTTTACAGTAGCCTGCGCATATTTTCTTATTTCTTCTTCTTTTCCTTCTATTTTTGCTCTTTTCAGTTTTGAGACAGCTTTTTTCTTCGCTTCTTTCCTTTTTTCCAGAGTTTTTTGTTTTAATTTTGGGGGTTCTCCATCAAAAACGTAGACAGGATATATACCATACTCCAAAAGATTTATAGTTCTGTAAAAAAGGCCGGAAAGGTGTGAGGTAACTCTTCCTTTAGAATCCTGAAGCAGTTCTCCATCCCTCTGTCTTATTATAGCCATAAACTGGTATAAAGCATTCATTGCATCTATTGCTATTCTTTTTCCTTTCATTTCGTTAAAGGTTATTTCTTTTTTAGGCAGAAGATCTTTCAAATTTACTCCCATAATTATTCCCTGAGAACTGTGAGGGGGATTACTCCCTTTTTAAACTCCTCTAATGTTATTTTTATAGAGTCTTTCTCTTTTGTTTTTATCAATACTGGAGCACCCATCGATATCTGCAATGCCCTGGCCCCCAATATACGGGCTGTTTCATATCTGGTGAGCTTCATAATTTTCATATACTTATTGAAATGGAAACCTTTTTAAAGGTTACACCAAAAGCACGGAAATAATTCCTGTTAGGAATATCCCATCAAATGTACCAGCGCCTCCGATACTTGCCATCGTTGCTCCAAGATTCTCTATTTTGTTTAGATTCAAAAGGTCCGCACCTATCAATACACCCAACACTCCAGATACATACGCGATTACAGGAGCGTATGTATGAGAGAGCAGTATTGCTATCACAGCAGAGACCAATGGAGGTATAAAGAGAGGGATTGAGATACCAAGGCCAGGGACAGGTTTCGCAAATTTGTAACATATTATCGTGACTATAATGATCGCTATAATTAACTTCCATATAGGAACATCCGATTCCAAGATCAAAAATATAGAAACTAAAATCGGGATTACTGCACCCCCAAGATTAACTGCAATAACTGTTTTTTCTACTACAGTCCTTGGATATATGTTTTTGAAGAAGAAATTTTCTATTTTTTCTGTCCTGACTTCCTGATATCCTTTTTTTATAGGGATATTTATTACACTTCCTATAAGTGACAAAAAAAGGATAGAAAAAGCCAATATTGGAGAAAATCCTAGCTTTATAAAAGCTGTATTTATAACATTGATTATAAAGAAGCCTATAAGGAAAGGTAAAAGAAGTATCAGTATTATGAATAGGGGGCTCAATGGTGGAAAAAAAACTTTGTCCATAAAATCAATTTTTTGTATCTTTTTAAAAGTTTTCTATAAAAATATACACAAGTCCGTATCTTACACCCAACCTTAGACTATTTCGAAGTTTCATGCCTTGGACTATTAGTACTGGTGGACTTAACACCTCGGTTGCCCTTGGTGCTTGCATCCCCAGCCTATCAACCTTCTCTTATAGAAGTGTCCTCGTCTCTGGTAATGTTGCTGTCACCAGCCCCATTATACACCAGAGAGCGGGTGTCTCTTTTTAGGGACCGCTTCGGGCTTAGATGCTTTCAGCCCTTATCGGTTATGACGTAGCTACCCGGCGCTGCCCTGTCGGACAACCGGTACACCAGAGGCCACGGCGGCCTGTTCCTCTCGTACTGGGACTACCTTCCCTTCAGACACCCAGCACCCCCGTCAGATAGCATCCAAACTGTCTCACGACGTTCTAAACCCAGCTCATGTTCTCCTTTAATGGGCGAACAACCCCACCCTTGGGTCCTGATGCAGACCCAGGATGGAAAAAACCGACAGCGAGGTAGCAAGCCGCGAGGTCGATGCGTGCTCTTGCTCGCGACAACCCTGTTATCCCCGGGGTAATTTTTCTGTGAGATCAAGCCCCCATCACTGAGGGCATTGATGTTCGCTAGGCCCGGCTTTCGCCTCTGGATTCTCTACTGATCAGAATCCAGTCAGGCCGGCTTTTGCCCTTGCACTCTCCAGCGGATTTCTGACCCGCTTGAGCCGACTTTAGGGCGCCCTTGATACTTTCTCAAGGGCGTGCCGCCCCAGCCAAACTGCCCATCTCCTGGTGTTTCGCAATGCGATAAGCGACATAATTCTTAAAGGGTGGTGTCCCAACGGTGCCTCCGCCTTACCTAGCGGCAAGGTTTCGATGGCTCCCACCTACACTGTACAACAAAAACCATGACGCAGCAAGAAACTGCAGTAAAATTCCACGGGGTCTTCGCCTCCCGGCGGGGGACTCTGGCTTGTGCGCCAGAGTAGTAGGTTCACTGGGGCCCAGTTGGGGACAGCAAGACTCTCGTTCTGCCATTCATGCGAGCCGCCAATTAAGCGGCAAGGTATTACGCTACCTTAAGAGAGTTATAGTTACTCCCGCCGTTTATCGGTGCTTAGCCCCCTTGAACGGAGGTTTGACATACCGACACTGGGCAGGCGTCACAAACTGTACAAAACCTTACGATCTAGCAGTTTGCTATGTTTTTATTAAACAGACGGAGTCTCTTGGTCACTGCGACGCACTGTCCCTTGCAGGACTGTGCGCACTCCTTATCCCAAAGTTACGGAGCCAATTTGCCGAATTCCCTCAACTGGGGTACCCCAACACACCTTAGGCTTCTCACCTAGGGGCACCTGTGTCAGTTCTGGGTACGAACACAAAGAATTCATTCTAATTTCATTTTCACGGACTCCAGAGATCGGTCAAACCCGACAAAAATGTCAGGCCATGCTTGCTTTCACCAGTTTCTCCATATTACACGACTCCGCTGGCTTATACAATTAGATAACACGACGATGTTACTTGACTTACCCCGAAATGTCTGAAATTGGACTTGCGTTACCGCATGTATCTTTGTGGCGCAGGAATATTAACCTGCTTCCCTTTCGGGCTGCTCTAATTAGGACAACTCTTAGGATCGACTAACCCTCAGCTGACGAACATTGCTGAGGAACCCTAGCCCTTTCGGTGACAGGGATTCTCACCCTGCTTTGCTGCTACTACTGGCAGGATCCATATCTCTAACAGGTCCACTGGACCTTACGGCCCAACTTCTACCCTATCAGAGCACCTCCCTACTAGACTCTTTCGAGCTCCAAAGTATCGGTGGTTGACTTGATTCCCGTCCATTTTCAGGGCCCTTGACCTAGACGGGTGAGCTGTTACACACTCTTTAAAGAATGGCTACTTCTAAGCCTATCTCCCCGCTGTTTTAGGACAAGGACACCTTTGCTACTTAGCCAACACTTAGGGACCTTAACTTTGGTCTGGGTTGATTCCCTCTCGGTGAGCGAGCTTACCCCGCTACCTCACTCTGAAGATCTACAGTGCTAATAGGTTCGGAGTTTGACAGAACGCCGAGGGATTTCTCCCCCTAAACGCTCAATCAGTGCTCTACCCTATCAGCTACCTCCCTTCAGGCTGAACTACGGCTCACTTCGGGAGGAACCTGCTGTTTCCGGTCTTGATTAGCTTTTCACCCCTAATCTGAGGTCATAGGAACAAGTTGAACGTTAGTAGCCTTTCGGGCCTCCATCCCTCTGTTGAGAGATTTCACCCTGCCCCAGATTAGATCGACCGGTTTCGAGTCTTATAGCAGTGATTTTAGGCACTTTCACACCTGACCCCTCGTCTAAAAAAGACTGCGGGTACTTGGTTTCCCTATGAGTACGAGGATAGATCCTCTTACTCTCACCACTACCATAAACTCCCTGCCCCGTGATTCAATACGGACGCCGCAACTCTGGTCCTCTTGCCTGACTAATATCTCGCGATATTTTGTTTAAGCAAGACTCGACCCTTTCAAGCCACGACTACTTATCGTCATTTGATTTCAGGTTCTTTTCACCCCCTGTCAGGGGTACTTTTCAGCTTTCCCTCACGGTACTAATTTACTATCGGTCTCGGAGAGTATTTAGGGTTGGGAGGTGATGCCTCCCATATTCCCACGGGATATCCGACCCATGGTACTTTGGAACACCCAAGAATAAATCCAGATTATACTTACGGGACTATCACCCTCTACGGTATCCCGTTCCAGAGAATTTCAGCTTCTCCGAATTTATCCTGAACAGGGGTCCACACACCACATCTTTATATTCGGTTTACCCTTTGCCGATTTCGATCGCCTTTACTCACGGCATCGCTTTTGCTTTCTTTTCCTGCGGGTACTAAGATGTTTCAATTCCCCGCGTTCCCAATCCTCTCGGATCGCCCTTAAATAAAGGGCAGGAAGTCCTATTCGGGAATCTCGGGTTCAAGGGTTGCATACGCCTCGCCCGAGCTTTTCGCAGCTGGCTACGCCCTTCTTCGGCTTCCGAGCCAAGCCATCCCTCAAATGACTTTAGCATAAAACTTCTACTTAAGCCTAAAGCTAGTTGGTGGATACGAACTTATGCACGGCTTCATAGATATCAGCCCTTCACTCATAATATAAATATCATGAGCTGCATCTCACAGCCCAGTGGACTCACCGGGATTTGAACCCGGGGCATCTGCCTCGCAAAGGCAGCACTCTTCCAGCTGAGCTATGAGCCCTTTATAGGTCCAACAGCTAATTAGTGTTCGGATATGACGCTTTTTTGAATATAGGAGGTGATCTAGCCGCAGGTTCCCCTACGGCTACCTTGTTACGACTTAGCCCCCCTTGCGAAACTCAGATTCGACCTTACCCGACGGACAAGGCCTCATCTGAACCTCACTCAGGTGGCTTGACGGGCGGTGTGTGCAACGAGCAGGGACACATTCATCGCGTGATGATGACACGCGATTACTAGGGATTTCAGCTTCACGAGGGCGAGTTACAGCCCTCGATCCGAACTTAGAGCGAATTTAGGGGATTACCTTCCCATTTCGGGGTTGGAACCAACTGTTTCGCCCATTGTAGGCCGCGTGTAGCCCGGGAGATTTGGGGCATACTGACCTACCGTCGTCCTCTCCTTCCTCTGATTTAGCACCAGCGGTCCCCACAGAGTCCCCAGCATCCAAAAGGATCTGCTGGCAACTGTGGGCGAGGGTCTCGCTCGTTACCTGACTTAACAGGACGCCTCACGGTACGAGCTGACGACGGCCATGCACCTCCTCTCAGCTTGTCTGGTAAGGTCATCAGCCTGACCTTCATACTGCTGTCGCCCCCGGTGAGTTTCCCGGCGTTGAATCCAATTAAACCGCAGCCTCCACCCCTTGTGGTGCTCACCCGCCAATTCCTTTAAGTTTCAGCCTTGCGACCGTACTCCCCAGGCGGTGGGCTTAACGGCTTCCCATCGGCACCAAGCTACCGCTTAGGTAGCTTTGCACCTAGCCCACATCATTTACGCCCAGGACTACCCGGGTATCTAATCCGACTCGCTCCCCTGGGTTTCGTCCCTCACCGTCAGACCCGTTCTGGCTGGACGCCTTCGCCACCGGTGGTCCCTTCGGGATTATAGGATTTTACCCCTACCCCGAAAGTACCTCCAGCCTCTCCCGGTCTCAAGGCAAGCAGTATGTTCTGAAGCCCCATAATTAAGTTATGGGATTTACCAGAGCACTTACCTGCCCGGCTACGAACGCTTTAGGCCCAATAATAGTGGCCACCACTCGAGCTGCCGGTGTTACCGCGGCGGCTGGCACCGGTCTTGCCCAGCTCTTATTCCTTCGGCGTCTTGGACCAAAGAAAATCCCTTGCAAAGCAAGGGCACTTGGAATACCCCTCTCATGTTTTCACACATTGGAGAGATTTCGCGCCTGCTGCGCCCCGTAGGGCCTGGGGCCTTGTCTCAGTCCCCATCTCCGGGCTATCGCTCTCACGACCCGTACCGATCGTAGGCTTGGTGAGCCATTACCTCACCAACAACCTAATCGGGCGCAGGCCCATCCTCAGGCACAAGAGTTTTCGATAAAAAAACATTCCAGTATCTTTTATCTATGGGATATTAGCCTCAGTTTCCCGAGGTTATCTCCCACCTGAGGGTAGGTTACCCACATGTTACTGAGCCGTACGCCGGTGCTCCGAAGAGCCCCCTGACTCGCATGGCTTAGTCGCATTCCAATAGCAGTGGCCTCTGGCAGGATCAACCAGAGTTTGTATGGGAGTATATAAAAATATAGTGGAATATAGCGGAGATCACCATAGTGTATGGCATCACATCCGAATATCACCTAGCTGTTGGACCTACATCAAACCCTACAAGATGATTATAGGATTCTCATTTTTTTATCCTAATTGGAGGACGGCATCTCATTCTTCAGGTAACCCTAATCGAAACCGCCACGTAATTAGGTCAACTAAAGTTTTTTGTTCTCAGTCCTATAAAATTTTTGCACAGTTATAAAGATGCTATATCTCAAGAAATTATTTTTTTAAACTCTTTTCTCAAAAAGTTAAAAGCCTCTTCTATTCCTTCGGAGTTCTTACCGCCAGCCTTTCCAAGATTTTCATTACCTCCACCGCCTCCATCTATAAATTTTCCAATATTTCTCATTATTTTGCCCATATTTATCTCTTTTATCCTTGAAAAACCCATAATATAGCTATTTTTTTTGTTTGCAAGAAAAACTATAATGTCTTCCTGATCAAACTTTTTTATAAGAGATCCTATGTCTCTATCCTTATATACCTTCATTATCAACTTATATTTTCCTATTTTTTCTGAGTTCTTTATCATTTTAGAGACTTCATAATCAGATAAATTTTCTTCTAAGTGTCTGATTTTTTTAATTAAATCTTTCCTTTCATTTTGCACCTTTTCTATCTCCTCAGATATATTTTGCGAGTTTAGTAAGTTAACAGCCTTTTTAAACTCGTGATTTCTACATCTATAATCTTTTAGAGCTTTTAATCCGCAAACAAACTCCAACCTTGTGAACTCTCCCTTTTTTATAAAATCAGTGATCTTTATTAACCCTATTTCCCCCGTATTTAGAAGGTGAGTACCTCCACATGCAGTAAGATCAAAATCTTCTATCTCTACAATTCTCAGTTTTTTTATGCCCCCAGGAATTTTTCTTAATCTATCCTTTATTTCTTCTCTTTCAGCAAAATAACATTTTACTTTTCTATTTTCAAAAACTATATCATTTGCAAGATTTTCTACCGTCTCAATATCTTTTTTTGTGTATTCTCCAAAAATATCTATTTTATTGTGGGATTCACCTACGTGTAACGATGTAGAATACGCTTTTTTACCAAAAAATATCACAAAACTTTGAGAAAGTATATGCTGTCCAGTATGTTGCTGCATATTTTCAAATCGTCTTCCCCAATCTATAATTCCCTTAACATATTTTTCTTCGATCTGATTTTCCAGAAGATGCACTATCTCATCTCCTTCTTTATAAACATCCAGAACCTTTACCCCATTTAAATATCCAAGATCGCAGGGCTGACCTCCCGAGGTAGGATAAAAACAGGTCTGATCCAGAATAACTTTATTTTCCTCAGTTTCTATAACATTTGCCTCGAACTCTTTCCTGTAAGGATCATCCAGATAAAGTTTTTTCGTCATAAAGAAAATATAGAAGAAGAGTTTAAAAACTTAGTTTAGTTGTGAATATGCAAGGAGAGACCCAAAATATGAATGGTCGATCAGTCGAGAAAAACTGAAAGTTATTGTCCTGAAAAACAAAAATATAAAAACATAAAAAGCAAAAAAACAAATGTGGATATAGAAAAAACTCTGAACTACATTAAGAAAAACGGGACTGATTTGGATATATACAGGGTAGAATATCTCTTTTATAATAAAAAATACGATAAAATCTCTCTGAAGATTTTTTCGCAAGTACAGAACGAAGATGGAGGATTTTCATACAATCTTGAGAAAGGAAAAGATTCTGGTATAAGCGAGACGTGCTCTATGCTCTCTATCTCATCAGAATTGAATCTTTTGGATTATCATATAGCAAAAAAATCTATAAAATATCTTTTAAAAAAGCAGAAAAATGATGGAAGATGGAGTGAAAACGTGGAGATTTTAAAATATGATCCTCCTCCTTGGAATCTGCCTGATGATTTGAAGTGCGACATGTGGTTAACAGCAGAGATAGCACTTAAATTGCTGAAACTTGGGTACAGGGATGAAGCTGAAAAGGCAGCTAATTTTCTTGATAGGAACAAGAAAGAAGGTAGGTTTTTTGGATATGCAATAACAAATGTACTTGCAGTTTCTCTTTTCTCGTGTCTTGAGAAAAGGGATGAAATAAAAAATATGGATGAGATTATAAGAGATATAATAGAAAAAGAAGAAGAACCAGCTTTTTTAAATTGGTATCTCGAAACATTGGAAGACTCAAAACTGGAATATAAAGATTCTTTAATGAAAATATGTTTAGAAAAACTTCAGAAGAAGATAAACAAGAATGTTATTTTTGAGAGCGTTGACGGAGAAAGATTTAATATTCCGAATACAATCGATTCTTTAAAATTGCTCAAGGGATATGGCAAAATCTAATGAGTAAATGCTTGTTATTTTTGGTTTTTACCAGAAAGAAGTTCTTTCACTAATTTTGTTACATGCTCATCAGCACGAGTTGGGTACTGATAATTTAATTGTTCTGCTGTTTCAACAGCAAGCCATCGAAAAAGATCCATAGTCGCTAACAGTGCACGCCATATGTCATCCTCATCGTAATGTGCAAAGGCATCTCGCATCTCTTTCACAGCACGGGGATTGCCCACTTTTCCAAGAATCGCCCGCGGAACCACGTATCGTGGCCCCCTGCACGAGCATGCCATTCTATCATTCTCAAAGACATTGCCATTTCATGTGGCCATCAACACCCCCTTTTCCCCACCAGAGTTCGCCACGTCGCAACCTCTTCGCGGACCAGACAGCATGATACCAGAAGTCGTTGACACAACCTCAAGGAATTCGTGTTGTGTTGGTGGAGAGGGACGTGGTGTCCCAATGTTGGCAATGCGTTCACGCAGTTGATCTGTCATACTATCTTTATCTAGAATCATGCGCATTCCACGTCCGAATGTATTACTCAGCTCGACAGCTAGCTCTGGTGGGATCTCAGTGTGAAGCATCCCCCGTACCATTTCGAGAGGAATGACAGCAAAATCAACATCGAGTCCCTCTTCGAACAGCACACGGCGTTCCTCGAAATCACCGTCAGGCGTCGGTTCGATGAATGTGATCACGGGTTCACCAATATTATTTACCCAATCGCCAGTTGAGAGAAGGCGTTCTGGATCGGTAGTAATGACAATAACGTCCAGATCTGCCCATTCATCAGAATCAGTTCGCGCTCGGGATCCGATAACGATCGCTGCACGGATGTCAGGCTCAGTCTCAGCCCACTTGACAAACTTTTCTATCAACTTTTCGCATTTCAATGCAGTTTGATCCATTTTTATCTCCTCGTAATGATTATATAGCACATGATTTCATTGTTTTTAAACTTTGCTCCCCAATGCAGAAAGGTATTTTAACATGCAAGAGAAAACACATTTATGGACTGGACATTTTATTTGTTCTGGGGAATGATAGGAGTATTGATATACTTGGCTATTAAAATAGGAAAAGGCGGTGGAAACATAGGTGACAGTCAGAGAAAAGCAAGAGATCAATACGCAAAGTACTGGATCGATGAGAAAAAAGATAAATAAACTCAAAATTTAATGGGAGCATGATCGAAAAAATAGAGAATGTCACGAGGATAGAAGTATCAAAGTTTAGATTTTCAGCGAATATATATTTAATTGACGATATACTTATAGACACAGGATTTCCGAGAACTGCAGAAGAACTGCTCAATTATCTAAAAAATAAAAAAATAAGCAAAATCGTCAATACTCACGGGCACGTAGATCATATAGGGGGGGACAGTGTTATACAGAAATATTTTAGATGCAAAATTTATTTATATTCTGTAGAAAGAAAATATACAACTCTTGAGAGGATTATTTTCGGGACTCCAGAAAAGTTTTTCTCTGAAAATCTTCCAGAAAAAATAAAAACAGAAAAACATTCTTTTGATGTGTTATATACTCCTGGACATTCAAAAGATCACATTACTTTATTCGAAAATAAAGAAAAGCTTGCATTTTCTGGAGATCTGGTTCTCCATGGAGCGGCAAGAGAGGTTTCAAAAGAAGTAGAGATATACAAAGCTAT
>Ga0209986_10003831_pt1 | contig 12996 bp, 14 predicted proteins | sample BlataG_FD_183168 | JGI IMG/M metagenome (GOLD analysis project Ga0209986, IMG submission 183168) | Deep subsurface microbial communities from Black Sea to uncover new lineages of life (NeLLi) - Black_00105 metaG (SPAdes) (version 2) | ecosystem: Environmental > Aquatic > Marine > Oceanic >...
ATAGTCACCTCACTGCGCCCCACTTCTCGCCCCACGCCCTTATCTCGTCCATGTTGCAGGAGTTCCACAGAGTGTTGAAACCATCAGGAGTTGTTTCAGTCGACTGTGAACACACGCGACCTGAAGAAGTTCAGGATGTCTTTGCCAGTACGGGTTTGTTCTCGCAGGTTGATTGTGAGAACGGGCTGCTCAAGTTCAGGAAACTATGAATGACTCATTGCAGACGCTGCAGGTGATAGTTTCTCCTTTGACTGCAATGCGTTTCATCTCTGTCCTGCAATAGGGACATGAGGCAATGGTCTTTGGAGCTGGTCCTGTGCCCGTGCCAAGCATGAAATCGCCCGAGTCGTGGTCGATGCGGCCTGATAATTCGCGGCCGTCTAGTAGGTCCTGAAGGATGCGGGTGACATTGACAGCTGAAACACCTGACTCCTGTGCGATGCGCTCTATGGGGAGTCTACGCATGTCTTGCACGGCCTTTCTTACAGCAGTGACCGGGTCTGTCATGGTTTCCTTGCCGGCAAGCATGGTTAGCGCTTCCGGAGATGGTTTCAGAGTCGCTCTCGCGGCCGCAAGACCCGTAGGTTCACCACCTGCAAGCTCAAGTTTGGCTCTTAGATCCGCAACTCTTGTTTTATATTCGTCCTCTGATACTAGACCACGCATGTAGTCGAGATCGAGGTCCTTGATGGCTGCTTCTACCTTCTTGGCGTCTTCGTGGGGCGGCTCGCTCATAGTCATCAAGCATCCTTAGGTGACGGACTAACGGTCACTGAGTACTAAAGCAATATAAGCTGACTGGAGGCGTAGTACGCTGCGAGGTTTCACGGAACCTGTATCAATCTTCAGCTTCGCTCATCTGCTTTCTAATGGACCAAAGGTCTTCGGTGAGAGTGCCAAAGTTCATCAGGCTATCCTCGAAATCGGGAACAAGTTTCTCAAACGTTTTCCTTCCAGTACTAGTAAGCCAATAATTGCCATCGGTGACCCAAATAAACCTGAGCCCCTTCTCATTCTGTTTTATATATCGATGCAGGGAGAGATACTCCTTCTCGTTGACACCAATCTTTGATCCTGAAGTGGTATAGAAATTCGTTTCAATGACCACTCTTGGTTTGCTCTGGTATAGCAGAACGAAGTCGAACCGCTTTGACAAAGGTTTTCCGGACCCACTCTCGCTTGAGATGGATGTACCTGGGTTAGCGGCAGATTCAACCTGTTTTTCAGTGCAATAGCAGAACTCTGTGTCCTGAGAAAGCATAAGCTGTGTTGTTCCCCTTCTTTGAATCATCTTCTGCTTACATATATCTAGATCTCCACACTCCTTGAAGCCCGCCTCCTTCAGCCGTGTTGATAGTATTGTCGAGCCATATTTGCCATGCGCGGACTTGGTGTCTGCAACCTTTCGCTTATTTGTGAGATAGGCTCGGGGTCGAACTCCCTCTAGCACGCAGTTTAGCGCTTTCACATCCAAGAGGTAGCGAGCAACTCTCTCGCGAACACTCCTACTTGTTGACAATCTTCTGTGGAGATGCGCGCTATCCCGATTTTTGCTCATGCGAGCTATTTCCTGCTTGGCCTTCAGTACAAACAGTGTTCTCTCCCTACTCTGAATCTCAGTAGGACTGGGGACGCCCCCGGAATCAATGATTTTCTTCTTGATAAAGCAATCTCTAAGATGGTCATCCTGTTTTAGATTCAGCAAAAGATACTCTGTCACCTCAGTGATATCGCTTGAGTTTAGCTTATCCAAGTCAAACATCATGAATGTCCATTGAGCTGTCGTAAAATTCGAAAGCTGGAGAATCTGCTCGAATAGGTCAAATGTTTCGGGATGCTCAGCAAGCAAATTGGTCAGTTCACCATGTTCGAACTTCCCTTTTTGCTCAATTATATCCAGTGCATCTTTGTATGGTACCAAGTTCATACCCAATGCTGTTTCGCTTTCCCCCCCTATTGGATTCAAAAAATGCACCATGGACGAGAAATGGTTGTACAGGCGGTCAATTTCCTCTTGAATCAATAAAATCCTCTCCTAATTCCTACGACCATCTCTTGCCTATCTGTATTCGTATTATCGATGTTCATCCCTTCGTATGTAAGGGATAAACGATAAGCGTGGGGTTAAAATCCGCCTCACAACGCACTAGGAGATGATGTCTAGGTGTTAAGGGTGACCACCAAAAGAAAACTTGATGCAATATACCAAGCCAAGCTCGATGGAGTGTCTGATAAAGTAGTCATGAAGAGGTTCTCTATCGGTTTGAGAGAGATAGAACGGGCGGTCATCCACAAGACTGGGGCCAATCTGAATACGCTCTCCAAGATCCAAAGAATCAAACCCTTGACACCGACGAATTTCGTTCCAGAACGTACTACGGTGTGGAGCTTTAGAAGCCGCGGTAGTTGGGCAACACACAATGGTAGCTACAGGGGTAATTGGTCGCCTTACATCCCACGTAATATCATTATCAGACACTCGAAACCTGATGACTTAGTCTTGGACCCGTTTTGTGGTGGTGGCACAACGGCCGTAGAAGCAAAGCTACTCGGACGCCGATGCATCGCGCTTGATATCAATCCCAATGCTGTAGAGCTAGCGCTTAGAAACCTAGACTTCAAATTCATGGTGCAAGAATCACTTCTTGAAAGTGATTCAGGTTCATGCGTCTTTGACCCTAAAGTAGGACATGGAGATGCAAGGCGTCTTGAGGGGGTTTCCAGCGAATCGATAGATCTCATATGTACACATCCGCCGTATGCCAACATAGTCCAGTACTCAGATGCGCTTGAAGGCGATATTTCGCATCATGATGTTGATGAATTCCTTGAGGATATGAACCTCGTTGCCAAGGAGTGTTTTCGGGTTCTCAAGCCTGGAAGAAAGTGTGCCATATTGATAGGGGACACTCGAAGGAAGAAGCATGTTGTGCCAATTGGCTTTCGCACCATTAACGCATTTCTCAAACAGGGTTTTCTTCTCAATGAGCTAATCATAAAGCGGCAGCACAACTGCAGAACAACAGGTTTTTGGTACACATCAAGCCTGAAATACAACTTCCTGCTGCTTGCTCAAGAATATCTGCCAGTCTTCATCAAACCGGACAATGAACACGGTCAGGCCGCAGCTAAGACATCGCAACAGATTGGATTGCACATTACCACATCCGAAATCCCCGATCCGCCTGACATTGCGGAGTGCAAAACCACATGGGTGTTTCCCTCTGCAAAACGCAATTCCCTCTGCCATTCCAACATCCTGAATAGATACGGCAATGGTGGGAGGATTCTTACTGTGGATGTTGAAGCAGCCTCATCGGATAACGCCACAGTAATGCCCGACAAACTCATCGATCTCATGTACATAAGGTCGCCAATTCTAGATGTTGGACCTATTAGTTTGGAGAAGTATCTATCCACTATCGATACTTTTGCATCCCATGCAGATGGAATTGTCAAACAAGAAGGATACTTGGTGATTCGTACTCGTGACATCCGACGCAACGGCCTTACTGAGTGTCCAGCATTAACAATCTTGGAGATACCTAGCGATCGCTTCAAGATTCGCGAGATCATCGTTGTAACTGATGATATGTCAGAGGACATCAAGCAATCGACAGATGAACTCTCAATAAATCATGAGTACTTACTCGTCTATCAGAAACATGAATAGTACTAGAAGTCGTTAATCTGCGTTTGGACTTGAGTGGGTTGATAGTTTCGTATCAATAACTCGGGAATCCTTCCACGAGTGGAGGGGTCTGAGCTAATGGCTCTGGCAGCATAGACCTCAACAACATGATGTTCACTGTACAAATCCTTTATCTCCACAGTTGCAGAATTGCTCCCAAGAACATAGCATCCGCGCTCATCTAGTTCTGCAAAGACTTCAGCCAAGCGCTTCTGTTCATCGAAATCGAATCCAGTTTTTGTATAGGCTGTGAAGCTTGCGGTATCACTAATCGGAGCGTAAGGCGGATCGAAGTATATGAAATCGCCGGCCTTGGCGCTAGCCACCGCCACCTCGAAATCCCCAGCTATGATCTCTGCTGTTTTATAAGCGTCACTCACGGCTCTTAGATTCTCAACATCAGTGATTATGGGGTTTGCATAGCGTCCGAATGGGACGTTGAATTTCCCGGCTGCATTGACACGGTAGAGCCCGTTGAAGCAAGTGCGGTTTAGGTAGATAAATCGAGCCGCTCTCAAAACGGAATCTATCGGCTCTTCTGCCCGGATTCTATAGTAGACTTCCTTGTCGTTGACATACTTCCCGGAACTAAGTTCTGAGATTACTTCTTCGACTTTATCACGTACTGATAGATAAAGGTCTATTAGATCCTCATTCGCGTCAGAGATGGTGCATCTGCTTAGTAGACCTCTTCTGAATAAGTCGAAGAAGAAGGCGCCACCTCCCACAAATGGCTCGAAGTATGCATCGAACTTGGGAGGGCGATTCATCCAAAGCTCGCTAAGGAGCTTACCCTTCCCTCCGGCCCACTTAACAATGGGACGAGGAATGATCTGGTTACTCATATCATTTCTCCGGTCGTAGGCTTCAACTCATAAGTTCATCTACGTAAGGATGATTCCAGCTAGACGAGCATTCTCAGTGCCTTGATAGGATGCTTTCTCAGCATTCTCTTGACCATTCGGTTTCGTGACTGCTTGCTCGACTTCAATCCTATGATCATGTCGAACGTATAATCATTCATCACATCGTCATCATGCGCCATCTGGCAGACCAGCTCCATGCTCTTGATAGAGTGAAACATCATTCCCGCGAGAAACTTGGCCACCCCGAGGTCCTTGCCAAAGACATCTCGGCATCTTCGATGATAGGTCCTCGTACTCACCCCATTAACACCAGACAGCATCTCCTTGGTGACCTCAGCAGCAATCTTTCCCGACTCAATTGAGTAGTAGATACCCTCCCCAGTCGCAGGAGATACGCACCCCGCCGCATCCCCAACCAACATGATTCTCTTGGAACACGTGTTCTTAATTAATCCGCACAACGGCACTCTCGCAGCCGTGGCCTCAGAGAGGTCGCACTTCACACCATTTCTTTTCTCAAAGTCCGATACGAACGTCTTCCAGGTGCCTTTCAGGTCCTTCAGCTCACTGATCAATGCGCCAAAACCAAGGCTGATCTCCTCCTTCTTGGCAAACGCCCAGCCATATCCATGGGGGAGTCCTCCGAAGTGGATCTCAATCAATATCCGATTATTTGGCCCTCCAAAGATTCTTTCCACATCCGAGGAGTCTATTGGTACGGAGGCCTCCATACATAGCACAACCTCATCATCCTGCCAACGCGGCTTTATCCCTGTCTTCCTTGCTATTGTGCTGTTGACGCCATCTGCACCGGCCAAGAATTTACCCTTGTACGATCCATCATCAGTGGTCACGATCACTCCATCTGACTCTTTACTGACATCAACCACCTTAACACCCTGCAGGACCTCTGCACCAGCTTCTTCCGCTTTCTTGAGTAGAAGATGGTCAAAGTCCTCGCGGCGAACTGCGAATCCAGTGGTTTCCTCTCTGACATTCTCCACTACCAACCCCGAAGGCGAAAAGAGGCGAAGGCCACATTGCTCTCTCTCGACAGCTGATGAGAAGTCAAAGTCAAGCTGGTTTCTCACCCTTAGCGTAACGCCCCCTCCACAAGCTTTTCTGCGCGGATGATGCGCTTTCTCAAGCAGTAAGACATCCAAGCCAAACTGAGCAGCCTTCCGGGCACAGGTAGCCCCTGCCGGTCCACCGCCAACGATAATCAGGTCATGGATCACTTCTCTTATCTCTCCTAGATTTGAGTTGACCGCACACACGGACTTTTGTTTCTGTTGCAGCCGAGCGAGCATGCATGATTGTCAATATTGACAAGTTTCAAGACTTCAAAGGGTCCATAAAGGCTCAAATTGCGCAAAACGCCTTCATAATACCCAAAAACATCGATATAACGCATTCTGTAGAATATTCATTATAAATACAATCTGCGCGGTCAACATTAGGTGAACACAATTTGATGAAGAGAAGAAATCTGTTACTGGGTGCATTTCTCGCATTGTTCTTGATTGCGCCCACAGTGCTTCAAGTAAGTGCGCAAAACCCTCCAGGTCCCGGCACACAGCCAGATCCTGGGAGGATTCCAGACCATTACCGAGATGAAGGGAACGTCTGGATTAGCACAGATATAATCACGATTAAGGCCAACGAAGAGATTCCCCTATTCCACTTCTGGTACACGGTAGATGAGAACGGTGCCAATGCGATGTTTATGATGTCCTACACAATGATGGTGGAGTTTGAGGACGAGAATGGCGATGACGCGTTCCAGTCAAATGAAATCCTCCACGCAGCGCCTCTTGCCGCATACGAATGGTCCGTCCAGACGGACAGTGTGACAAATGACGATGGCTTGGTCACTGAGGTCTGGCTGAAATATACCAAGGGCGGAGTGCGAGAAGGTGGCATGCATCCTGAATCGATGCTGACTGAAGTGCCAGATATGGCCAATGTCCAGAGATTCGCGGATGTGACCTTACAAATATGGGCTCACATATACCTCTTCGACTATGAGGGTGATGTCACCGATGACCAGGGTGTAAAGGCTAACTTCACCGTGGCAGGAGCTTCCGAACTGAAGATGGACATCTCTATTGGTAACTTCCCCTTCAGCAGCGAGAGCTCAAGTATGGCTATTCAGACGCTGATGCGTGAGAATGTAGCCTCAGGCCCGCAGTACACTAACCGACACAGGATCGAAACCCGCGAGAGAGTCCGGAATACGACCCTCCAATCCGACATGAACTGGAACACTGAGGGTGGCAATGAGTCAAGATTTGAAAATATGGTGGGCGGCAATACCGAACAGATCGACTTTGTCGACACCGAAACTGGCATGACGCAGGGCTTCTTCAGCTGGCTCGACACGGCCCTAATAACTTGGCCCGGCGGTGAAACTGAAGCGGTGAACGTGACAGCCTCATACATGCCGACTGGAACTGGAGTTGCGGTCTACTTGGCTTATCCCAACTTTGACGATGGATCGCTGCTACATGACCCATCCATCGGTCTAATCGAGGGAGCAGCACCATATGTCGGTTTGACTCCTACAGAAATGCTTGTTCTATCAGGCGTTGGAGCAGTCGTCGTGATTGCAGTCGTTGTGGTCCTTATCCGACGAAGGTAGTGGATGCATTCCACTACCATCCACTTTTTTACTGATTGAAACCTATGAATCGAGCTGCAAAAGACCATAAGAACCGACTAAGAATGAAACAGCACAACCGTACGGCAGCTGGTGACCACTAATGAAGCGGACATTGTTCCTATTGATGACATGCATCTTGTTCCTGCTTCCTAGTGGGTCGGCTGCAGCTCAAACTCAACTAGCGCAGGCAGATGGCGTAGTTCTTAGCCCTATCGACATTATCGCTGAGATACACGCTAACGGTTCCACAACAATCACAGTCGACGCAATAGTGAACAATATGGGGGACACGGCTGTTTCTTCGCTTGAGTGTCGCATTGACTCCATGAGCGTTGAACTCATCAAAATGGAGATTGATGGTGAGCTGACAAATGGCTTGGTGACACCTCAGGATCGATTCTCTTTGGTTTCATCCATATTTCCAAGTCCTCTTGCCGTAAATACAACTCTGCTATTTCACATGGAGCTTAGAGCCGCTGACCTGCAATCAGAACTCTTTGTAGGGAATGATGGCATTAGCCTTCAAGGTGATTTCGCTTTCTATGTACGTCCTCTAACCCTTCTCAACAACCTCACATTCACAGCCATCCTACCCCCCTTCGCTATGCTGTCGCAGGAGTCCGTTGGTCCACTCTTTCCAAGCACTAACTTGAATTTCACGAATGGACAATCGTTAGCTTTCATCTGGGAAATACAATCGCTTCAACAGGGTCATGAAAAGGTCTTCATTGTCCAGTATCAGGTTCCAAACGCCCAGATAGATTCACCCACATTCTCAGTCTTGAATGGCATCCTTCTTGTACTGCTGGGTGTGGCCGCTGGGGTTGTTCTGACGATTGGAGGTCCCAAATTACTCGCAAGAGCCAAGCGTATGGGTGAGGTTCGGTTCGTAGGAGTGACCAGCGAAGAAGAGGAGGTTATAGAGATAATCCGGAGAAAGGGCGGTTCGTGTTCTCAGAAGGCTCTCTACACCGGTCTCAACTTGTCTCAGGCAAAGGTCAGCATTATGCTCAACAATCTGGAAGAAAGAGGAGTAGTGCGGCGATTTCGTGAGGGCAGGGAGAACATGATATATCTTATTGAGAAGCCCTAACTACATATCCAGGCTTTCATCCCCCATCTAATCTTCTTCCTTCAGGCAGTTCATCCAGCAAGAAACCCGCAACCTCCGCCTTTTTGACAGCCTTCTGAGCATTTCTACCGCCGATGTTCACCAACGCTCTAGCAATAGCCTGCCGAACAAAGAGTGATTCGTCATTGAGGGCATCTATGAGAGCGGGCACTGCCTTCTTATCCCGACGTTCGCCCAGCTGTGCAGCGGCATGTATTCGCACCATGTATCTTGAGTCTGTTAGACAACCAATCAAGTGAGATGTAGCTGAAGGATCATCAATTCTACCAAGCCGGCCAATTGCGCCAAGGCGCACCTGCTCATCATCATTCTGGAGCTCAAGCGCCAGTTCATCAATCATGGTCGAGCGGTCCTTTGAAGATATCTTCTTCTTTGTGGGTTTTTTCCTTGTTTTTACTGGGGATTTCACTGCTTTCTTCTTTGTCTTTGCAGGCCTCTTTTTGACCTTTGAACCCTTTTTCTCTGTAACTTTCTTCTTCTTGGGGACAGTCCTCTTTGCGGGTTCCTTCTTCGATTTCCCCCTCTTGGAGTCTGCAGTCTTCTTCTTCGCCTTGTTTCCTTTGGCTTTGCTTGCTTTGGAAGAAGACTTTGGCACCTACATCCCATCCCAATACCGATACGGTACAACATCTAGCATTCCCCAACTCTCCATATAAACAGTTTCAGCTTCCAGTGCCGCAACAAAAACGCCTTAACCGGCTCCCACGTTGCCTATTGAGAGGAATAACACAGCATGCACGAGTTCTCTGCAGCCTGCTCAATTGTGGATACGGCAGTTGAGGCTGCAAAGAAACACAATGCCATAAAAGTCACGGCAGTCAATGTGGAGATAGGTGAGTTCACATTCCTAATGCCAGAACAACTGGAGTTTAACTTCGAGATTGCAGGTCGGAACACCATACTTGAAGGAGCCAAACTCAATATCATGATGGTCAAGGGTAGACTGCGATGCCATGATTGCGGAAACGAGGGTGAAGCTCAAACTGATCCAGGTTTACCGCCGCAGATTGCGATGTTCGCTCCGATGAAATGTTCTAAGTGTGGAAGTAGCGCTACAGAAATCACCGGGGGAAAGGACTTCTTCATAACGAACCTAGAGGCCGAGATTGCAGGTGCTGCTTCTGGTTAGCACGCTTTCGGCAAAGTGGCAATTGCGAAAAGTGGAAGTAATACTCTAGATTAGCACTGCATTCAATATGCCCTCTTGACCAGGCCGGCTCGTTATTTTCGCTCGACCCTTTGAGGTTTTTATGATTGTGCCGCGCGTTATGACTTTGCGGCGCTGGTAGTCCATACTGGCCTTGTTCTCCTCGACATCCTCGATCACAGCACGGTAGGTGATGTTCTTTCCGGGATCAGTGACATTGACCTCTTGAATGCGCAAGGCTGGCTTCTTCTTGTGGCCCCCATGACTATCTACGATTCTTTGCTTTGTCGCTCCCATCACGGTTTCAGTTGGAGTGCGGCCTAGCTCGTACTTTCTCTTGCTCCTGAACCGCTTTATTCGCGCTCCTGTTGATGTACGGCCTGAACCGCGATGCCAAACACCCATTTTGACTACCTCTTGATTGGGTCAGTGACGCACTTTGCCGAGTCGTTTTAAATGTTGCTTAGTAGCCAAGCCCAAGTACAAAGCATCTCCTTCATATACGAGGCCCTTTGACATCAGTGTGCTCCTAGCTGGAGGCATAACGATGGCAAGAATTGAGTCTGCGCACGGTGGCGGCGGGAAGATAATGCAACGTCTTCTGGAAGAAGTCATAATTCCCTCATTTACACGAAGAAAGATTGGGACAATCGGCCTTGATGAGATGGACGATGGGGCAACATTCCAGACAAATGGAGATGGACTCATTGTATGCACAGACGCTCATACTGTACAGCCATTCTTCTTCCCCGGTGGCAATCTGGGAACACTCACCGCCTGCGGCACCATCAATGATCTGTCAGTAATGGGCGCGAAGCCTCTTGCCATGACGAACACTGTGATAGTCGAAGAGGGTTTTGAGATTGACATGCTGCAGACGATTCTGCAATCCGTCAACGACATCATTGAGCCTCTAGACGTAGCGATGATTGCTGGTGATACGAAAGTCATGCCCCGCGGGACACTCGATGGCATTGTGATGTCAACCACGGGCATTGGTGCCGTCTACCTTAATGACCCGATTTCGGACAGTGGAGCGCAACCTGGCGATGACATAATCGCCACTGGGCCTGTTGGAGACCATGGAACAGTAATTCTGGCCCATAGAGAGGGTCTCAAGTTCGATACAGACCTAGTGAGTGATGTAGCTCCTCTCTGGATGCCCATACGGGACTGCCTTGATGTAGGTGGAGTTCATGCAATGAAGGACCCAACACGGGGCGGAACTGCTGTTGCGTTGAATGAAATCGCTTCGAAATCAAGAGCAGAAATTGCGATTAAAGAAAATCAGATTCCAATAAGGCAAGCAGTCAGGTCGCTGTGTGACATTTTAGGGCTTGATCCTCTCCACATGAGCTGTGAAGGGGTAGCAGTCATGGCAGTGGACTCCACAAAGACAGAGGGTGTCCTCAAGGCGCTTAGAAAACACAAGACCACAAAAGATGCCCAAGTCATCGGACACGTCCGGGACGGAAAGCCAAGAGTCATCATGACAACCAGCATTGGCGGGACAAAGGTTGTGCAGGTCCCCTACGGTGAGCCGGTACCGCGCGTGTGCTAATCGTTTCCTAGGCTGGGCTTGCCCTCTGCCGCTTGCTGCGAATCCAGTATTCTTCGCATCTGGTGTTTCAGCTGTGCTTTGAGTCTGATTTTATCGGTGTCTAGTCCGAAGTAGTCTGAGAAGAGGGGGGTGGTACTGAGTAACTTACTCCTTCCCTGAGGGGCTGCCTCAACGAACTTTTTCTCCACCAGTTCATGTACATGATCATAGCAGTGTGTTCCTCTCTGCGCTATTACCTCGGATTGAAGAATTGGTTGTTTCAGGGCAATGAACACTAACGTCTGTAATGTGCTGAATGCGAGCAGTCCCCCTGGGATGAGTTTTCCCACTCGGGGTGTCAGTTCTGGCCTTAACTGTAGTACATATCTCTCTCTTGGAAGAAGGACGACCTCAAGAGCACCTTTGCGCTTATCGTAATCATACATGAGGTTCTCCAACAGCTTCGTGGCTGTGGACTCAGCCTTTCCAATCATGCCTGCAAGCTCTTCTAGGGTCAGTGGACGCCCAGCAACGTACAGAGCTGCCTCCAGTATTGCGAGGTCTTCATCCATCCAAATCACCTACTTCCTGACCTCAGCCTGGAGCTCCACTTCAGTATCATCCACTTCTGCCTTCTCTGGCAGGGGCAATAGCTTGACAAGAATCATCGCATCATCCTCCATCCAGATATCCACGTACGCCCGGGCATAGAGATGAAGCAGAGCGAAGAAAATTCGCACAATCTCCCTTCGTGTGCGATTCATGAGCATATCTGTGAATTTTACGATTCCGCCAATCTCCATTATCATGCAGAGGTCTCCATACACCTCAGCCAAGCTCTCCTCAACGTAGGCACGTGATGTATTCAGCTCAAATTGAAGCGGACTTGTGTCCGCCTGATATCTTCGCCTAGCAGGTTGGGCACGTTGTCTCACGCCCTTGCTGAGTACACGGTCCATGGCGATAAGCAGTTCTTGTAGAGTGACTCGTCGGTTTGTTAGCCTAAATGGTGGGCGAATTAGGGGGATGGCAAGCTGCTCTTCCTCCTCATCGACCTCTGGAGGCAGAATCCCATATTCAACGAGTTCTCTGGTCTTTCTCATGAATATGACTGATGCAGAGTAGAGTGCGTTGCCCGATATGCGAAAGTCAATGTCCCCGATGCGTTTCATCTCGTTGAGAAAACCACCAACAAGTTTTCCCACGTTAACCTGCCAGGGGTCCACTTTGTCAAGCTGTAGTACGTCGGTCAGTAGAATGTACGGCGGTGAAGCCCAGAATGGGGACTCTTCATCGCTACTCATGCTGTTGCCTCCGCTTCCTCAAGGTCAACCGACACAACCCTTGAGATACCATCTTGGTTTGATATGCCAATCAAGAGGTCAGCCTGTCTGACAGTCGTATCTCTGAGTGACACAACGATGAATTGTGATGACTTCGACATCTCTGCTATCATAGAAGCAACGTTGTGTGCATTCACGTTGTCAAGAGCGGCATCAATCTCATCAAACACGTAGAAGCTTGACGGACTGTACATCTGAATAGCAAAGATCAGCGCCAAACCGGTGAGCGTCTTCTCGCCGCCGCTCATAGCATCTAGTGTAACGAGATCCTTTCCTCTCGGCTTGGTCCTTACAGTGATTCCACCCATTAGTGGATGTTCGGGGTTTTCAAGCATCAAATGTGCTTCGCCCTCTGGAGATAGCCTTGCGAACACCTTGGAGAAGTTATCAGCTATGTCATTGTATACTTGGAGGAACTTGCGAGTCTTCTCAGCTTCAATTTCCTCCATGAATGAGAGTATCTCCTTGTGTTCCTCCTCTAGACGGGTCTTCTTGTCGACTATCTCGTCGTACTTCTCCCTCTCTGCATCGTAGTCTGTCAGGGACTTCAGGTTAACAGGTCCCATTGCTTCGAGTTCTCTCTCAAGCTCTCTGACCTTCTCATCCATCTCGTCA
>Ga0209986_10003833_pt1 | contig 12989 bp, 5 predicted proteins | sample BlataG_FD_183168 | JGI IMG/M metagenome (GOLD analysis project Ga0209986, IMG submission 183168) | Deep subsurface microbial communities from Black Sea to uncover new lineages of life (NeLLi) - Black_00105 metaG (SPAdes) (version 2) | ecosystem: Environmental > Aquatic > Marine > Oceanic >...
CGCCGCCGTCAGCGTCGACGCCCCGGAGATCGCCGCGATCGCCGCCACCCCCGAGGCCGTCCCCGCACCCGCAATCGTGGCCGAGGTCGCGGCGGTCCCCGCCGCCCCAGTCGCCTACGCCGCCCCGGCGCCGGCCCCCGCACCGGCGGCCACCCTGCTGTCCACCGCCCTGACCGGCCTCGGCGGGCTGCCCGCCGACGGTCTGGTCGTCGCGACGCCGGCCCTGGCCGCGTTCAGCGGTCAGCGCCAGAGCGCGGCACCGGCCGCGGTGATCGGCACCCCGGTGGTGGCCGCCGCCCCGCCGGACCCGGCCGAAGAGGCCGCCGAGGGAGTGGCCGAAGGTGTCGCCGCGCAGATCACCACACTGCTCGGCGACCCACTGCTCCCCGGCTACACCAACGGCGTCAGCGGCGTACAGGTCGGCCACTCGAGGCTTGACATCCCGGGGGCGTTCATCGGCCAGACCGTCGCCGCCGACTGGTACTTCCCGACCCAGGTCGACGGCACCGTCGACGCCCAGGGCGTCATCTGGCTGCAGCACGGCTTCGGCGCCAGCAACACCTTCTACTCGGCGCTGGCCACCGAACTGGCGCAACGGACCAACAGCATCGTCGTCGCCCCCACGCTGTCGTCCATCCCGTTCACCTTCTCCGGTGGCTGCCTCATCTGCGGCACCTCCCAGGAGGCCGCCGCCGAGGCCTTCCTCGACCCGAACCGCACCGCGCTGACCGAGAGCGCACTCGCGGCCGGTTACACCGGCGACGTCGCCGAACTCCAGGGCCTGTTCGTCCTGGCCGGGCATTCCGCCGGCGGCGGCTTCGCGACCGCGACGGCCGCCGACTACATCGGGGCGGGCACCCCCGAGCAGGACGCCGACCTGGCGGGCGTGGTGATGTTCGACGGTGTCTCCAACGGCACCTTCGACGGCACCTTCACCGACCAGTTGGCCGTGCTGGACACCGCCGACATTCCCGTCTACCAACTCGCCGCCCCCGCGCAGGCCTGGAACAACTTCGGCGCCACCACCAACCAGTTGCTGGCCGCCCGCCCGGACATGTTCAACGGTGCGGTCCTGGTGGGTGGGTCGCACGTCGACTCGATGCTCGGGGTCAACCCGATCTTCGACTTCGTGCTGCAGTTGGTCACCGGCCGGGTCCCGGCCGGTAACACCGCCGCCGTGTACAACCTGAGCACCGGCTGGATCAACGATCTCTACGCCGGTGAAACCCCGCAGACCGCCCAGTACGGCCTGTACTCCTCGGCCAACGAGCAGATCATCATGGGCGACGCCGCCGCGGTGAGCCTGCCGACCCCCTTCGCCAACAATCTCTCGCTGCTGGACACCGTGCTCAAAGACGTGATCGACGCCGTCGGGTCGCTCTTCGGCCTGACCCCGACCCCGGTGGTCAACACCGGAGACAACGGTGTCACCGGCTTCGTGAAACCGCCGCTGTCCAACGGGGTGACCGGTGTGCGGACCGGCTCGTCGGCGCTGCTCATCCCCTCCGGGCCCAACGGGTACAACGCTCCCGCCGACTGGTACTTCCCGACCCAGGCCGACGGCTCGGTGCAGGCCAACGGCATCATCTGGCTACAGCATGGCTTCCTGGGCTTCAACGCCTGGTACTCCGACATGGCGCAGGCACTGGCCCAGGAGACCAACAGCATCGTGGTGGCGCCCAACATCTTCTGGTTCGATCCGGCGTTCACCGGCGAGGCCGCCGCCGAGATGTTCGTCGGCGACCGGGCCGCACTGAACGTCAGCGCCAACAAGGCCGGCTATCAGGGGATGCTCCCTCAGGCGTTCATCCTCACCGGGCATTCCGCGGGCGGCCGGTTCGCCACCGCGGCCGGCGCGGGCACCGTCGACAACGGCTCCTCCGGTGACCTGCTCGGTGTGGTGATGTTCGACGGGGTGTCGCGCCCGCCGGAGTTCAACGACCAACTGCAGACCCTGATCGGCGCCGGGATCCCGGACTACCAGATCGCCGCGCCGCCGCAGCGGTGGAACGCCTGGGGGGTGGCCACCGAGGCGATGCTGGCCGAGTACCCGGACCAGTTCTTCGGCATCCAGATCGACAACGGATCGCACACCGACGTCATCGGCGGCAACTCGCTGTTCGGCTGGCTCGGCGAGATCGGCAGCGACCTGATCGTGCGGCCGTCCCCGCCGGGGGGCAAGCTCGCGGTGCGCACCTTCGCCACCGGCTGGATCAACGACCTCTACAGCGGCAACGGGCCGACCAACCCGTTCTACGGCATCTACGGCAACCCGAACGACGGCACCTACGTCGGCAACCAGCCGATCTCGATGGGCGAGGCCGGCGCCACCACGCTGCCCGCTCCGCCGCCGGTGGTCGTCGACGCCAACCTTCCCCCGGATCAGAACTACCTTGGCACCTGGTACGAGCAGGGCAGTGTCCGGCAGTTCTTCTCCATCGGACTGGTCAACACCAAGGCGGTCTACAGCCTCAACCCCGACGGCACCATCAAGGTGCAGAACTCCGGCAACTACTTCGGCCCCAACGGGCCGGCGTCCAACATCACCGGTTCCGCGGTGCCGGTCAACGAGGCCAACACCCGCCTGAGCGTCGGATTCTTCTTCGGCCAGCCCAACAGCAGCGAGCCGGGCAACTACTGGATCCTGGACTACGCCCCGGACTACAGCTGGGCCATCGTCGGTGACGCCAACGGGACCCAGGGGTACATCCTGACCCGCGACCAGACATTCGCCGAAGACAACCCGGAGGCCTACGACGCACTGGTGGCCCGGGCCTACGAGTTGGGGGTGCGGCGCAACATCGTTCCGACCGCGCAGTTCCCCACCTCGGTCATGGTCTGAGGATCGCACCCGGGCGGAAAATGAAAGAAGTTGCGGCCAAACACCGCCGAAAGCCTTGACGGAAGGGCTCTGAGCAGTCAATCTGGTGGTCAGCATGTGTATCCGGGTTGTCAGTCGCCAGCCAGCGTGAGTTCGCCCGGTGCACGCCGGTTGAGGACGCCGTCAAACTGCGGTATGGTTGGACGTTGCGCTGGCTGCCCCCTGCCATCCCTCAACCCGCACCGTGACGCCATGGTCCAGTTCTGAGCTCTTTCTCCAGCTCAGGAGGCCTTTTATGAGTCGTGCGCGGTGATGGGCCCGGACAGGTGGATGTCAGAGCGAACCTACGCAGATTAGCGGCGATGGGTCCGGCACTGGCCGGATTCCGGAAGTCCGCATGAGGTGCCGGAAGGATGCATCTTGGCAGTCTCGAGCCAGAGCAAAACGACAACCGCTTCTTCTAACCCCGTTCCGGGGGCGCCAAACAGAATCTCCTTCGCCAAGCTGCGCGAGCCGCTTGAGGTTCCCGGGCTGCTCGACGTCCAGACCGACTCGTTCGACTGGCTGATCGGCGCCCCGCGCTGGCGGGCCATCGCCGAGGCCCGCGGTGACGTCGACCCCAAGGGCGGCCTCGAAGAGGTGCTCGACGAACTCTCGCCGATCGAGGACTTCTCCGGTTCGATGTCGCTGAGCTTCACCGACCCGCGCTTCGACGAGGTCAAGGCGCCGGTCGACGAGTGCAAAGACAAGGACATGACGTACGCGGCCCCGCTGTTCGTCACGGCCGAGTTCATCAACAACAACACCGGCGAGATCAAGAGCCAGACGGTCTTCATGGGCGACTTCCCGATGATGACCGAGAAGGGCACCTTCATCATCAACGGCACCGAGCGTGTCGTGGTCAGCCAGCTGGTCCGCTCGCCGGGCGTCTATTTCGACGAGAGCATCGACAAGTCCACCGAGAAGCTGCTGCACAGCGTCAAGGTCATCCCCGGCCGCGGCGCCTGGCTGGAGTTCGACGTCGACAAGCGCGACTCCGTCGGCGTCCGCATCGACCGCAAGCGCCGCCAGCCGGTCACCACCCTGCTCAAGGCGCTCGGCTGGACCAACGAGCAGATCCGCGAGCGCTTCGGCTTCTCCGAGATCATGATGGCCACCCTGGAGAAGGACCAGAACGCCGGCACCGACGAGGCGCTGCTGGACATCTACCGCAAGCTGCGCCCGGGCGAGCCGCCCACCAAGGAATCCGCGCAGACCCTGCTGGAGAACCTGTTCTTCAAGGAGAAGCGCTACGACCTGGCCCGGGTGGGCCGCTACAAGGTCAACAAGAAGCTGGGTCTGAACCCCGGCCAGCCGATCACCAACTCGACGCTGACGCCCGAGGACATCGTCGCCACCATCGAGTACCTGGTCCGGCTGCACCATGCCGCCGAAACCGGCTCGCAGGCCACCATGACCGCCCCCGGCGGCGTGGAGGTTCCGGTCGAGGTCGACGATATCGACCACTTCGGCAACCGTCGGTTGCGTACCGTGGGCGAGCTGATCCAGAACCAGATCCGGGTCGGCCTGTCCCGGATGGAGCGGGTCGTCCGCGAGCGGATGACCACCCAGGACGTCGAGGCGATCACCCCGCAGACCCTGATCAACATCCGTCCCGTCGTGGCGGCGATCAAGGAGTTCTTCGGGACCAGCCAGCTGTCGCAGTTCATGGACCAGAACAACCCGCTGTCCGGCCTGACCCACAAGCGCCGCCTGTCGGCGTTGGGCCCGGGTGGTCTGTCCCGTGAGCGCGCCGGCCTCGAGGTCCGCGACGTGCACTCCAGCCACTACGGCCGGATGTGCCCGATCGAGACCCCGGAAGGCCCGAACATCGGCCTGATCGGCTCGCTGTCGGTGTACGCGCGGGTCAACCCGTTCGGCTTCATCGAGACGCCGTACCGCAAGGTCGTCGAGGGTGTCGTCACCGACGAGGTGCACTACCTCACCGCCGACGAGGAGGACCGCCACGTCGTGGCGCAGGCCAACTCGCCGACCGATGCCAGCGGCCGGTTCACCGAGCCGAACGTGCTGGTGCGCCGTAAGGGCGGCGAGGTCGAGTACGTCAGCGCCAACGAGGTCGACTTCATGGATGTCTCGCCGCGCCAGATGGTGTCGGTGGCCACCGCCATGATCCCGTTCCTCGAGCACGACGACGCCAACCGCGCCCTGATGGGTGCCAACATGCAGCGTCAGGCCGTTCCGCTGGTGCGCAGCGAGGCGCCCCTGGTCGGCACCGGCATGGAGTTGCGTGCCGCGATCGATGCCGGTGACGTCGTGGTCGCCGACAAAGCCGGTGTGGTCGAAGAGGTTTCGGCCGACTACATCACCGTGATGGCCGATGACGGCACCCGGCACAGCTACCGGATGCGCAAGTTCAACCGGTCCAACCACGGCACCTGCGCCAACCAGAAGCCGATCGTCGACGCCGGTCAACGGGTCGAGTCCGGCCAGGTCATCGCCGACGGGCCGTGCACCGAGAACGGCGAGATGGCCCTGGGCAAGAACCTGCTCGTGGCGATCATGCCGTGGGAGGGCCACAACTACGAGGACGCGATCATCCTGTCCAGCCGACTGGTCGAAGAAGACGTGCTCACGTCGATTCACATCGAGGAGCACGAGATCGACGCCCGCGACACCAAACTCGGTGCCGAGGAGATCACCCGGGACATCCCGAACGTCTCCGACGAGGTGCTCGCCGATCTCGACGAGCGCGGCATCGTCCGCATCGGTGCCGAGGTCCGCGACGGTGACGTCCTGGTCGGAAAGGTCACGCCGAAGGGCGAGACCGAGCTGACCCCGGAGGAGCGCCTGCTGCGCGCCATCTTCGGCGAGAAGGCCCGTGAGGTCCGCGACACCTCGCTGAAGGTGCCGCACGGCGAGTCCGGCAAGGTCATCGGCATCCGGGTGTTCTCCCGCGAGGACGATGACGAACTGCCCGCCGGCGTCAACGAGCTGGTCCGGGTCTACGTCGCGCAGAAGCGCAAGATCTCCGACGGCGACAAGCTGGCCGGCCGGCACGGCAACAAGGGCGTCATCGGCAAGATCCTGGCGCAGGAGGATATGCCGTTCCTTCCCGACGGCACTCCGGTCGACATCATCCTGAACACCCACGGTGTGCCGCGACGGATGAACATCGGCCAGATCCTCGAAACCCACCTGGGCTGGATCGCCAAGACCGGCTGGAAGGTCAACGGCACCCAGGACTGGGCCAAGAACCTGCCCGCCAACATGCTCGAGGCCCCGGCCGACAGCATCGTCTCCACCCCGGTGTTCGACGGTGCCCGCGAAGAGGAGTTGCAGGGTCTGCTGAGCTCGACGCTGGCCGACCGGGACGGCAACGTCCTGGTCAACGCCGACGGCAAAGCGATGCTCTACGACGGACGCAGTGGTGAACCGTTCCCGTACCCGGTGACGGTCGGCTACATGTACATCCTCAAGCTGCACCACCTGGTGGACGACAAGATCCACGCCCGCTCCACCGGGCCGTACTCGATGATCACCCAGCAGCCGCTGGGCGGTAAGGCGCAGTTCGGCGGTCAGCGGTTCGGCGAGATGGAGTGCTGGGCCATGCAGGCCTACGGCGCGGCGTACACGCTGCAGGAACTCTTGACCATCAAGTCCGACGACACCGTCGGCCGGGTCAAGGTCTACGAGGCGATCGTCAAGGGCGAGAACATCCCCGAGCCGGGCATCCCGGAGTCGTTCAAGGTGTTGCTCAAGGAACTGCAGTCGCTGTGCCTCAACGTTGAGGTGCTCTCCAGCGACGGTGCGGCCATCGAAATGCGTGACGGCGACGACGAGGACCTGGAGCGCGCTGCCGCCAACCTCGGAATCAACCTGTCCCGCAACGAATCCGCGTCCGTCGAGGACCTGGCTTAGACCTCTCCGTTACTAGTTTCTATCCCGCAAGGGGAAAGGGAGTTACGTGTTAGACGTCAACTTCTTCGATGAACTCCGCATCGGCCTGGCCACCGCCGAGGACATCCGCACGTGGTCCTTCGGCGAGGTCAAGAAGCCGGAGACCATCAACTACCGCACCCTGAAGCCGGAGAAGGACGGGCTCTTCTGCGAGAAGATCTTCGGCCCGACCCGGGACTGGGAGTGCTACTGCGGCAAGTACAAGCGGGTCCGCTTCAAGGGCATCATCTGCGAGCGCTGCGGCGTCGAGGTGACCCGCGCCAAGGTGCGTCGTGAGCGGATGGGCCATATCGAACTGGCCGCGCCGGTGACCCACATCTGGTACTTCAAGGGCGTTCCGTCCCGGCTGGGCTACCTGCTGGACCTGGCCCCGAAGGATCTCGAGAAGATCATCTACTTCGCGGCCTATGTGATCACCGCCGTCGATACCGAGATGCGGCACAACGAGCTGTCCACCCTCGAGGCCGAGATGGTCGTCGAGAAGAAGGCCGTCGCCGATCAGCGCGACAGCGACCTGGAGGCCCGCGCCCAGAAGCTCGAGGCCGACCTGGCCGAGCTCGAGGCCGAGGGTGCCAAGTCCGATGTGCGGCGCAAGGTCAAGGACGGCGGCGAGCGCGAGATGCGTCAGCTGCGCGACCGCGCCCAGCGTGAGCTGGACCGGCTCGACGAGATCTGGACCACCTTCACCAAGCTGGCCACCAAGCAGCTGATCATCGACGAGGGCCTCTACCGCGAACTCGTCGACCGCTACGGCGAGTACTTCACCGGGTCGATGGGCGCCGAGGCCATCCAGAAGCTGATCGAGACCTTCGACATCGACGCCGAGGCCGAGATCCTGCGCGAGACCATCCGCAGTGGCAAGGGCCAGAAGAAGCTGCGGGCGCTCAAGCGGCTCAAGGTGGTTGCGGCCTTCCAGACCAACCGCAACTCGCCGATGGGTATGGTCCTGGACGCGGTGCCGGTGATCCCGCCGGAGCTGCGGCCGATGGTCCAGCTCGACGGTGGCCGGTTCGCCACCTCCGACCTCAACGACCTGTACCGCCGCGTCATCAACCGCAACAACCGGTTGAAGCGACTGATCGACCTCGGTGCGCCCGAGATCATCGTCAACAACGAGAAGCGCATGCTGCAGGAGTCCGTCGACGCACTGTTCGACAACGGACGCCGCGGCCGGCCGGTCACCGGACCGGGCAACCGTCCGCTGAAATCGCTGTCGGATCTGCTCAAGGGCAAGCAGGGCCGGTTCCGCCAGAACCTGCTCGGCAAGCGCGTCGACTACTCCGGCCGTTCGGTCATCGTGGTCGGCCCGCAGCTCAAGCTGCACCAGTGCGGCCTGCCCAAGCTGATGGCCCTCGAGCTGTTCAAGCCGTTCGTGATGAAGCGCCTGGTGGATCTCAACCACGCGCAGAACATCAAGAGCGCCAAGCGGATGGTGGAGCGTCAGCGCCCGCAGGTGTGGGACGTCCTCGAGGAGGTCATCTCCGAGCACCCGGTGCTGCTGAACCGCGCACCCACCCTGCACCGGTTGGGCATCCAGGCCTTCGAGCCGATGCTGGTGGAGGGCAAGGCGATTCAGCTGCACCCGCTGGTGTGCGAGGCCTTCAACGCCGACTTCGACGGCGACCAGATGGCCGTGCACCTGCCGCTGAGCGCCGAGGCGCAGGCCGAGGCCCGCATCCTGATGCTGTCGTCGAACAACATCCTGTCGCCGGCGTCGGGCAAGCCGCTGGCCATGCCGCGTCTGGACATGGTCACCGGTCTGTACTTCCTGACCACCCACATCCCGGGTGATATCGGCGAGTACACCGCGGCGGCCAAGGACACCCCGGAGTCCGGTGTGTACAGCAGCCCGGCCGAGGCCATCATGGCGATGGACCGCGGCGCGCTGAGCGTGCGCTCGCAGATCAAGATCAGGCTGACCCATCAGCGCCCGCCGCATGAGGTCGAGACCGACCTGTTCGGGGAGAACGGCTGGCGTCCGGGCAATGCCTGGATCTGCGAGACCACCCTGGGCCGGGTGCTGTTCAACGAGCTGCTGCCGCTGGGGTATCCCTTCGTCAACAAGCAGATGCACAAGAAGGAACAGGCCAAGATCATCAACGATCTGGCCGAGCGGTACCCGATGATCGTCGTCGCGCAGACCGTCGACAAGCTCAAGGACACCGGGTTCTACTGGGCCACCCGTTCCGGTGTGACGGTCTCGATGGCCGACGTGCTGGTGCTTCCGGAGAAGCAGGAGATCCTCGATCGCTACGAGGAGGAAGCCCGCGGTATCGAGAAGAAGTACCAGCGCGGTGCCCTGAACCATCAGGAGCGCAACGACGCCCTGGTGGAACTGTGGAAGAAGGCCACCGAGGAGGTCGGTGACGCACTGCGTGCGCACTACCCCGAGGACAACCCGATCAAGATGATCGTGGAGTCGGGCGCGACGGGTAACTTCACCCAGACCCGCACGCTGGCCGGCATGAAGGGTCTGGTGACCAACCCGAAGGGTGAGTTCATCCCGCGTCCGATCAAGTCCTCGTTCCGCGAGGGCCTGACCGTGCTGGAGTACTTCATCAACACCCACGGCGCCCGAAAAGGTCTGGCGGACACCGCTCTTCGTACCGCTGACTCGGGCTACCTGACCCGTCGTCTGGTCGACGTCTCCCAGGACGTCATCGTCCGTGAGCACGACTGCGGCACCGAGCGGGGCATCGTCGTGGACCTGGCCGAGCGCGCCCCCGACGGCACCCTGATCCGGGATCCGTACGTCGAGACCTCGGCGTACGCCCGCACGCTGGCCGCCGACGCGGTCGACGCGGCCGGCAACGTCGTCGTCGAGCGCGGCCATGACCTGGGCGACCCGGCGATCGACGCCGCACTGGAGGCCGGCATCACCCAGGTCAAGGTGCGCTCGGTGCTCACCTGCGCCTCGGCCTCGGGTGTGTGTGCGATGTGCTACGGCCGCTCGATGGCCACCGGCAAGCTGGTCGACATCGGTGAGGCGGTCGGTATCGTCGCCGCGCAGTCCATCGGCGAGCCCGGCACCCAGCTGACCATGCGTACCTTCCACCAGGGCGGCGTCGGTGAGGACATCACCGGCGGTCTGCCCCGTGTGCAGGAGCTGTTCGAGGCCCGCATCCCGCGCGGCAAGGCCCCGATCGCGGAGGTCTCCGGCCGGGTGCGGCTGGAGGAGAGCGACAAGTTCTACAAGATCACCATCGTTCCCGATGACGGGGGCGAGGAGGTCGTGTACGAGAAGCTCTCCAAGCGTCAGCGGCTGCGCGTGTTCAAGCACGAGGACGGCACCGAGCGTCTGCTCGCCGACGGCGACCACGTCGAGGTCGGCCAGCAGCTCATGGAGGGGTCGGCCGACCCGCACGAGGTGCTCCGCGTCGAGGGCCCGCGCAAGGTGCAGATCCACCTCGTCAAGGAGGTCCAGGAGGTCTACCGGGCCCAGGGCGTGTCGATCCACGACAAGCACATCGAGGTCATCATCCGGCAGATGCTGCGTCGCGTCACGATCATCGACTCGGGCGCCACGGAGTTCCTGCCCGGGTCGCTGACCGAGCGGGCGGAGTTCGAGGCGGCCAACCGCCGGGTGGTCGCCGAGGGTGGCGAGCCCGCGGCCGGGCGTCCGGTGCTGATGGGCATCACCAAGGCCTCGCTGGCCACCGACTCGTGGTTGAGCGCGGCCTCCTTCCAGGAGACCACCCGGGTGCTGACCGATGCGGCGATCAACTGCCGCAGCGACAAGCTCCAGGGCCTGAAGGAGAACGTGATCATCGGCAAGCTGATCCCGGCCGGTACCGGTATCAACCGGTATCGCAACATCCAGGTTCAGCCCACCGAGGAGGCCCGCGCCGCGGCGTACACGATCCCGTCCTACGAGGATCAGTACTACAGCCCGGACTTCGGCCAGGCCACCGGTCCCGCGGTGCCCCTGGACGACTACGGGTACAGCGACTACCGCTAGTCACCTCTCTGCGCGAGCAGACGTAAACGACCCCGACACGCCGAGCGTGCGGGGTCGTTTACGTCTGCTCGGCGGGGGGTGGTGAGGTTGTGCACAGGGCTGAATTGGCAAGACGCACCGCAGGACAGAGCATCGGCCTGTGCATCTCGATGAACTGTTCCGCGCCAACGACGGGTTGGTGACCAGGGGTCAACTGTTGTCGGTGATCTCCCGGAAGGCGTTGGCATCCCATCTGCAGGCCGGAGCGATGGTCCGGGTCTGCCACGGCGTCTACGCGCCCGAACCCCCCGACACCCTCGGGAGGCTGGCGGCCCTCGAACTGGCGACCGGAAGGCCCATCGTGGCCTGCATGGGGACCGCGGCGGAGCTGCACGGGTTCGACATCGAGAACGATGGCCGTATCCATGTGCTGGATCCCGGTATCCGGATCCGGCCGACCCCGGAGTTGATGGTGCATCAGCGCAACGGAGCCCCATTGCGTCGGGCACAGGGCCGGCTGGTGACGTCACCCGCGTGGACGGCGGTAGAGATCGCGCGGACGCTGAATCGCCGACGGGTTTTGGCGACCCTCGACGTGGCGCTGCGATCAGCGACATGCTCTCCGCCGGAGTTGCAACGGGCCATCGGAGAGCAGAAGGGGCGCCGGGGCATCGTTGCCGTCCGCGAGTTGCTCGCCCACGCCGACGCCCGATCGGAGTCCCCGATGGAAAGCGAAGCCCGGCTGGTCTTCATCGACGGCGGGCTCCCGACCCCGGTTTTGCAGCACGAGATCGTCGACCATTGCGGCCAACTCTGGCGGGTCGATTTCGCCTGGCCGGACGCGATGGTGGCCGCGGAGTACGACAGCATGCAGTGGCATGCGAGTCCCGAGGGGTGGAAACGCGACCGGATCAAGAGCGCACGGCTGGGCGAGTGCGGCTGGAGTCTGGTCCGGTTCGTCGTTGATGACGTGCGACGGCATCCGGCCGACCTGGTCTTGACGCTGTCCAACCGGCTCGACGCCCGTCGCCTCGCCGGCTGACCAGACGTAAACGACTCCACAATCCCGGCGTGTCGGGGACGTTTGTGTCTGCTCGCGGGGGGAACCTCGCGGGGGGAACCTCGCGCGGGAACCTAGACTGGACGGCGTGCAGATCGGTTCCCACGTCCGCTCCGACAACCCGCTGGCTGGAGCACTCGCCGATGAGGCGGATGTGGTGCAGTTCTTCCTCGGCGACCCGCAGAGTTGGAAGAAGCCCCCACCGAGGCCCGACGCCGATCTGCTGCGCCAGTCACCGATCCCGATCTACGTCCACGCCCCGTACCTGATCAACGTAGCCAGCGCCAACAACCGGATCCGCATCCCGTCCCGCAAGATCCTGCAGGACACCTGCGATGCCGCTGCTGAGGTCAACGCGACGGCGGTGATCGTGCACGGCGGGCACGCCGATGACAAGGACGTCGAGGCCGGATTCGAACGCTGGGCCAAGGCACTGGCCGCGCTGAACACCGAGGTGCCGGTCTATCTGGAGAACACCGCCGGCGGAAACCACGCCATGGCAAGGCATTTCGACACCATCGGCCGGCTGTGGGACCGCATCGGCGATACCGGAATTGGCTTTTGTCTCGACACCTGCCATGCCTGGGCGGCCGGTGAGGGGCTCATCGACGCCGTCGAACGGATCAAGGCCATCACCGGTCGCATCGACCTGGTGCACTGCAATGACTCCCGGGATGCCGCCGGTTCCGGGGCGGATCGGCACGCCAACTTCGGCACCGGGCAGATCGACCCTCAGTTGCTGGTGGCCGTGGTCAAGGCGGCCGACGCCCCGGTGATCTGCGAGACCGCCGACGAGGGCCGCCGCAACGACATCGCGTTCCTGCGGGACAACCTCTAGAACCCCTAGACCAGATACACCTTGCGCAACGTCTCGGTGACCGTCCACATCGTCTCCGCGCCGCCCGCCAACCTCACCACATCGCCCGCGCCCAGCGTCAACGGCGCTGTGCCGTCGGCGAACTCGACGGTCGCCGACCCGGAGAGCACCACGAACACCTCGTCGGACTCGGTGTCGCGCATCACCCCCGGCGTCATCTCCCAGACGCCGACCTCCAGGCCGGAGAACCGGCCCAGCGTCCCGACACCGGTGTGCGGGTGACCGTCGACGACCTGATCGGGGGCGACGGGCTCGTGCTCGACGAACAGCGAAGCGGCGTGGACGAGGGTGTTCGGTCTCATGGCGGCAAGCCTGCCACCCCCTCGACTTCGCGTCA
>Ga0209986_10003834_pt1 | contig 12988 bp, 10 predicted proteins | sample BlataG_FD_183168 | JGI IMG/M metagenome (GOLD analysis project Ga0209986, IMG submission 183168) | Deep subsurface microbial communities from Black Sea to uncover new lineages of life (NeLLi) - Black_00105 metaG (SPAdes) (version 2) | ecosystem: Environmental > Aquatic > Marine > Oceanic >...
ATGTTGATAGTGAAAGTTAAAATTTGTGGTATCACCAATTACCAGGACGCCAAGGCGGCGATAGATATGGGTGCGGATTTATTAGGCTTTAACTTTTATCCGAAAAGCCCGAGGTTTATAGCCCCGGGAAAAGCGGCGGAGATAATAAGCAGGCTGCCGGGCTTTATAGATATTGCCGGTTTGTTCGTCAATGCGAGCTACGAGCAAATCCGGGAAACGATAAATCAGTGCCGGTTGGACTGGGTGCAGTTGCACGGTGATGAAACTCCGAAGTTCTGCAGAGCTTTCCTTTCTCTGAATGTAAAAACTATGAAGGCCCTGCGGGTAAAAGACAAAAAAGACATCAAAAAGGCGGACAGTTATTTTACCGATGCTATTTTGCTGGATGCTTTCAATCCTGAGAAATACGGCGGAACGGGACTGACCTTTGACTGGAATATCGTGGGGCACATCGGCAAACGTGTCTTCTTGGCCGGTGGAATAAATCCCGATAATGCAGCAGCGGCGGTTGAGCTGGGAGTCTATGGAATTGATGTTTGCAGCGGCATTGAAGCTGAGCCAGGTAAAAAAGACCATAAGAAAATGAAAAAACTATTCGAAAATATACGGCATTTGAGAGGTTGAATTTGTTGCTCAATGCTGGATGCTCGTTGCTCATAAGGCCAAAGCGAGTATCAAGTATCAAGGAATGAGATATGAGATATAAAGGTAGGTTCGGAGACTATGGCGGCTTCTATGTGCCGGAAGTTTTGATACCGGTTCTGGAAGAATTGGAGGGCGCGTTTTATCGCTTTTACGAGGACGAGCGGTTTGTAACTGAGCTTGCTCAGCTTTCGAAAGATTATGCCGGCAGGCCCTCGCCGCTTTATTATGCAAAAAGATTTAGCGAATATGTCGGTTTTAAGGTGTATCTGAAACGCGAAGACCTCCTGCACGGCGAAGCGCACAAGGTCAACAACACGCTCGGGCAAGGCCTTTTGGCAAAGTATATGGGCAAAAACAAGCTCATTGCCGAAACCGGCGCAGGCCAGCACGGCCTGGCTACGGCAATGATTGGGGCCTTGTTCGGTATGGAGACGAAAATCTTTATGGGCGTAACCGATATTGAGCGTCAGAGTGTCAACGTCCATAAAATGAAACTATGCGGTGCAGAAGTCATCCCTATCGAAGGAGGAACAGGGACACTCAAAGATGCTATCAACGACGCTCTTCGCTACTGGACGGCTCACGTTACCGATACATTTTATCTTTTCGGCTCGGCCTGCGGGCCGCATCCGTACCCTACGATTGTAAGACATTTCCAAACCTGTATCGGCGAAGAAACGAGGCAGCAGTGCCTTGAAGAAATCGGCAGAGTGCCGGATATGATTGTTGCCTGTGTCGGCGGCGGCAGTAATGCGATAGGTATTTTTTCTGCTTTTCTGGACGATAAAGACGTGAAGCTAATCGGCGTCGAAGCGGGCGGGGCGAGTTTAAGCAGCGGCAGGCACGCTGCGACACTGGTGGTCGGGCGGGTGGGCATCCTGCACGGCGCAAAAGCATATCTGCTGCAGGATGATGAAGGTCAGGTTTATGAGACCGAATCGATAAGTGCCGGCCTGGATTACCCGGCTGTCGGGCCGGAACATTGTTTGTTAAAAGATACCGGCAGGGCCGAGTATGTCGCTGCAGAAGATGCCGAGGTGCTGGATGCCTTTGAGCTACTGAGCAAAACCGAGGGGATACTGCCAGCTTTGGAAAGCGCACATGCATTGGCGTACATTGTGAGCCAAAAAGGGAAATTAGGCCCGGACACAATCGCGGTGGTAAATCTTTCCGGCCGGGGCGACAAAGATGTTTCAATCGTCGAAAAACGTCGGCCTCTGGAGAACTGATTATTAATTATCAGCAGGAGATCGATTATGGGCAGGATCACAGATTCGACCGAAGCGTTTAAGATATGGCTTACAACTATTCTGATTATCAGTATAACCAGTTGCTCTCATGGACAGGGATCGCAATTGGGATGTGGTACCGGTGAAATAGAATGGCCTATGCACCACATTGATAATTCGCTATTCAATCATAACTCCCTGAGTCCGGGGGACGTCGATAAAGATGGTTTTACAGACTACGCAGTTATTCATGAGGGACCGGAAAAATATACGATTGTGTTTCATCCCGGAAAAAACGGTGACGTGCGAAAGCCCTGGACAAAGGTAGTAATCGGAGAGGGCGGCAATCCGGAGTATTCATACTTTGGCGACTTTGACGGTGACGGCAATCTTGATGTGGTGGGCTGCGGTGGTTATAGCGGGAAACTCCCGACAGGGGTTAAGATATTCTGGGGGCCTGATTCCAGCCAAGTATTTGATAGTAGCGCTTGGATCGATGGAGGTTATATTCCGGACACTAAGGACCGGGGTCATTTTCTTTATATCGAAAGCCGCGATATAAACAGCGACGGCGCAACAGACATCGTGGCAGGAGGAAGAGTTCACAAGGTCAATCGTAAAAAAGCCGGCCTGATATGGATTGAAGCGCCAAGTAATAAGAGTGACCGCCGGAATCTTTCAAAGTGGAAAGTACATGATATTGATTCGAATTTGTTGAGTGGTCACGGTTTTGTTTTCGTTGATATCGACCAAGATGGAGATGACGATATTGCTGTTGCGAATGCAGACTGGGATACTTCGGACTCTGAAGAAAGGGTGCTGTGGTATGAGAATCCCGGGACCGGTTCAGCAAAGCAGAAGCAGCCCTGGCCTGTGCATGTGGTTTATGATGGTCACGAATTTTTTCCCAAACCCCAGGTTGCAACTGGTGATCTGGACGGCGATGGTCTGACCGACCTGTGTGTACAAACCGATAATCACATTTTCTATTTTAAGAAGATGAGTTTAAAACCGGTTTCTTGGAAACGAATAGTAATTAATAAGCCGGAGGTTGCACGATGGGTAAGCAGGCCTACAAAAATGGTAGATCTGAACAACGATGGGAAAATGGATATCGTAGGAATGCTTATTCATAATTATGGGTACATGCCTTCTGGAAAAACCTCTGTTTTTTGGATGGAGTACAGTGGTAACGAGCCGGGGACGGATAATTGGACCACTCATGTCATAAAATGGTCTGACCCCGTATTTTCTGGTAGAAGATTTCAAGGTGAGAAATGGGACCATTGCCGGTTTGATGATGTGGACAGGGATGGCGACCTGGATATCGTCGGCAATTGTGAAGAGCATTACAAGCTCGTATCAGGGAAACAGAAACAGACTCTCGTAGGCGTAGTTTGGTTCGAGAATAAGCTTGTTCCATAGCCAAGAGCACAGTATCAGCAAGGCCGCTTGGGATTGTCCTTTTGGAGATAAATAGCTTCTGCAAAATAAAGAGTTCTTGTGACTAAAGATAGAGTTTTCTGGTTTCTGGGGCTTTGAGCTCCTAACTTCTGAATTCTGGGCCATAGTCAGAAAAGGATATGATTGATGAAGACATATAGCCAAGTTTTTTCCGAACTTTCGCAGCTAAAAAGACCAGCTCTGATACCGTTTTTCGTAATCGGCGACCCCGATTTTGATACAGGTGTGCGAATCGTAAAAACAGCTATCGATGCCGGGGCCGATATCCTGGAGCTGGGTATAGCCTTCTCCGACCCGATAGCAGATGGCCCAACAATCCAAAAGGCCGATATTCGCGCACGCAGCGCCGGTATGACTATGGCAAAGGCGCTGGAATTTGTCCGAAAAGTCAAGGATTACAAAGATATTCCAATCGGACTGCTGATGTATTACAACCTGATTTACCAGTATGGGGCGAGAAAATTCTTCAGCGATTTCCACCAGGCGGGCGTTAACAGTGTTTTGGTTGCTGATTTGAGTATTGACGATGCGGATGAAATTACTCAACCTGCCGTCTCAGCGGGTCTTGACACTGTTTTTATGGTGACACCAAACACCAGTCCAGAGAGAATGAAATTGATTGCCTCCAAGACTACCGGCTTTATTTATACCGTCTCGCTGTTAGGCGTTACCGGCAGCAGGGAGAAACTATCCGATAAGCTCTGCGAACTGGTCGGCAAATTGAAAAAGCTCACCAGCGTCCCTGTCTGTGTAGGTTTTGGAATCAGCAAGCCCGAGCACGCAGCAGCAGTCGCATCAGCAGGAGCCGACGGCGTGATAATCGGCTCAAAAATAGTGGAATTGATTGAGAGCAATCTGGCAAAGCCCGAAAAAATCCTTGCTGAAATCTCGACGTTTTTAAGTGACGTTAAAAGGGCAATTTCACCGCAGTGACGGGAAGTGGTTTGGCGTGTGAATCAAAAAGTGATTTTGAAGTCTGTGTATTGCGGGCTGGGGGGGATTTCTTCGACTATGGTCTCTCTGATATAGCCGCTAAAAGCTTCCTTAATGTCACGCAGACAATCTGATATATCGTCGGAAGGGCCCTGGGCTATCATCTCAACAGCACCATTCGGTAGATTACGGACCAGGCCGGTTAGCATATAACGGTTGGCTATGTCACGTGCCGTGAAGCGAAAGCCGACACCCTGGACCTGGCCGGTAAAAGTTATATGTTTGGCGCTCTGGCTCATTGTAATTTCTATACTAACCCTAAACAGTTTTTGGTGCAAGCGGGCAAAGGGTAAAATAAATTAGGGTTCACCCCGAGCGTAAAGTAAAGTATAATCCGCTGGATTAGTCCCGCTGCTTCGATTTTGCGAAGCAAAACGGCGGGGTAATAACAGTTGATTATGGCAAAAAAGACCAGGAAACAAATTGAAAGGGACGAGCAGCTTTACCAGCTTACCACGCTTGTGGCGGGGGAGTTTTCGCTGCAAGAGGTGCTGGATAAGCTGGCTGAAGCGGCCGTGAAGATTACCGCTGTCAAGGCCTGCTCGATTCGTCTGCTGGATGAAGAGAGCGGCGACCTAACGATGCGAAGTACGTATGGACTCGGCGAAGAATACCGCAATAAGGGAGTGGTCTCGAAAAACGATACCGTGGTTAAAGCTGCTTTTGCGGGCGAAGCGGTGGTGTTGGACGATATGCGGGTTGACGACAGGGTCAAATATAAAGAGGCGACGATAAGGGAGGGACTCGTCAGCCAGCTTACGGTTGCGATGCGATTCAGGAACAAGGCGATTGGCGTGCTTCGGCTGTATAGTCCCAAGCCGAAACGTTTTGATGAAGATGATATTGGTCTTGCGCGGGCAGTTGCCTCACAGTGTGCGGTGGCGATAACAAACGCCAAGCTGTATGCGGAGGCGATTGAAGGCGCGCGCATCGCAGAGCAGATGCGGCTGGCTGGTGTCGTTCAGCGAAAGATGATTCCGCAAACCGCGCCGTTAATACCGGGGCTGGATGTTGCAGCCACTTATATTCCCTGTTTCGATGTCGGCGGTGACTTTTACGATTTTATTAAAATAAGCGACAATTGCATTGCCGTGGCGATTGCCGATGTTACAGGCAAGGGAATGCCCGCTGCGCTTATGATGAGCTGTTTCAGAGGTACCATGCGGGCTTACGCCGGTAACGAAGGCAGCAAAAATAACATTGAAGAAATTATCAATAAGCTCAATAAAATGGCGTGCAGCGAGTGCCCGGCCGGCGAGTTTGTTACGTTATTTTATGCAATCATTGACGTCAAAGGAGAAACTATAACTTATTGTAATTGCGGACACGAGCCGACAGTGCTGATGAGAGATGGGGATACTAAGGAACTGGAAAAGGGCGGACTTGTGCTTGGAGTTGAAGCAAAGGCCGAATATGAGATTGAAACCTTGCGACTAAGAGACCGCGATTGTTTGCTGTTCTATACCGATGGGCTGATTGATGCAGCCAACTTTGATGGCCAATTCTGGGGCAGGGGAAATTTACTGAAAACCGCAAAGAAGTTTACCGCGGATTCAGCAGAGCAGATGGTCAAAAATATTCTCGGATACAGAAGACGGTTTGTGGGACTTGCCAGGCAGGTTGATGACACAAGTATTATCGTTGTCAAGGTCGATAAGACAACGGAGCCGGAGTTTAGAAGCGAGATTGGTTTTTGAGATGGCGAATTTGATTATCACAATCGATGGCCCTGCTGCGAGTGGTAAAAGCACTGTAGCCCGGCTGTTGGCCGAAAAACTTGGTGCGACCTTTCTTGATACCGGTGCGATGTACCGGGCTGTTACATTAGCTGCGATGCAGGCCGGCGTTGATATGAGCGATGAAGAAAAGCTGCTCGGCGTTTTGGAAACAAGCGAATTTCAATTTACTATCAAAGAGAGCAAAATGGGGGTTTGCATCAATGACCTTGATGTTACCGAGCAGATACGTGGGACGGAGGTTACCGCCAATGCTCGGCATATCGCCTCGGCGACGAAAATGCGGGCCAAATTGGTGGAAATGCAGAGACAATTTGCAGCCGGCCAGGAAAAAATAGTTACCGAGGGAAGGGACCAGGGCACGGTGGCGTTTCCAAACGCCGACATTAAATTTTATCTAACTGCTGAGACAATCGAGAGGGCAAGAAGAAGGCAATCTGAACTGCTGGCTAAAGGCGCCGGCGAAAGTCTTGAGAAAATACAAAGGGACATTGAAGAAAGGGACAAAAGCGACCAAGGTAGAGAAATCGGGCCGTTAAAACCCGCCAGTGATGCTATTATTGTTGATACCACCGATTTAAGTATAGAAGAGGTTGTTGAAAAACTTTTGGATTATACAAAAGGAAAATGCCTAAAAGAAAACCGAAAATGAGATGGTTTCGGTTTGCGCGCTGGTGTTGCAAAGTTTTTTGCAACCTATTTTTCCGGATGCGTGTTTATGGCAGGGAAAATGTCCCTGATAAAGGTGCTTTTGTGCTGGTCGGTAACCACCAGAGCTTTCTTGACCCGGTATTTTGTGGAATACCTTTGAAGAGGCCTTTGTATTTTCTTGCTCGTGACTCTCTCTTTGCCAATCGTTTTTTTGGCCGGCTGATTTCTTCGGTCAATACTATACCAGTCAGGCAGGGCAAAGCAGATTTTTCTGCAATGAAGGTGGTCATCGGCAAACTTAAAGAGGGAAGTGGTGTTTGTCTTTTTCCGGAAGGTACGCGTACGAGGGATGGAAAAATTACGCCTTTTAAGCCCGGCTTCGGTCTGCTGTGCAGGCGTGGAGAAGCGGCGGTTGTGCCGGTCTTAATTGACGGCGCCTTTGAGTGTTGGCCGAGACATAAGAAGATATTTTCGCCCGGAGGACATATTACGATTTGCTATGGCAAAGCCCTAACGGCCCGTCAGGTGAAGGATATGAGTGATAAGGAACTCGCGGAGGCCTTAACTAATACACTGTGCCGGATGCAAACGAAAAGCCGGATAAAGCACGGCAAAAAACCGTATAGTTATTGATAATTGATATTTGTTATGAAAGTCATAGTTGCTCAGAAGTGTGGATTTTGTCCCGGCGTTAGAAACGCTATCAGTATGGCTGAACAAATACTGGCAGCAGAAAAGGATGTTTACAGTCTCGGCCCAATTATTCATAACAAAGATATGGTGGAGTGGCTGGCAAAAGCCGGGCTAAAAACCGTCGATAGCGTGGATGAAATCGAGACAGGGACGGTTCTTATCCGTTCTCACGGCGCCGCGCCCGAACAGATCGCCAAAATAAAAAAAAGAGGGCTTGATATTGTTGATGCCACTTGTGTTTTGGTTAAGAGCGTGCAGGAGATAGCCAGGGAATTAGATAGAGCTGGTTATAAGGTGGTGGTAATTGGTGATGAAAATCATCCTGAGGTTCAGGCGGTTGTGGGCTGTGCCAGGGACGTTATTGTGATTGCCGGCGAGTCGGATTTACATAAGTTACCTAAAAATGCTAAGTTGGGGGTTGTTTGTCAGACCACCCAAAGCCCTGAGCACTTTAGCAAAATGCTTGGTGCCATAGCAAGAAAAGACTTTTGTGAATTGAAAGTAATCAATACTTTGTGTAAAGAGGCGATAAAAAGACAGGAATCGGCTGTGCAATTGTGCAAGAAGGTGGATATAATGTTTGTGCTCGGAGGCCTGGAAAGTGCCAATACGCGCAAGCTCGCAGAGCTTTGCAAAAAATATAATAGTCAAACGTTTCATTTGCAAAATTGGAATGAACTTGATACAATTGTGCTTTCTGGTAAAAATATAGCGGGTGTTACGGCAGGGGCCTCTACCCCTGAGTGGATAATCACCGAATTTGTAAAGAATTTAGAACCTTTTTAATGATAGCAGCGGCTGAGTTAGAGCTTTCGCCAAAAGAGGACAGGGATGTAATTTGCATTGGCTGCGTGGGCCAATGCGTTTTTATAAATGATTAACCAGAAAGTTTATATTTGTGCAGTGCTGCACGGGGCTTGTTGGCGTAAATGTGGGGCGCCAAAAGGTCAAGAAAAAAGACTCCACAGAGGAATTTGGGTTTATGGTAGATAGAAATATAGTTAACAAATTAGGTTTGTCGCAGGACGAACTTGACCACCAGGTCGATGAGATGTTCACTGATAAAGAAAGTGAATTTTTGGAAGAGGTTTTGCGCGCAAAGGTCGATTCACGTCTGCCGGGAGCTATTATCAAGGGTACAATCGTATTGCGAATAGGCAATGATGTTATTGTTGAGGTGGGCCTGAAAAGTGAAGGCGTTGTCGATGCGAGTGAATTTGAAAGTCCTGATGAGATAATGCCCGGCAAAGAGATTGAGATTCTTCTTGAAGATACTGACTCTGAAGGCGGGCTTATCCTGCTCTCGAAGCGCAAAGCCGACCGCATCAGGGGCTGGGAAACGATTATTAACACGAAGAAGGAAGGAGATGTTGTCAGTGGCAAGGTTATAAGGCGCATCAAGGGCGGTTTGCTGGTTGATATTAGCGTGCCTGTGTTTTTGCCGGCCTCGCAGGTTGATATTAGAAGACCGGGCGATATCAGTAGATTCATCGGCAAGGAAATCGAATGCAGGATTCTCAAGATAGATGTTGAAGGCCGAAACATTATCGTTTCAAGACGCAAACTTATCGAGGAAGAACGCCGGAGCAGTAAGGAAAAGATTCTGGCGGAAATAGAGGTCGGTCAATTACGAAAAGGTGTCGTGAAAAACATTGCCGACTTCGGTGTGTTTGTGGATTTGGGTGGCGTGGATGGCCTGCTGCATATTTCTGATTTGAGCTGGGGCAGAATCTCACATCCGTCAGAAGTGGTTAAGCTCGACCAGGAGATTGAGTGCGTTGTTATCGGTGTCGATAAAGAAAGGGAGAAAATTTCCCTGGGGTTAAAGCAGAAAACTGCCAGTCCCTGGGAAGATGTTGAAGAGCGTTATCCGGTCGGAGCGAGGGTAAAGGGTATGATTGTGAATGTGATGAACTATGGTGTGTTTGTTCGGCTCGAAGAAGGCGTCGAAGGGCTGGTGCATATTAGCGAGATGAGCTGGACCAGGCGTCTGGCACATCCGGGGGAGATAGTTAATCTCGGTGATGAAATCGAGGTTGTTGTCTTGAACATTAACAAAGAGAAGCAGGAAATCTCACTCGGATTAAAGCAAACCGAAATCAATCCCTGGACGATTGCTTCTCAGAAGTATCCGGCGGGGACGATTGTCACCACCAAGGTGCGCAGTATAACAAATTTCGGTGTATTTGTGGAGATAGAAGCGGGCATCGATGGCATGATACACATTTCGGATTTGAGCTGGACAAAGAAATTTAATCACCCCAGCGAGATGTTGCAAAAAGGCCAGGAAATAAAATGCATTGTTCTTGAAGTCGATGAGCAGAAACAACGGGTATCGGTAGGAATAAAGCAGATGAACGAGGACCCCTGGATTCGGGCTATTCCAGAGAAATATATTCCGGGACAAATTATTAAAGGTACTATCACAAAACTGACCAATTTCGGCGCATTTGTTGAACTTGAGCCGGAGTTAGAGGGATTGTTACACATTTCCGAACTTGCCGACCATAAGATTGACAAACCTCAGGATGTTGTTAAGTTAGACGAAGAAGTTGAGGTTAAGATTTTACGGGTTGACACTGATTACCGAAAGATCGGTTTGAGTTTACGGAGGGCTCAATGGGCTGCCGAAGAACAGGCGGCCAAAGCCGGCCAGCAGCAGACCTCAACAGATGTTCAGCCCGCTCTTTCTGATAGTGATAAGGGTGAGGTTGCAAAACCGCAAGAGCAGGCCGACGAAACTAAAGAAGCTGAGCCAACCAAACCGAGTGAACAGAAAAGCGAAGCCGTTGGGGCTGGAGCCACTGAGGTCAAGCAGCCGCAACAGACAGAGGAACCCGAAAAGCCGAAAGAGACCGAAGAGTCTGAAAAGCCGAAAGAGCAGGCCGACGAAGCTAAAGAGACTGAGGCTGAGCAGACGCAACAGACAGAGGAACCCGAAAAGCTGAAAGAGACCGAAGAGTCTGAAAAGCCGAAAGAGCCAGAGCAGTCTGAGGAAGCTAAAGACGAGCAAACTCAAAACAGTGCAGAACCGGATAACAAGGCCAGCCGTGATAGTAGTGCCGAGGAGAGGGCCGAAACTGATACCAATAGTGAATAGCGGATAGGAAAAACTAAACGCTATTATTGACCAGCTACAGTTAGCTGGCTAAACCTGTAGCTATATTTGGCCGATACCAGAAACAGATGTCCTTGGTGGAGAACTAATCGTCCTATAATATCGGCGAAGTCAAGACAAATTTGCCCAACGGCTGGAGTCGAAAGACTCTTTGGCTGGGAGGGAGTGAGCTATAGCGTTTGACATTACCATAAAAGAATATCTCAAAGAGATTGATGAGGCGCCGCTATTGACGCTGGAGCAGGAGCATTTATTAGGCAAGCTGGTTGTCGAAGAAAATGACCCCTGGGCCAGAGAACAATTAGTGCGGAGCAATCTTAGACTGGTTGTTAATATAGCAAAGAAGTATGCCAACCGAGGAATGGGGCTTGGTGACTTGATTGAGGAAGGGAATCTCGGCCTTATAAAAGCTGTTGATTACTTCGACCCCAATCGTGGGACCCGGTTTAGCACGTATGCAGCGTGGTGGATAAAGCAAGGTATTAAGCGTGCACTGCTGGAAAACGTCCAGCCGGTACACATCCCGACTTATATGGTTGCCTTAATAAATCAGTGGCGGCATATCGCAGCGGAACTGGAGAGCAAGCTTGGAAGAATGCCCAATGTCGAAGAGATGGCAGATGTAATGCAGCTTCCGCAACGCAAGGCAAAGATCATACATCAAATTGTCGAAATAATTAGCTCCGCCAGGGGAGTTTATGCCGGTGATGACGCAGGCGAAGAACAAATGCTCGAGACGACTTTGGAGGACCAAAACGCCGGTCAGCCGGAAGATGTACTGGTTGCTGATGAAGAAAAGGCAAAGGTTTTGAGGTTGCTTAATGAAATCGACCCGAGGCAAGCCGATATTTTAAGGTTGCATTACGGACTGGCAGGCCGTCAGCCGATGACACTAAAGCAAATCGGCGAGAGGTTTGACCTGACGCGAGAGAGGATTCGCCAGATTCACCATAGTGCACTTAACAAACTTTATGAGTATATGAACGAAGAGTAGCGATAGAAGTTCGTATCTCGTGAACCGTCCGACGAGATACGAGATACATAATGAGTCGCTATGTTGGTAGAGACCAGGGATGTCAGATAAATGGCGACCGAAGGAATCGACCTGGAAAGATACATTCGCAGTATTCCTGACTGGCCTAAGAAGGGGATTTTATTTCGCGATATCACGCCGTTGTTAGCTGACCCAAAGGCTTTTGTAGCAGCGATAGATGCTTTATGTGCGGACTTTACAGATGCAGGCATTGAGTATGTTGCTGCTGTTGAGGCCAGAGGGTTTATATTTGGTGCGGCGGTTGCAAGAAAACTCAAAGCCGGCTTTGTGCCTATAAGAAAGAAGGGCAAGCTGCCTTTCAAAACTGAAAGCGTCAGTTACGATTTGGAATACGGCACCGACACTTTAGAGGTGCATAGTGACGCTGTACATAAGGGGGCAAAGGTTTTGATGGTTGACGATTTGCTGGCGACCGGCGGGACAATGGAGGCAGCCTGCAAACTCATCGAAAGAATAGGCGGGCAAGTTGCAGCAGTAGCGTTTCTTATCGAGCTTCGCGAACTGTCTGGCCGAGACAAACTTAGCGGATATAAAATTAACACTTGTTTATCTTATTAATCAGCTTCGCGGCCGGGTGCCCGGCGATAAGCTCGTAACGAGTGCAGCTAAGGTTTAAGATTTTGATTAAAAACTCAAACTGACCGATTCGATGGCGACAGTAGTCATAATTCTTTTATTTGCAATGACAGATAGCACCTTGTCATTCTGAGCGTAACGAAGTGTAGCGAAGAATCTGGCCCGTAATGAAACGTTATTTTCTGCTGCTCAGGCCAGATGCTTCGCCTTTCGGCTCAGCATGACAGTAAAAAACAGTCAGTTTGAGTTAAAAAAAAGAGGGTTCAGGCAATAACCTGAACCCTCTTTTTACTCAAGCAAGATTCAAACCTTCGGGCACAATCGACTTATGCTCTTCGTCTGGCCAGTAAGACCAAGGCACCAAAACCAAGCAACACCACCGTAGCCGGCTCAGGAATCGGTCCCTGCGTCATGTTGAAGTTAAACAAACCCGGGTCTGGAATGTTGATATCGACCCACAAGCTAACGAACTGCCCGTGCAAGACCTCCTCTGATGCAGACAAAGCAGAGAACGTTAATATCTTAGAGTCTGTGTACACAATGCCGCAGAATCTGTCGCTTCCAGCTGTTCCGCCAACGAAAGTGGCATCGCCTCCCGGATCAAGTGACAGTTGATACCCCGTCCAGGTAACACCGCTGGTATTTGTGATGGTTTCGCTAAGCGTAAAAGTCGGGTCTGAATCAGTTTCGCCGCTCATAATGATACTGTCAAGATCGAACGTATCAATTGTTCCCGTGAGTGATAACTCTATTCCATCTTCGTAGCTAAAGAAGCCAAGGTGACTTGTGTAGCACTCAAGGCTAATAAAACCTGCTTGAGCTACACCGA